>Ga0138256_10006051_pt1 | contig 12810 bp, 10 predicted proteins | sample KNB2016incub_MG_FD_105486 | JGI IMG/M metagenome (GOLD analysis project Ga0138256, IMG submission 105486) | Active sludge microbial communities from wastewater in Klosterneuburg, Austria - KNB2014incub_MG | ecosystem: Engineered > WWTP > Activated sludge > Unclassified | place: Austria... | reverse complement strand
GCGATCATCATCAGGGCGGAGTCCGAGATAAAGGACGTCCCGACCTGGATCCGGACCGCAAGCATCACGAATGCTCCGATAATGACCATCACGGCCGGAAGGTAACTTAGTAATCCGTTTTGTATTTCGAGTCTGTCGAGTTCTTTCATTGTTTTACTGCTCGATCGCCCTGTCGCCGATAGCGGCAGCGATCTTTTTGAATTTGTCTTCAAAACCGAACTGATTCCGATTAGCTTCGCCGGCCAGCACGACCTCATACTTGCCGTCTTCGGTCGGCGTGATCGCCGCCCAGACGCGCTTATGCGCGAAAAAGAATACGAACATCAATGCGAATATCAGCCCAAATCCGCCAAAATACCACGCGATAAATGCCCCGTGAAACGGATCGTATTTTATCGATAGAATATGGGCCAATGGAGACTTCTCATAACCGCTCATTCGCCATTTATAACCCGCTTTGGCGGCGTTGATCGGGGCATTGTCCGGCAGCTTCTCCGAGAACGCAAAGACCCTGACCGATTCCGCTCCCGGAGGTGTGACGGTCAAAACGGCTGCGGGATTGTTGTATTCGCCGCTCTTTGTGTCAGGCTTGCCGCCCGGCCCAATTGTAAAATCCGCCAAAAACTGATCGAATTTGACCGTAGTTCCGTCGGCGAGTTGCGTGGTTCCGTTGCGGTCGATTTCGATCGTCGTCGCAGCACCGCCGCCCGCCGGCGTCAGATCGACCTTGATCTTTCGGGCACTGCCGACCGGGATCGTCTGTGCCTGAAAAAATCGATAGCCGCGATAATTGAGAGGTGCGTTCAGGGCGACGTCGGCCGTCATTCTGCCATATTGCGGATCGTCGATCAGCAACTGCGTGCGCCAGTCCATCGTATTGTTGACGTCGATCGACCCTTTAGCGTCGATCAGCGTCTGTTGGATGTCGGTACATTCCATCGTGAAGGGAAGTTTGACGTTAAACTTCTCTTTTTTGTCGAGATCAAATTGGATCATTTGGATCTCGTCCGTGCGTTCGCCGGGCGTCATTCTGACATCTGCGTCAAAGCCGGTTTGAAGTGCGACAAAATGTCCTAGAAAGAGCGTGAGCAGGGCGACGTGGACGATATACGCTCCAATTCGATTCCACTTGCCACTTTCGCCGAACACCGTTGTTATTCCGCCCTTTACGGTAGTGGTAGCTTTTAGACCGTTTTCCTTAAGTATTTCGGCGATCTTTGTTGCGGCGTCGGCCTCAGACGCAGCCTCGATCTTGATCTCTTCGTGGACGTTCCGAGCCAGGAGCCACGGCTTTGTGGCAGTCGTTTTGGGCCTTACTATGTAGCTCCAAGCAGCGGGGAAGTGGTCAATAGATGCCAGAACGATATTTAGCGAAAGTACCAACAGTAGAACGTTGAAATACCAAGTGTGATAAATATCGAAAATCCCCAGAGCGCCGAAAACATTTCTCTCGGCCGGCGTAAGCGATACATAGTACGAGTCGAAACCTTGGACATTCTGTTGCAGGACTACCATACCGATGATCGACAGGACCACCATTACGCAGAGTAGAACCACGCCAAAACGTACCGAGCTCAGAAAATCGAGAATTCGGTTTACGATCGGTGCAGATTTGGGCTTAAAGGCCGGTTTGGGCTCTATGGCGTCTTCGACAACTGACATAAGTTAATAAAAAGCATAGCCGAGCGAAAAGGGTTTGTCACACGGTTATTAATTAGTTCGGCTTTTCCATGCAAAAATGGAGCTTTGTTAAGCGTAGTTTGGAGAATTATTTTGAAAACGCTATTCTTGAAGTTCACGTTGCGAGTAGATTTTATTATTGATGGATACTTTAACCGCCCAAATTGAGGATATTAGGACTTTTTCGCTGAAGGAAAAAGCGGCCGCGTACTTTGAATTGACCAAGCCGCGAATCGCGTTTTTGCTTGTACTCACGTCGGCCGCCGGATTCTACATCGGCACGCAAGGCGAGTTTCCGATCGGTCTTTTCATTCACTCGATGATAGCGATCACGATCCTTGCGTCCGGCGTCGCTACGCTTAATCAATGGTTCGAACGCTCGCTCGACCCGAAGATGGAAAGGACCGCGAAGCGCCCTTTGCCCAGTAATCGTGTGACACCGAATGCAGCACTTACTTTTGGAGTGCTCAATTGCGCGGTAGCTGAGGCGTATCTCTTCTTTTTCGTAAACGGACTGACCGCGTTTCTGGGTCTTTTGGTGATCATCGGCTACGTGCTGCTCTACACGCCGCTCAAGACCAGAACGACCGCGTGTACTGCCATTGGGGCATTTCCGGGGGCATTGCCACCTTTAATGGGCTTTACGGCTGCGACAGGCGAGATCACAATGATCGCCTGGGCACTATTTGCCATTCAATTCTTTTGGCAATTTCCACACTTTTTTGCGATCGCCTGGATGTATCGCGTTCAATATCGCCGTGCCGGAATTAAAATGCTTCCGGCGGTCGAACCTGACGGGCGTATCACATTTCGTCAGATCGTAATGTTTACGGTGCTGCTCGTTCCCGTGAGTCTCGCCCCGTTCTTCCTCGGTATCGACGGCATCGTTTACCTCGTCGGAGCAGTTATCCTCGGCGGTTGGTTTCTGTGGGCGAGTATCCGCTCTGCACTTTCAAAGTCGAACCAATCCGCAAAGGCTCTATTACTTGTTTCGGTGATTTACCTTCCGCTACTATTCATCCTTATGGTTGCGGACAAACGATAGAGATAGAATATGAAACTCGGAACTGCAGACCTCATTGCAAGTGCCGACGAAATCGTCGGGAAACCGGTATTGACTCTTGGCGGCGGATCAACTTCGTCGGGCAACGGCCCTAGCAACAGAGGCGGCGGCGGTGGCGATGGGCCGCGTCCATCAAGTGACGACTTGGCCGAGAACGAAACTCCGGATCCGACCAATAAGTTCCGCATCCTTGTGGTTTCTACTCCTGATCGTTTTGATGACCTTTGGCGGGTTGATCGGTGCTTACGTCGTGATCGCGACCAATAACGTCGCCGAATGGGCTCCATTCACCTTACCGATCCAGGTTTGGGTTAGTACGGCGTTGATCTTGGCCAGCAGCGGCACGTATTATATCGCCGAAAAGGCCATAAAGGCCAACATTCAGGAACGCGGAAAAAGATTTCTACTCGCAACTACGGTCTTAGGCGGTGTATTTATCGCTTCACAACTCTTGGCTTGGGTAGCACTCTCCAATCGCGGCCTGTATATGCAGGGGAATCCATATGTCGGGTTCTTTTACCTTCTGACGGCGGTACACGCTGTTCACGTGCTTGGCGGCATTACCGCCCTATCAGCGATTCTTTTGCGTTCGTGGTATCCGACCTCAAACGAGGTTGCTATCCGGCGGCGGATCGGGTTAGCTCAAGTTGTGGGATGGTATTGGCATTTTATGGGCCTGTTGTGGATCGTGCTTTTTGTTCTGCTCGGATTTTGGAAGTAGATAAATGGAATTGTTGGGAGTATTTCCGCACCTTAACGCCTCACTTAACGCACTGTCGGGAGTTTGTCTGGTATTTGGCCTGTATTTCATCCGGTCGAAACAGATCAAACAGCATCGCTTTTGTATGCTCGCAGCGTGTACAGTCTCGGCAGTATTCCTGGCCTCGTACCTGACACATCACGCTCTGCGGACTTACTATTTTGGCCTCGGCCCGACAAAATTTACCGGCGAGGGGCTGATCAGACCCATATATTTTACAATACTGACTTCCCACACGATCTTGGCAACATTGGTTACGCCGTTTGTGCTGTGGACGCTACGACGTGCTCTGCAGGGTAAATTCGACCTGCACAAGCGGATCGCACGTCTCGTGTACCCGGTTTGGCTGTACGTTTCAGTGACCGGTGTCGCGGTTTACCTGCTGCTCTATCAATTTTATCCCGATCGTTAATTTTTCGTCTGTTTTTTCTTGTCAACGGTCGGAGGTTGATGCTAATATCTAATTGTTGAAAAGTTGATCACCGAGGCCGTCTTTGGTAAGACGACGCGGGGGAACCAATGGTTGAGCGACTAGTCGCAAAACCGGGGGCGAAGCATCTCGATAAAGAGATACGGGGATACTCTTTCGTTCCTAGCCCGACAGCTAACCTCGTAGGTGTGGCAAAGAAGTAACAGCAACAGATTAAGCCGGTATGGCAAGGTTCTGATGTGCTTCGCGTCCGCTATTCAACACGGAAGCAGACATCCGGTCTTCTCAAAGGGAAAAAGTCCCGTCAAGCGATTGACGGGACTTTTTTTGTTGAAATTCGAATGACTATCTGACGATCAGAATGGGCAGGATCTTCACGTTCATTGCCAGTACTTTGCCGTCCGGATCAAACTCGATCGATTGCGGCTTTGCCCGCATCTTTACAGAAAACTTCTCGATCCGCTGATGGATATCGATCGACTTTTTCTCATAACCCGCGGTCATTTTGACCGAGACGTCGAGCGGCAATCTAAAGACCGCCGGCACGATCGCATCCGGCTTTTGTGTTTGCGTAACCGTCAACGCCAGCGTTTTGGCTTTCGTGCTGTAAACGGGGCGGACCGAAAGGCTTGGGGCTCCCGAGCTATAGACCCATTGATCGAAAAACCAAGTCAGATCTTGCCCCGACGCCTGTTCCATCGCCGCCTTTAGATCCGTCGAGATGACCGAACCGAATTTGTGCCGGTTGAGGTAATTATTTACCGCTTTCCAGAAGACCTCGGTGCCGACCTGTTCGCGAAGCATATGCAGTACAACGCCGCCCTTATTGTATGTGACGGATGCGTTGTCAAAGAGCTTTGCGGGGTCGGCGGCTCTCAGATTATAGAGTCCGTGACGCCTTTTGGTGATCGAGTCGTCAGCCAGAAAGGTTGCCGCGTCAAAGCGGACCTTGCGCATATAGTCTTCGCGGCCGTTGGTCTTCTCGCGATAGACGGCCTCCATATATGTAGCAAAACCCTCGTTTAGCCACAATTCCGCCCAACTGCGGCACGTGACAAGGTCGCCGAACCAAGAATGTGCCAATTCGTGCGAAACGAGGTCAGTGACGACGTCCTTGCCAAACTCAAAATCGCCGAAGAATATCTCGGTGTCGGCCATTGTCGTCGCCGTTATATTCTCCATTCCGCCAAATTGGAACGAGGCAACGATCGTCTGATCGTACTTGTTGTACGGAAACTTGACGCCCGTTACGCCCTCAAAGACCGGGATCATTTTCGACGTTTGCGAGAATGCACGGCGACCGGTGTCCTCCTTGCCGGGATAGACGTAATAGGCGAGCGGAACGGTTCCGGCGGTGTCGTCGATCCTTACATATTTTCCAACGACAAACGATACTAAGTACGTCGAGTGCGGGACCGGCATTTTGAAGTGCCAGGTGGATTTGCCCTCTGCCGTGTCGGTCTTGCCGAGAAATTCGCCGTTGCCGATCACTGTTTCATCGCGTTCGACCGTGATATATTCCTCGGTCGTGGCCTTATCGCTCGGAAAATCGAACGAGGGGAACCAATGCCGCGCCTCGTCGGCCTCGCCCTGAGTCCATATCTGGTCTGAATGCACGACTCTCCGCGGGTCAGTTTCGGCATTTACAAAATATATGCCCTTTTGCGGTTTCGCGGTGTATTTTAGTCGAACGCTGATCGTGTCAGCGGGGCCATAATTCCGGTCCATCGTTATCTTAATGAGGTTGTTAATGTTCGAATACTTAAGGTCGGTTCCGGACTGCTCGATCTTTACGGATTGAAAGGTCATCCCCACGGCGTCCAATTCGAACGACGTAAAGCCCTCGTTGAGCGGTTTCAGTACGACGGTCGTGTCGCCGGCGATCGACCGCGCGTCACGGTCAAAGGAAACCCGTAAAACGTAATGCTGCATGTCAAAGTTTGACTTGCGATCAAAACTTGGAAGGCCGGCAGGCTGCGAAAAAGCGGTTGCGGCCGCGATCATTGTAAAGGCGGCCGCAAGGATAAGTGAGCGAAGAGACTTCATATTTATTTCTATTCGAGGTTATTTCAAGTGCGTGTTAAACCAATCGATGACGTGGCCATACCAAAATTCGGAATTCTGGGGCTTTAAAATCCAATGTCCTTCGTCAGGAAACACGATCAATTTCGACGGTACATTCTTAAGCTGCAGCGTCGTAAATAGCTGCAGGCTCTGATCGACCGGTACCCGATAGTCGAGTTCGCCGGCGGTCACGAGCGTCGGTGTCGCAAAATTCTTAGCAAACTTATGCGGCGACCATCGGTTGTAGTTCACCGCGTTTTCCCACGGCATACCCTTAAATTCCCAATTGACGAACCACAATTCCTCGGTTGCCGTCGCCATACTTTCGAGATTGTAAACTCCCGCGTGTGAGACAAAGGTTTTGTACTTAAATCGCGGATCATTATTATGCCCAAGGAGCCAATCGACCATATATCCGCCATAGCTCGCACCAGCAGCTCCGATATTATTCTTATCGACAAATGGACGTTTGCTGATGTCCGCGACGCCGTTCTGGATATCGACGAACGCCTTTCCACCCCAGTCGCCCGAGATGTCATCAACAAACTTCTGCCCGTAGCCCGTCGAACCGCGGGGGTTCGGCATAAATACGACATATCCGGCGTTGGCAAATATCTGCGGATTCCATCTATAGCCCCAATTGTCGCTCCAGGCACCTTGCGGGCCACCGTGGATCAGCACGATCAGGGGGTACTTTTTGGATGCGTCGAACTTGGCCGGCTTGAGTAAAAATCCGTGGATGTTCTGGTTTAACGCACCCTTCCATTCAACGTCTTCCGGCTTTTGGAGGCCGAAGGCATTCATAGCCTCATCATTATCGCTCGCCATCGCCCGCAGTGCCGTGCCGTCGGTGCCGATGCTCATAATGTTGCTCGGAGCACTCATCGAACTCCACGCAAAGACGAGCGTCCTTCCGTCGGGTGAGATATTAAGTCCGCTTGCAAAACCGACGTCAGCGACCTTTTTGACGTGCGTCGCGATCCTTAAACGAAAATCCGGTTCGACCGGTACGCTAAAGATAGGTGCTCGACCGCGTTCGCCCGCAGTGAAATATACGGTTTTGCTGTCGGCAGAAACGGTGAATTCATCCACTTGTTGGCCGAATCCGCCTGTCAGTTCGACGATTTCGCCGGTTTGCGGATGAAATCGCATTATCCGCCACCGATCAGCTTCGAATGTCGGTGTCTTTTGTGAACGGAATAACAGATATTTGCCATCGGGCGTATAGGTCGGCGATGCATCGTAGCCGTTCATTCCGGCGGTGATATTTTTTGCCGTACCGTCACCGTTTATCTTGGCGATAAAAATATCGCTGTTGGTGGACATCGCTTCAACGCGGTCAGGGTTGCGTATGTAAACAATGCTCGAACCATCAGGCGAAAAGGTGTAGTCGACTCCGCTAGCGGCGGCATACGGCGGCGAATCAAAATCGCCCTTGGTCAGATCACGTGCCGATCCGCCCTTGGCTGATACGACAAATACGTGATTTCGCTTTCGGTTACGCCATTCGACCCAATGCTTAAACAAGAGCCGGTCAGTGACCTTGGCCTGAACCTTACTCTTTTCGGCCTTTTCATCCTCGGTCTTATTACAATCATCAGAACTGCACTCCGGATAGACCTCCGAGCCGAACGCGATCCACTGGCCGTCGGGCGACCATACCGGTCCACCGGCACCGGTCGATATGTTGGTCACCTTTTCCTTGTCGCCGCCATCGGCCTTCATCGTCCAGATCTGACCGCCGGTCGTGAATGCGATCCGCTTGCCGTCCGGCGACCAACGTGGGCCGCTACTCGAAGCCGATCCGTTGGTCAATTGCTTTCGTCCGCTGCCATCAGCAGACATCGTGTATATCTGGCTGAGGGTGCGGTTAGCGTCCTTATTGACGACTCCGATGGTGAATGCGACGGTTTGGCCATTTGGCGAGAGCTGTGGATCTGCAACACGTTTGAGGTTGATCAGATCGTTGACCGAAAACGTCCGTTGGGCGTTCGCCGCAAGAGCGACCGCGAAAACTATAGCGACCGATAGGAATATGCGTTTCATATATTTATCCAGTTTGAAATTGTGTTGAACAACGCCATTATCGCATAGAATTTTGTAAGACTGAACACTTCGGATAATATCGTTCTATGAAAATTCTAGTTTTGCTTCTTGCGGCGATATTCCCGTCCGCCGCCGTCATCGCTCAAGTTGCCGAGGCCAAGCCAACGCCGCAGCTTTATTCTGAACAAACGGTGCGAAATATGCGTGAGATCCAGCGAGCTTCGGGCCTTAGCAGCTATGCCTACGATCAAACGAGATATCTTTCATACAATATAGGACCTAGGCTTTCCGGTTCGTCGCAGGCCGCCAAAGCGGTTGAATATGTCGCAAATGAGATGCGAAAACTTGGACTCGACGTTCGCCTACAAAAGTGCCTTGTGCCGCATTGGGTTCGGGGCGAAGAACGTGGCGAACTTGTGGAATTTTCGGGTATGGCTCCGGGGACTGTCCAAAGAGTCGTTTTGACTGCTCTCGGCGGCAGCGTGGCGACGCCGGCCGAAGGTATTACCGCCGAGGTGGTCGTGGTCAGTAGCTTTGAGGAATTGGCAGAGCTTGGCCGTGAAAAGATCCAAGGCAAGATCGTACTATTCAATTTCAAATTTGATTCCGAAATGCAGTCGTCGGGATTCGGCGGGGCAGCGTATGGCCAGGCCGTACAGTTTCGGTTTGGCGGTGCCATCGCGGCGGCACGATTCGGTGCGGTCGCTTCACTCAATCGTTCGGCGGGCGGTTCTCAAAATCGGCTCGCACACACCGGTTCGATGGGATATGTCGAAGGCGTGACTAAGATCCCGGGAGCGGCGGTTTCGTACGAGGATGCCGAGATGATCGCGAGTTTGGCGACGGCCGGCAAAGTTAAAATTCATCTTACGCTCACGCCGCAAACACTGCCTGACGTCGAGAGCTATAACGTCATCGGCGATCTAAAGGGAACTGAGCGTCCGAATGAGATCGTGATCGTTTCCGGCCATCTTGATTCGTGGGACCTCGGTCAGGGCGCGATCGATGACGCATCGGGCGTCGCCGTTTCGATGTCGGTAGCCAAAATGTTAAAGGACCTGAAAATCAAGCCCAAGCGGACGATCCGAGTTATCGCGTGGATGAATGAAGAGAACGGAGGACGCGGTTCGGCGGCATACGAGAAGGAAGAATCGGCGAATATCGCAAATCATTTCGCCGCCATCGAGGCTGATCTCGGGGCATCGCATCCACTAGGTATACTTTTTACCGGTAAGCCCGAGATACAAGCTTTTCTTGCACCGATCTCGCAGGCACTGCTGCCGCAAGGCGCGTGGCAGACTCAATTGCAGGCGGGCGGGGTGGGTGCTGATACTGCCCCATTGACGCGTGCCGGTGTGCCGACCTTTGCACCGTGGTTTAACCAGCAGACTTACTTTAATTATCACCACACTGCGGCCGACACCTTTGACAAGATCGACCCGCGTCAAATGCGTGAGCTAGGCGGCGTTGTGGCGGTACTCGCATATGGACTTGCCAATTTGGAGCAACCGTTGCCGCGATAGTGAAATGACAAGGCCGACTTCGACGGTTTTGAACTTACGGGTTGAACTGATAAGCTGATTATTCGACCTTTAATTAAGGAATTATAGAATTTTATGAATAGGCCGCCTCCGTACTTTCCGCAAAGCCAGTTGTCACCGCCTGACGAGAATCGTTATCGCAAATTCAAATTTGTGATCGTGGGCCTGGTTCTACTTTTGATCGCTCTGCTTGCGGGGATCGGCGTTGGCATCTTCTATTTGGTTCGTTGGCTGTTTTAGTAAGCCGCCTGGGTAATTTGTAAAAAGGACGATCTGACGCGAATGTCAGATCGTCCTTTTTGTTTCGGTTTTCTTACAGATTTATGGATTGGTGGGACTCTGCTGCTTGGCAGTGCTTTTCGAACTATCGACCGTCAGTTGCTTGGCTTGCGGCATTAATCCGATCGCCTTTAAGAGTTGGTCGTCGTATTCGTTAAAGACCTGACCCGATGTCTGTGAACCATAAGCAGCAGTCACTAGTTCTGTTCTAAGCGTTCGTTCGATAAACTCGCGTTCACGGTCAAGTTGTGCCGGCAAAACCTTATACTTGGTCTCCGCGAAAGATTTGAAGGTGTCGAACAATGCCGGTGTCACCGGAAAGTCGGTCTTAGTAATGTCGTAGTCAAATAGGATCGGCTTGAGAACCTTGTAGCTCTCAAAGCCTTTGACTCGGCCAACCACCAGATCCAGAGCAAACGCGAATATCGGGCTAACTAGTTTCTGCTGGGCACGAGCACGTTCGATCTCGATCGTATCAGGTTTGATCGGCACGTCCGGATTGATACCACCGCCGCTATAGACGACTCGGCCTGCGTCGGTTCGGCTTTCCACACCGGTCGGTTTGACCGGATCAGCCGTGATGTCGCGGAAACTACCGCCCTCTGTGTAATAGTCGTAAAGATTGCCGTTGGAATAATCTCGCTGGATCAACCGCCCGGCCGGTGTTTCGTACTTAGCGATCGTAAGCAACAGCATCGATCCATAATCCAATTGAAAGGGATTTTGAACCAAGCCTTTGCCAAACGTATTTTCGCCGACGATCAACGCCCGGTCGTGATCCTGCAAAGCACCGGCCAGGATCTCGGACGCCGAGGCCGTATTGCGATTGACAAGCACTACTACCGGCGATCTGTCGGGAGTAGGATTATCTGCCCGGTATTGATCAGAAACGCCCTCGATACGGCCCTTTTGAGTAAATACTGTCTGGTCACGCTTCAGAAAGCTGTTTGCCACACGGTACGCCTGACTAACGAGGCCGCCGCCATTGTCACGCAGGTCGATGACGATCTGCTGCATTCCCTTGGCACGCAATTCTCGAGTCGCGGCAACAAATTCGGCATATGTGGTCTGGTTAAATCCGCCCCGCATCGCCAGATAGCCGACACCCGGCCGGATCATATAATACTCACCGATAGAAGGTTGCGATACCGCATCGCGAACTATATCGACAGTCTCAAGTTTGCCGGTCGCAAGACGCTCAACCACAAGTTTGGCAGGAGTGCCCCGCGGGCCGCGAAGAAAATTGCGAACGTCCGCAAAGGGCTTGCCGAGCATCGAAGTGCCGTTTACCTCAACTATCTTGTCACCGTAGCGAAGCCCTGCACGATTGGCCGGGGCACCGTCAAAAGTCGCCTTGATATACGTCGCAATTACTTTGCCGTCAACGTCGCTCAGATCTCCGATCGTGGCTCCGATACCGTAGTAACGCGAACTCTGATCCGTCCGAAACTCCTCATACTCTTTAGCGTCAAAGTAATTAGAGTGGGGATCGAGGGTATGCAGCATCGAATCGATCGATGACTTCATCACGTCATTGTAATTAAGTGCTTTTGCTCCACCGTAGTTTCGTTCGATAAGGGAGAGCGCCTCGGCGATATCCTTTTCGATATCTTCGACCTTAACCACCTTTTTCGGTGTATCTGTGCTCTTTTGCTCAGCGGACCTTATGTTTCCGGAGCGAGAGGATGCCGACGGTGCCTGCCCGAATCCGGTCAGGACAAATGTAAAAATCAGCGTGAATGCGAATATGCTGTTAAATCTTTGTTGCACTAACAAATCCCCCGATCGTTGCATCGCTTTAGAGCGGTTTTTAGCTATCGATAAGAATATCATCCATTTGAGTTCAATGCGATGAGTTTCGTTGCCTGACTTTAGCTTTGAACTATTGAAACTTACGTTCTTTTTGATCGTAATGTTTTGAGTTAAACTTTCAACAGTCAAAAAGGATCCGTAAACAAAGGACATTATTATGCTGAACCGTCTTATTTTCACGCTCGTCTTATGCCTGTTTATCACTGCGGCGGTCTTTTCGCAGACAAAACTGCTTAGGTATCCCGACATACAGGGCGACAAGGTCGTATTTACATACGGCGGCGATCTGTGGACTGCGTCGACGTCCGGCGGAACGGCTATTCGGCTTACATCCCATCCCGGTGTCGAGACCTACGCTAAGTTTTCGCCGGACGGCAAGTGGATCGCCTTTACGGCCCAGTACGACGGTGACGAACAGGTTTATGTAGTGTCAGCACAGGGCGGCGAGCCAAAGCAGTTGACATTTTACCCGTCGCGCGGACCGCTTGCCCCGCGTTGGGGGTTCGACAACCAGGTTCACGGTTGGACCAAGGACGGCCGCATCGTGTTTCGAAGCCTGCGGGACTCTTGGGCGACGCCGATCGCGAGGCTTTATACCGTATCGACCGAGGGCGGTGCGGCCACCGCATTGCCGATGCCTGAGGCGGGATCCGGTGACACGTCACCCGACGGAACTAAGATGGTCTACTCGCCGAGGTTTCGCGATTTCCGTCCGGAAAAGCGTTATTCCGGCGGCCAGGCAAATACGCTTTATATCTACGACCTCTCGACCAACGATGCTAAAAAGATCTCCGACAACCCACGAGCAAGTCGCGATGCGATGTGGATCGGCGGCACGATCTATTACAACTCAGACAAAGACGGCAAGTTTAATCTTTACGCATACGACACCGCCGGCGGTAAGACGTCTCAGGTCACGCGAAATCGCGATTGGGACATTCGTTGGCCGAGCTCGGACAATCTGAGCCGGATCGTTTACGAACGCGATGGCGAACTAGAGATCTTTGACGTAAATTCGAAAAAGGCCACGCATTTGAGCATCAGCGTGCCCGATGACGGTGTGAACCGACGAAAGCGAGTCGTAAACGCCGCGAGCAATATCAGTTCGTATTCACTCAGCCCTAAAGGGGAAAGG
>Ga0138256_10006050_pt1 | contig 12811 bp, 8 predicted proteins | sample KNB2016incub_MG_FD_105486 | JGI IMG/M metagenome (GOLD analysis project Ga0138256, IMG submission 105486) | Active sludge microbial communities from wastewater in Klosterneuburg, Austria - KNB2014incub_MG | ecosystem: Engineered > WWTP > Activated sludge > Unclassified | place: Austria... | reverse complement strand
GAGTCGGGGGCATCGCGGCTCAGCAGTCGCCAGTGGAATCGCTTGCGTCGCTTGAGCGCGTTGAGCGAGAGATTCATGGCGATGCGCCGCAGGTAGGTGCCGAGCGTGGCGTCGCCGCGGAACTGGTCCAGCGCACGGTGGAATCGGATGAACGTCTCCTGCCCCACGTCGTCGGCATCGGCCCCAGGGCCGAGCATGCCGATGACGACCCCGGCGACGGCGGATTCGTAGCGTTCGACCAGGGTCCGGAACGCGAGGTCGTCGCCGCTCCGGGTCGCCGAGAGCAGGTCGTTGTCCGAGAGGGGTTGGATCAAGGGGGGCGGAGGTGGGCACGCATGATAGACAAGCTACAGTCCTCTTTCATTCCGTGTCCGGGGAGGGCGATGCGCGATCTACGGGGCGAGCGGTCGAGAGCGGGAGGGGAGACGGGGGACGGGAGACGGGAGACGGGGGGGCAGTGAATGGGGTTTTCGAGGTTCAAGAAGACTTTCCGTTGGCGGAGGTCAACGAGACGACCGCGCCGCGGTAGCTGTTTGCTGCGAATGCCGACGGAAGGTTTGGGAATCGGGTGACCCCGCACTGCATCCGAACGCGCTTGCCGCCGCACGCAGTGGACGGTACAATCGCGCGTTGCGCGATTCGCGGTAGTCCCCGCCGTCGGCGCGCCCCCTACTCGCTCCCGGGAGCCCGTGCATGCCCGCCGCCCTCGCTCGCTCCCTCGCCCTGTGCCTCGCGACGATCGCGCTGGCGTCTGCAGCGACCGCGCAAACCGACGACGCCAACCTGCGCCGAGCCCGCGAACTCCTCCGCACCACCCCGCTCATCGACAGCCACAACGACCTCCCGTGGGTGATCCGCGAAAAAGGGACACCGCCGCGTGACGTGGAATCGTACGACATCGCCGGCAAGGGACCGTTCGATACCGACATCCCGCGCCTGCGCGCCGGCGGGATCGGAGCGCAGTTCTGGTCGGTCTACGTCCCCAGCACGCTCTCGCCGTTCGAGGCGATGCGCGCCCAGTTGGAGCAGATCGATATCGCCCGCCGCATCATCGCCAAGTACCCGGCTGACCTCGGACTCGCCACCAGCCTCTCGGAGATCAAGTCCGAGATGGGGCGCGGGCGCATCGCCTCGCTGATTGGGATGGAGGGCGGGCACACGATCGGCAACTCGCTCGGCGCGCTCCGTGCCTTCTACGACCTCGGCGCGCGCTACATGACGCTGACGCACTTCAACTCCAACGACTGGGCCGACGCCGCCACCGACTCGGCGCGCCACGGCGGGCTCACGCCGTTCGGCAAGGAGGTGGTGCGGGAGATGAATCGCATGGGGATGATGGTCGACATCTCGCACGTGTCGCCGACGGTGATGAGCCAGGTGCTGACGCTCTCCGAGGCGCCGGTGATCTTCTCACACTCGTCGGCGCGGGCGCTGACCGACCATGTCCGCAACGTCCCCGACTCAATCCTCGCGCGCATGAAGTCGAATGGTGGCGTGGTGATGGTGAACTTCGTGACCGCGTTCGTTTCAGAGCCGTACCGGCGGTGGATAGGGGATGTGCTGCCGACGCTCGCGCTGGCGTCGTCGGACAGTGCGGCCGACCGCATCCTGCGCGAGCATCGGGCGCGTCGCGGTCCGGCGCCACGGGCCACGGTGAAGGACCTGGCTGACCACGTCGAACACATTCGGCGAGTCGCGGGCATCGACCACGTCGGGATCGGCGCCGATTTCTACGGCGCGGTCGGCGACGAGAACCAGGTGCAAGGGCTGGAGGACGTGTCGAAGTACCCGGTGCTGTTCGCCGAGTTGATCCGGCGGGGGTGGTCGGACGCCGACCTGCGCAAGCTGGCGGGGGAGAACATGCTGCGGGTGCTTGGGGAGGTGGAGTCGGTGTCGGCGCGGGTGCGGAAGGAGCGGCCGCCGTCGAATGCGACGATTGAGCAGTTGGATGGGAAGCGGGGGATGGTGGGGACGCAGTGAGGGAGCAGTCATGACGCTCCCCGCCTCCACCTCCCATCCCACCCCCCGCCGCGTCATCTGGCTGCTCGCCGCCGTCAGCCTCGTCGGCTACGCACTGCGCTCCAACATCGCCATCGCCCAGGAGTACATGGCCCCGGAACTGGGCCTCTCCATGGGGCAGATGGGAGTCATCTCGGCGTGGGGCTTCCAACTGGCATACGCCCTCTTCCAGATCCCGGGCGGCTTTCTCGGTGACAGATACGGCGCCCGGTTGATCCTCGGGCTCGCGGTGCTCGGATGGTGCATCGCGTCGTTGGGGTCTGGGATCGTCACTGGCGGGGCAGGGCTGGCCTTCGCCACGCTCTTCGCCACACGAGTGCTGCTAGGCGTATCGCAAGCCGCGACGTATCCGGTGGCCGGGATGGCAGCGGTGCACTTCGTCCCGGAGCGGCAGCGCGTGGGAGCGAGTGCGTTTTACCTCGCGGCCGGGATGCTCGGCGCCGCACTCACACCGCTCCTGCTCGCCCCGCTCATGGTGCGCGCCGGGTGGCGCGCGGTCTTCGTGGCCAGCGCGGTGGTTGGACTGGTCATGGCCATCGCCTGGTTCCTGCTCGCCCCGCGACGCGCGGAACCATCCGGGACGAACCAGTTTGTCACGATGCGTGCCCAACTGCGCGCTGCTGCCCGTCTGCTCGGCAATCGACCCCTGCTCATCCTGTCGTGCAGCTACTTCCTGCACTCGGCCGTCTACTTCGTCTTCGTGTTCTGGTTCTTCCGCTACCTCACCGAGGCGCGCGGCTTCTCGGTGCTGGACAGCGGGGTGTGGGGGAGCGTGCCGTACCTCATGGCCTTCGCGATCGCGCCGCTGGTGGGGGTGCTCACCGATCGCCTCGCACGACGTTCGCCTCCCGCGCTGGCGCGACGCCGGGTGGCGATCACGTGCCTGATGACGGCTGCCGCGTTCGTCTTCATCGGCGCCAACCTTCCCACCCCGGGGCTCGCCATCACGGCGCTAGGCTTCTCGGTCGCCTGCCTCGTGAGCTGCGAGGCCCCCTACTGGACGGCGACGACGGCGATGGCCGCCGAGTCGGCCGGTTCGGCCGGCGGGGTGCTCAACCTGATGGGGAACATGGGCGGCGTCTTCTCGATCTGGCTTGTGCCGATCATGAAGGACGCTTGGGGATGGACGGCGATGCTCGGCTTCTGGGCCTGCGTTGCCGTGGTCGCGGCCGGGCTCTGGCTGGTGGCCGTGCGGTCCTATTCCCCCAGCATGCCGTCGGTGAGCCACGAGGTGACGTAGCCGGACAGCGACGGCCGCATCATGATGCGCCAGCGCGGGGCGTCGTCCATCAGCTGCAGCAGGACGGGTGCCTTGCCAACCACGCTCTGGGCGCAGCGGCCGGTGTCGAACACCGTCGGGTGCAAGTCGAGCGGGCAGCAGCTGGCGAGTACGTCGCGCGACCGTGGACCGGACAGCTCGAGCAGCACCCGGCTCGCCGAGATATCAACCACCGCGCCGTCATCCGGGCCGATGGCCGACTCCAGCGCCGCCAGGGCGCGCTCGCGATCGGCCGTGTCGCCGACGACGAGCCACTCGTCGGGGCGCACCCACAGGCAATCGCCCACGGCAGTGCTGGCGACGGAGTTGGGGGTCGGCAGCGACGCGAGGCCCAACGCGCTCGCAGCACGCTCGAGCCCTTCGTCACGGGCGCGCAGCGAGAGCACGGACATCGCGGCGAGCGGGACGAGGCGCACGCCACGCCGATCGACCCCCGCCAGCTGCCGGACGAGCGCGGGGGGAAAGTGGGGATACTCAGCCATGGCGGCGCTCGCCCTTCGGATCGTAGTGTACCGGCTCCACCAGCTGCACGCGCAGGGCTCGGCCGTCGAGCAGCGGGGCGTGCAGCACCTCGCCGATTCGCCCCCGTCCACCACGCACCAGCGCCAGCCCGAGCGAGCGGTCGAGGGTCGCACTCCAGCAGCTGCTGGAGACGTGACCGTCGATCGGCATGGGGGGAGCGCCGAGCGCGCGGGTGAGCGCGGCCCCTTCGGGCACCACCTCGTGCGAGTCGACGACGGTGAAGCCGACGAGCTGCGCGCGGTCGTCGCGGCGATTGGCGGGGCGTTCCCACGAGCGGCGCCCCACGCAGTCCTTGAGCTGCGACACCAGCCCGCCGAGTCCGACATCGAACGGGGTGGTGAGTGCTTCGGTATCCTGTCCCACGATGATGAATCCCTTCTCGATGCGCAGCGCCTGCAGCGCGTCCAGTCCGTACGGTGTGATGTCGTGCGGGGAGCCGGCCACGAGCAGCGCGTCCCACAGCGTCGGCGCCTCGTGCCACGGCACGCTGACCTCGAAGGCCAGCTCGCCGGAAAAGCTCACCCGTGCGATTTGAGACCCCGCGATGCCGGCCGCCGTCACGTTGCGCACGACGGAATGAAACGGAAATTCCGTCCGCGACACGTCCACGTCGGGTGCAACTGCGGCGATGACTTCGCGTGAGCGCGGCCCAATGATGGCGATGGTCGCCAGCTGCTCGGTGATCGGCGTGACCCAGACGCGCTTCGCTGGCCATTCGGTCTGCAGCCACTCCTCCATCCAGTCCACGACGGCGGCGGCATGTCCGGTCGAGGTGGTGACGAAGAACTGCTGCTCGGCGATGCGCATCACGACGCCGTCGTCGAGGATCGTCCCGTCCACGTGGCACATCACGCTGTAGCGGGCGCGCCCGACCGGGATGGTGCTGATGACGTTCACGTACAGCTGGTCGAGGAACCACGGCGCATCGGGTCCGCGCACGTCGATCTTGCCGAGCGTGGAAGCGTCCATGATCGCCACGCGCTGGCGCGCGGCCTGGCATTCGCGAACGACGGTGTCGCGGGGCGATTCGCCGACGCGCGCATACCGACTCGGGCGCAGCCACTGTCCCGCGACCTCGAAGATGGCGCCGTTCGCTTCGTGCAGCTGGTGCAGCGCCGTGGTGCGCCGCGGCTCGTAGCGCTCGCCGAGTGCGCGCCCGGCGAGCAGGTGGAAGGTGAGCGGCTCGTACGGCGGGCGACTTCCCGAGGTCCCGACGTCGGCGGCAGGGCGTTCGGTCAGCGCAGCAGTGAGCGACGCGGCGTTGGTCCTGGCGGTGCGCCCCTGCTCCACCCCTGTGCCGACAAGGGTGAAGCGCTTCACGTGTTCGATGTGCCGCACCCCCGCCTTCACGGCGCGCTGCACGCCTGCGACTGTTGCGTCGCGATGCAGGTCGACGAACGAGCGCGTCTCGTCGCCATCGGGTGAGGCGACCTGCAAGGAAGGGGCGGGGGGATCCTCGCGCGATTCGTCGTCGTCGGCGAACGGCAGGTCACGATCCACCGTGTGAATGCGCCCAAGTCCGGCCAGCGCGCCGTGTGCCGCTTCGACACCGGTCCGCAGCGCGTCGGCGAGCGTGAGCTGTCCGCTGGCGGCGCCGGCGATCCACTGCCCGGGCAGGGTCGCGGCCGGCACGGCGGCCCCGATCGACGGATCGTATCGTGTGGCGCCGCGCAGCTGCAGGTGCAGGTTGAGGTTGGGTTCGTAGCCGCCCGAGACGGCCAGCAGGTCGGTCTCGAGAGTGATGGTGCCGGTCGGAGTTCGCACGAGCACCCGCTGCAACCGGCCGCGCTCATCGCCGACGGTGCCCACGACCTCGGACTCGTAATGTACGGCCAGTCCGGCGTCGATGGCCCGTTGCCGGAGAGCCCCGCCGCCCGCCGGCCGCACGTCGACGATACCGGCGACAGAAACTCCAGCCTCGCGCCACGCCAGCGCCGTCCGGTAGGCGTCGTCGTTGGTGGTGAAGACCACGCCGCGCTCGGGGGCGAGCGCCTGGCGGCGCAGGTACGCGCGCGCCGCACTGGCGAGCATGATCCCCGGGCGGTCGTTGTCGGGGAAGACGATCGGGCGCTCGAGCGCGCCGGTGGCGAGGATGATGGTGCGGGCGCGCACGTGCCACAGGCGCTGCTCGGGGTGCAGGCCACGCTCGCCGGCTGCCAGGTGCGCACCGATGCGCTGGGCGAGCAGCACCCCGTTCTGGTCCATCAGCAGCGAGGCGATGGTGGCGGTGAGCACGCGGGTGTTGGTCGCCAAGCCTAACGATTGCCGGACAGAGGCGCCCCAGTCGAGGGCACGGGCGCCGGCGATGGACTCCTCGTCGCGCAGGAGCGCCCCGCCCACCTCCACGTCGGCCTCGACGAGGATGACGCGCACACCAGCGCGCGTGGCGGCGAGCGCCGCGGAGAGCCCGGCGGGGCCGGCGCCGATCACCAGCACGTCGCAGTGCGCATAGCGCTTGTCGAACCGCGCCGCGGCGCCGTGGTCGTCCAGTTTCCCGCGGGTAATCAACCCCTCGGCGCTCAGCCCCTCGTACAGCGGCAGCCCGGTCAAGCGCACGAGCGGCTCGCTCGATCCGCCGCTGGTGACCTGGGCGAAGCCGGTGGCCTCCTCCAATCCGGCGCTCATCACCCCGCGCGGGCGATCCAGTGTGACGCTCCTCCCGAGGGCGTCGACGCCGGCCCCGAGCAGCGCCGAGGCAAGCGTGTCGCCGGCGAAACCCGTGAACGGCTCGCCGTTCCATGTGAACGTGAGTGGCCGACTGCGGTCAATGCGACCGCCGTTCGTCAGGCGCTTCACAGTGCGGCTGGCGGCGAGCCTAGCGGCGTCGCGCCTGTCGATGGCTGCAACGACGTTGGCTGCAACGTCGATGGCTGCCCGGTCGACGGCTGCCCGGTCGACGGCTGCCCTACCGGTGGAGTCCCCGGCGGCGGCACGTCGAGCGGCGATGTGTGCGTGATCTCGTGCGTCAGCGTGTCGCGCACCACGTGAAACCACTGCCGGCAGCCGTGCACGTGTACCCAACGCTCTGCGTAGGCGCCAGCGGGATTGCTGCGATAGTACAGGACACGCGCCCACTCGGCGTCGGTCGCCTGCGCCGGGATCGCCATCCCCTCGCCACCGTTCCGGAACTCGATCTCCTCGCGTGGCCCGCACCACGGGCAAGTGATCTGCAGCATGTCAGTGCGCCACGCCGGCGGCGCCGTGCTCGTCGATCAGCATCCCGGTCTCGAAGCGATCGAGGGCGAAGGGGGCGTTGAGGTCGTGCGGGGCACCGTGGGCGATGGTGTGGGCGAAGACCCATCCGGAGCCGGGGGTCGCCTTGAAGCCCCCGGTTCCCCAGCCGCAGTTGATGTACAGGTCGTCCACGGGCGTGCGCCCGATGATCGGGGCAGCGTCGGGGGTGACGTCGACGATCCCCGCCCAGGTGCGCAGCATTCGCGCACGCGACATGATCGGATAGAGCTCGAGCGCGGCCTGCAGCTGGTGCTCGAGGATCTGCACCGAGCCGCGCTGCGCATACGAGTGGTAGGTATCACGCGCCGCCCCCATCACCAGCTCGCCCTTGTGCGCCTGGCTCACGTACACGTGCAGCATCCCCGACATCGGCACGCAGTGCAGCACCGGTTGGAGGATGTCGGAGACCAGCGCTTGCAGCGGATAACTCTGGATCGGGACGTCGAAGCCGGCCATGCCGGCCAGCAGCGGGGTGCGCCCGGCTCCTACCAACCCCACCTTGCCGGCGCCGATGCGGCCTCGCGTGGTCTGCACCCCGGTCACGCGATTGCCATCGAAGTCGAACCCGGTGACCTCGCACCCCTGGATCAGGTCGACACCGAGCGCGTCGGCCGCGCGGGCGAGGGCGAAGACGACCGCATCGTGCCGGGCGATGCCGCCGCGGCGCTGCAGCGCGGCCCCGACCACAGGATAGCGAATCTCCGGCGACAGGTTGATGATCGGGCAGAAGTCGGCGATGTCGGCCGGTTCCAGCCACTCCCCATCGATCCCCGCCATCCGGTTGGCGTAGACCACCCGCTTCATCGCGTTGGCCTCGGCCGTGGAGTGGGCGAGGCTCAGCAGTCCGCGCGGATCTAAGAGGATGTCGAAGTCGAGCACCTCGCGCCATAGCGCCCAGCGCTGAAGCGAGAACTCGTACAGCGGCATGCTCTCCTCGCGCAAGTAGTTCGACCGCACGACGGTGGTGTTGCGCACCGCGTTACCGTTGCCGAGCCAGCCCCGTTCCACCACCGCGACGTTGCGCATGCCGTGGTTCTTCGCCAGGTGGTACGCCGTCGACAACCCATGCAGCCCGCCGCCGACGATCACCACGTCGTACGACGCGCGCGGCTCTGGATTGCGCCACAGGAAGTCGGGGTTGTGGAAGGCGTGTTCCATTCCGCTCACTTCCAGATGGCGATCTCGTCGAGTGCCTTGCGCTCCAGGTCCGGCACCTTCGCATCGGCCGCTGGATAGCCCACCGGGAAGACGATCATCGCCTTCTCGTTCCTCGGGCGCCCGAGCAGGTCACGCAGGAAGACCATCGGGTTCGGCGTGTGGGTGAGGGTGACGAGCCCCATGGTGTGGAGCGCGGCGATAAAGAAGCCGGCGGCGATGCCGCACGATTCGTCGGTGTAGTAGAACGTCTTCTTCGTCCCCTCGGCGTCCAGGCCATACGCCTGCCGGAACAGCACCACCACCCACGGGGCCTCCGTCAGGTGCGGCTTGTGCTCGTCCGTTCCGAGCGGCAGGAGCGCATCGAGCCATTCCTGGGGCGCCTTGCCATGGTAGAAGTCACGCTCCTCATGCTCGGCCGCCGCGCGGATCTTCTCCTTGAGCACTGGATCGGACGTGGCCACGAAGGTCCACGGCTGCTGGTGCGCGCCGCTCGGTGCGGTGCCGGCGGTGCGGATGGCCAGCTCGATGAGTTCGCGCGGGACCGGCTCGCTGGAGAACTGGCGCGTGGTGCGGCGGCGGTTCATGTGCGCGTGGAAGGCAGCGCCCCGAAGGTGCGATTCCTCGAGCGGCAGGCGTTCGTGTGCCAGCGGGACGAAGGCGTGTAGCCGGACGCCTGGAGTGACTTCGGGGGTGGACATGTATTGGGACGGGAGACGGGGGACGGGGGACGGGAGTTACTGCACTTGGGTGGGGTTTTTTCCGCCGTCCTTGATGAACTGCTGCATGCGGGCTTCCAGTACCGGCAGGGGGACGGAGCCTAACGCCAGGATGGCGTCGTGGAAGTTGCGCTGGTCGAAGGCGGCGCCCAGCGCGGCTTCGGCTTCGCGGCGGTGGCGGCGGATCTGCATCTCGCCCAGCTTGTAGGCCAGCGCCTGTCCGGGCCAGCTGATGTACCGGTCGATCTCGGTGTTGATCTCGTGCTCCGAGAGCGCGGCATGCTTCGTCAGGTAGTCGATGGCCTGCTGTCTCGTCCAGCCAAACTGATGAACGCCTGTATCAATGACCAAGCGTGCGGCACGCCACATCTCGTACGTCAGTCGTCCGAAGTCCTCGTACGGCGTCTCGTAGATCCCCATGAGCGTGCCGAGCCACTCCGTGTAGAGTCCCCACCCCTCGCCGTAGCCCGAGAACGACGTCCCGTTGCGGAAGGGTGGACGCGGTGGCCCCTCGCGCGCGAGCGCTGCCTGGAAGCTGTGGCCGGGGGTGCACTCGTGCAGGGTCAGCGCTGCCAGCGTATACAACGTGCGCGACGGGAGGTTGTAGGTGTTCATCAGGCACGCGTCCAGCCCGCCACGCCCGGCGGTGTAGATCGGCGCGATGGCGTCGGGGACGGGGAGGATGCCATGCCGGTAGCGCGGCAGGAATCCGATGAACTCCTTCAGCTTGTAGTCGGCCATCTTGGAGACGTAGGCCGAGTAGGAGAGCAGTTCGCGCGGGGTCTTGGCGTAGAACTGCGGGTCGGTGCGCAGGAAGGTCATGAACTCCGGCAACGTCCCCGCAAAGCCGGACTTGCGCATGACGACTTCCATCTCCGCGTTGATGCGCGCCACCTCGCCCAGCCCCCGGTCGTGGATCTCGCGCGGGGTCAGCTTGAGGGTGGTGAATTTCTCGATCATCGCCTGGTAGTAAGTCTCGCCGTCGGGCATCGCCGTCGCGCCGAGCGTGGTGCGAGCCTTCACCATGTACTCGTCGCGGATGAACGTCAGCAGTCGCGCGTAAGCGGGCGCCACGACGTCGCGCAGCAGCGTAGTTGCCTCGGCACGCATCGCCGACTGCTCGGCGGCAGCGATCGACGTAGGCATGTCGATGAACGGGAGGAAGAGCGGGTTGGTCGTGTCGCCGACGACATACGGCTCGATCGTGCGTTCGCGCCCGAGCACGGAGACGCGTGGGACCGTGAAGCCGCGCCGCATCCCGGCGCGCATGTTGACGATCTGCTCGTCGAAGTGGCGCGGCACATCGCGCAGGCGTGCGAGGTAGCGCTGGTACTCTTCGACGCGCTGGAAGCCCTGTCGCGGCGTGAAGCTGGTCCAGAAGAAGGTGTCGCTGTTGAACGGGGTCTCGTACTCCTTGAAGCGCACGTCAGTGGCAAGGGCGCGGATCGACGTGTCAAAGACCTCGAAGTGGACGCGCTCTTCGGGCGAGAGCTCGGAGACCGGGATGCGCGCGAGTTCGGCCAGTACGTCGGTCCAGTAGGCGAGTCGAGTCGCTTGCGTCGCGGCATCGACCCGAGGGAATCCTTCCACCTCGCGCCCGGTCTGCTGCTGCCGCCAGGTCCACTCCCTCGTGTAGATCGCGCGCAGTCGTTCGTCGGCCGTCGGACCGCCCTGGGCGAGCAGCGGCGCTGAGAGCGCCAGCAGCGCGAGCAGGGCTAGAAGGCGGGCTGTAGGGAATGGGAGGCTGAAGGGCACACTGAGTCTCCGGTGACAGACCTGAAGTGACAACGCGCGGATGACAACGCGACGTCAGGAGCGACCCGGTGGCCAAAACGGCCCTAGGGGCGTCGTTTGAAATGGGGCGGAGGTGTAGTCGAAGGTGCACAGCGCGTGCGGGGGCGGCAAGCCTGCAGGGAGTGCGCTTCATTCGATCGGCGTCAGCACCGTGCCAATCCCCGCCAGCGACGTTCCCCAGAGCGACGGCTGCTCCGGGTCGGCGAAGACGACCGCGAAGTCGCCCGGGGCAAAGGCCCGCGCCAACCGCGACGCGTAGTTCTCACGCAGGACCCGGAGGTAGTGCGTCACGTCGTAGTCGCGCTTATCGGGAGCGAGGGGCTCCTGGTCGGCGTCGGACTCCTCGACCACGCCGCCGCCGCTTGTAGTGCGGTACACGTGCACGCGCTCACCCACGCGCCACGTGGCGCGCCCGCTGGCGAGCACCGCCTCGTACGCCAGCTCGCGCCGCCGGCCGCGGCTGCTGACATAGCTCTCCGACGACTTGGTGAGCCGCACGCGCGAGGACACGTCGCGCGTGGGGTAGCGCCGCTCGCGCAGCCGCACGACCGTCGCCACATACTCGGTGCGCACCTGCTCCACGTCGCCCTGCAGCAGGGCGCGAATCGCCCGGCGCAGGAAGTCAGACCCAAACGGCTCGGCACGGCTGGATCGAAAGGCGACGCCACGCAGTACCAGCGTTCCATCGTATCCGAGCAGGGCGTAGTTCTTGGGCTCGTGCGAGAGCATGGCGGCATAACGTCCCTCGAACTCGAGCTGCACCAGCGGCGGCAGGAGCGCCGCGACCTCGGCGACCACGCGTCGTTCGTCGTCCTCGGTCCAGCTATCGGGGACGGAGAAGTAGACGCCGTCGGTGTCGGCCTCGAGCAGCGACACGCCGCGCGCCGCCAGTTCGTGGCACAGCTGGTTGAGCAGGTCGCGCCCACGCCGCGTCACCTCGTTGGCAGCGTCCACGTCGGCGAACCGGGTGAGTCCACCGCCAGCCGCAAGGTATCCGTACGCCGAGTTGACGACGATCTTCATGGCCGCCGAGACGGCTTCGTGGGTGAAGCGCTCGTTGGAGCCCGGGGCGGCACGCCGGGCCGCCGCCTTGGCCGCCAGCCGCTGCTCGACCAGGCCATCGACCAGGGCGAGCAGGGCCCCGAGATGATCGCGCGTCGGGCCGATGCGATAGGCCCGCATCAGCGAGGGGTAGAGCGAGGCCACGTCGGCCTTGACCACGCGACGTGCCACGCCGGCGGCGAACAGGTGCAATGCGGCGCCGGTGTGGGCGATGGCCGGGGCCGAGGCGTGGGCGGGGAGCGCGGCGCCGGCGCGCAGATAGGCACGCACCAGGAGCGGGTCGATGACGCCGGTGGCGGCGCCGGCATCGGCGAGGCGTTCGTAGCGGCGCGGGGCCATGCGGGCGAGGGCGAAGGCGGCGCCGCCCAGCAGGCGCGCCAGTCCGGCCACCTCGTCCACGTCGGAGGTGGCGTAGCGCCGCACGCGGTCAGGATCGGTCTGGTAGACCGTAAAGATCCGGTCGCCGCGGATCTCCACCCGGTCATCCCGGGCGAGGCCGAAGTGCCGCGCCACCACCTTGAGTCCATGCCCAGGCAGGTCGCGCGCCGAGAAGTCGTGTCGGCGCACGGCGTCGAGTGTGTCGATGAGTTCGCGCCCGGGGATGAGGTAGCGAATGCGCCGCGTCGGGTCGGTGTCGCTCGCGGTCCCGCGCATGGCGCCACGCGTGCGCAGCCCCGGCCGTCCGATCCTGCCTAACGCGAGTGGGACTTTCAGTCGCCGGGCGCGCTGCACCAGGAAGGGTATGTCGAACCCGTGCAGGTTGTGGTTCTCGATCACGTCGGGGTCGACGCGAGAGATGTGCGTCACGAGTTCGCGGATGAGCGTCGCTTCGCCCGCATCGTCGTGGCTGCGTGCCTCCAGCAGCGACACCTCGCCGGTGGGATCGCGCACCGCGACCAGGAAAATGCGGTCGCGCGTCGCGTCCAGGCCGGTCGTCTCCAGGTCGAACTGCAGTCGCTGCAACTGATCGAAGGAGAGGTCGCGAAAGTAGGTCCGCCCTGTGGCGACGAGGTACTGCTCTTCCGGG
>Ga0138256_10006049_pt1 | contig 12811 bp, 8 predicted proteins | sample KNB2016incub_MG_FD_105486 | JGI IMG/M metagenome (GOLD analysis project Ga0138256, IMG submission 105486) | Active sludge microbial communities from wastewater in Klosterneuburg, Austria - KNB2014incub_MG | ecosystem: Engineered > WWTP > Activated sludge > Unclassified | place: Austria... | reverse complement strand
TTCCTGCAATCCACCGCTGTCAGTAAGTACGACATAAGATTTTTCCATGATCCAGATAAAATGAGGATAGTCGAGTGGAGTAATCAGATGAACATTTGAGAGTCCGCTCAGCAAGCGATTCACAGGTTCCTGTACATTCGGATTCAGGTGTACAGGATAGACAAATTCCACATCCGGAAATTGCGATGCCACAGTTTTGATAGCTGCACAAATGTTTTCGAACGGTTCCCCAAAACTTTCACGGCGATGACCCGTGATCAACACTATTTTCCGTTCCAGATTTATTCCGTCAAACATTTTTGAGTAGTGCTTTTCTCCTCTGGCTTTCACTAATTTCAAGCCCAGGAAAAGAGCATCAATAACAGTATTCCCGACATTGTAGACATGCTCATGGATATTTTCACGATTCAAATTCTCTACCGATTGTTGAGTCGGAGGAAAATGGTAGTTGGCAATGTGTCCTGCAAGAATTCTGTTGATCTCTTCCGGAAAGGGAGAATATTTATTGCCGCTTCGTAATCCTGCTTCAATGTGTGCGACCTTTATTTTTTTATAATAGGCAGCGAGGGCGCCAATAAAAGATGTTGTTGTATCTCCTTGAACAAATACAATTTCCGGTTGAAAATCTTCCAGTACTTTTTCCAATGCCTTCAATCCATCAGCCGTGACATCAAACAATGTTTGATTCGGCTTCATGATATTCAAATCATAATCCGGAACGATATCGAAAAACTCGAGCACCTGATCGAGCATCTGCCGGTGTTGAGCAGTAACACAAACTTTTACTTCGGCATCCTTGCGGTTTTTGAATTCCCTGACCAAAGGCGCAAGTTTGATTGCCTCAGGACGTGTTCCAAAAACAAACAACAATTTCATAGGCTTCGAAGGCATTGGAGAACAATCAGATTACGGAGATGCTTTTCGGCTGTTCAGAATCATTCCGTAAAATCTGATTTGCAACAACCGGGAATTCGCCGGAATTGGCTCAGTCCTGAATAAATATTATACCTGAATCAGTGAAATGGGGTTGCAATTTCAGGCGATTTGCCTGATTTTTTTAAACTTCAGGAGAACATGTGGTAACTGCGTGAAAAGTAAAGCATTAGCTAACATTCCATAAAAAACTGTTGCAGAATTATGATCCCTGAAAAAATACGCAGCACTGATGAAGAGAATATTTACCAAATACAAGCATACTGTAACTTGTCGGGAGGAGAGTCCGAGTTGAAGTAATTTGTGATGAATGTGATTGCGGTCGGGCGAAAAGGGAGACCTTCTTTTGACAATTCTGATGGTGAAAACGCGAAGTGTGTCAACAATCGGGATAATGAGAATTGCGAGAACCATTACCGGCGCTGAACGGGAATTAAACAATTCCATCAGTTGAACTGATTTTGTGAGTTCGACAAAACGAAGAGAAAGAATCGCCAGAATGAAACCGATCGTCATGGATCCTGTATCGCCCATAAAAATCTTCGCCGGGTGAAAGTTAAAGATCAGGAATCCGATGAGCGCTCCGCACAATGAGAATGCCAGTACTGCCATCAGCATATCATTGTAACAATAAAAGAGAATTCCGAATGTTGCAGAAGCAATAATCCCGAGTCCGCCGGCAAGTCCGTCGACACCATCAATCAAATTGTATGCATTGATGATAAAGAGAATGACCAGAATAGAAATGAATGCCAGCAACCACAATGGAAGTGCATGAATGCCAAACAATCCGTGCATGCCGAGCAGACGGATGTTGCAAAACAAAACAACAAGCATTGCAGCAACTGCTTGTCCGAAAATTTTCGCAATCGGCTGCAAGGGCATTATATCATCTCGCAATCCGAGAAAGAAAAGAATAATCAGAGAAGCGACGATAAACAAATGCTGCTGCTCGAAATATCCTGCCGCCCAAAATGTAAATGAAAATATAGTAGCCGCAAAAATTGCCATACCACCCAGCAAAGGAATTCGGTTTGGATGGAGTTTGCGTTCATCCGGTTCATCGTACAACTCCACTTTCTTCGCAACCCGGATCAGGGAAGGAATCGATGCAAGTGCAATGATGAAAGCAGTAATGGCGGCTGAAAGAAGTGGCTGCATTGGATTGGAGAACGGTAAAGATACGTATTTCCCTGCCCAACAGTTTCTTCTCGATTCTATCGAATATGAACATTTTTCATTCAAATTTTTCAGCTGTTTGGATCATGAAAAACTTTCAAAACGAAGAATGCTATATTCTTTCTGAAGGCAAAAACTGCAAAATTCCCTGAAATCATTGGCTTCTTCATTCAGACATTTCCTGTCTGTTGAATTCAAGGATCAAAACAACCAAAATTTCCCTACTATTGTATAAGCACACCATTTTAACATCCCTTCGAAAATGAAAAAAATTCTACTGCTCATTCTGTTTGGCTTTTTCTTTCAATGCTCAAAGACAATCGCTTGTAACGCCAATTTCACACACACCTATGCTTGTGCCGGTGACACGGTTTTCTTTGAAGCACTTGATCAATTTGCTGTTTATACCTGGGACTTCGGGGACTCAATTTCCGGCGCCGGAAATATTTCTCACGATACAGATTCGTATCATATTTTCGTCAACCCCGGAACCTATTACGTTACCCTTTTTGTAAATATTGGCGCGGAATGGGACTACAAAACTCAGATACTATACATCGGAACAGATTGTTTCGGTGCTTCCTTTAGCGAAACATGTGCAGGAAATAATGATTTCAATTTTACCAACGAATCAACAGGTACAATCACTTCTTCACTCTGGAATTTCGGTGATCCGGCTTCCGGAACTGCTGACACTTCAACTTTGCTCAATCCCTATCATCAATATCCTTCACCCGGAACCTATACTGTTACCTTAGTTGTAAGTGATGGTGTACAAAGTGATACCCTGATAAAGCAAGTGACTGTTCAACCGACTTGTCTGAATGCGACATTTTATAATTTCCTTGGCGGCGACTGCGTACAACATGTGACAACGATCAATGTGTATTATGCAGGATCTCCTCTCGCCTATTACTGGGACTTTGGGGATCCGGCTACAGGTATTGCAAATTATTCAAGCGATTCATTGGGTGTTCATCAGTTCAGCGCGACAGGAATTTACCTGATTACATTGATTGTCACTGATGGTTTACGTACAGATACTTTTTTCAATGTTCAGGACATCATCGATTGCGATGTGTATCCGGGAAATGCAAATCGGGATGGTGAAGTAAACATGGAAGATTTGTTTGCCATCGGAGTTTCATTCAATGACACCGGTGCAGTCCGAAGCAATGCAAGCAACAACTGGACCGCGCAAAGCTGTACAGATTGGTCTGCAAGCAACTGGACCGGATATATGTATCTCCAGGATCTGGTAGATAAAAAGAACGCAGACTGTAACGGCGACGGAATTGTGAATGCTTTGGATATTGCTGTCCTGAATCAAAACTACGGGCTGCAAATACCGAATTATAGTCACACTGATGAAATGATTCCACTCCGTGCAATTGCAACAGATCCTGTTCTTGAAGTAAACCCGGGTACCGGTGTTTATTTCATAACAAATACAGTCTCACTGTCTATTGATCTTTCTGCTTTAGATTCGGTCAGATCAATCTACGGTATTGCTGCGAGAATTTATTATGATCCAGCGTATATCGTTCCGGGTTCTGTATCGGTATCATTCAGCAATAGTTGGATGGGAACAGAAGGCGTGGATTTGATTGGTTTGTACAAGGATTTTTACAATGCAGGATATGTAGATTTTGGAATGGTTCGAACAAACAAAATTGTCACTACAGGAAATGGCTCAATTGCAACACTCACTTTTACATTGAATGCTGTGACCGGAACGCCATCATTTTCCTTTGATCCTGCAATAAAACTTATCACCGCCGGAAGTTTTTCCAGTCAGGAAATTTTCAGGCCGGCAAATACAAATGCTACAAGTATCCTGACCATTGTTACCGGAATCGATGAGATTGAAAACTCTGCTGTCTTGCTTTACCCGAACCCTGCATCCAAGGAAATTAATGTATCCATGAAAAATGGATCGGCACTTTCAAACTGGAGCATTGTGGATGCTTTGGGGAAAACTGTTTTGCAAGGGTTGAATTCGGATTTTAAAAATCCCTTGTTGACGATTTCAACAGCTTCATTAGCTGATGGTATTTATACTGTGAAAATGATTTCTGATGGAGCTCTCTTTCAGAAGAAGATTTCGATTGTTCGGTAAAAATAAGGAGCGGCATTTTTAGAAACAATCTTGCAACACATAGAACACAAAGCACACAAAGAGATTTATTTAAATCTTTGTGTGCTTTGTGAAAAACTTTGTGTTCTTTGTGTTTCAAAATTGTTTTCACCAATTCGATATGTTTCGCACAAGACTTTTTAGCTCCTTTGTAGTTCCACTGACTGTTCTTTCTTTTTTCATTTCGTTTAATTCAACAGCAAATGATTCGAAGCAATTCCTTGACAAAGGTTGGACCGAGCTTTTTAAAGATAATGACATTGAAGCGCTTCGACTTTTTGGTAAAGCATACGAAGAAGCCAAACTCGAGAAGGATACAGAAAACATAGCCCTGTCATTGCTGAATATGGGTATCTGTACATATAGCGTAAGTTATACCGATGGACTTGCCTATGCATTGAGGGCCATGGATGAATTCATGAAATTCGAGAACATCAATCCTGCAAAAGCCTTGCAGGGCCGGAGCAAATGTTTGCAGCTCATCAGCACCATCAATTTGAGGCAGGGCAAATACAGAGAGGCGATTGATCTTGGCAAAAAAGCTATGCTTGGATTTTCAATCGAGAATGACACGACTACGTATCTCGGCATTATTTATACAAATCTAGGCTCGGCCTATGCAAAACTGGACCTTCGCGATTCTTCCGAAAAGTATCACCGAATGGCATTGGAAGAGCGACAGAAAAATTCCGACTTACGCTATTTGCCGGTTTCCATGATTAAAGTTGGAGACATCGAATTGGCGAATGGAAATAAAGAGAAAAGCAAGGAATTGTATGATCGTGCTTTTGCAATTTCTGATAGTACCGGAAATCTACAGGAAGAAGTGATCGCATTGTTGGGATTAGGAAAATGGGAACTTGTTTTCAATAAAAACTATGCAAAAGCAGAATCCTGCTACCTGAAAGCAGAATCCATTGCCCTTCCACTGACCGACCGTTCTTTTTATTTGAACGCAATCGATCACCTGATTGAATTAAAAAAACTACAGGGAGATTTTTCAAAAGCACTGGAACTACGTGAAGCAGAAGCTGGCATTCGTGACTCGATGAATTCATGGGAGAAAGTGAAAATTCAAAAGAGCCTGGAGATTCAGTTTGATGTGGCGGAAAAGGAAAGGCAACTGAAGATCGCGCAGAATGAAAATGACATCGCGAAGTTGACGAATTATTTACTTGGTGCAATAATCGCCTTCCTCCTGTTCCTTGCCTTTGGAGTTATTTATTTTATCCGGAGAAATCACCAAAGAGACAAGGTGCTCCTGAATACAAAAGTGGAATTGGTAAAAGCCCTTGAAGAGCAAAAAATATTGCGGGAGCAATACATGCAAAACGAGATCGAATTCAAAGAAGCACAACTTTCTGCGCTCACTGTACAGATGCTTCAAAAGCACGAACTGATGCAGGAACTCCGCGAAAAACTGGATGCAGATCAAACGATTTCCAAGGATAGTCCGCTTACCCGGCTAGTCAACAAAGGACAGAACCAGGAAAAAGAATGGGCTGATTTCAATGTACAGTTTGAAAGCATCAACAAGAATTTCTATTCCCGCATCCGCCAGGCCTATCCTGACATCAGCCCGAACGACCTGAAGATCTGCGCCCTCATCAAACTCAATTTATCCATCAAGGAAATGGCCGGAGTGCTCAACATTTCACCAGACAGCGTGAAGACCGCCCGCTATCGTTTGCGAAAAAAACTTCAGTTAAATTCCGAAGACAATCTGACTGAATTTATTCTGAAATTGTGATTCCTTCACAAAATCAGCATTTGTTCACCTATCGTATACTGAAATTAAAGAGCTTGTCTACCTCAAGTCTACCTGAAAAAATAGGTAAATGACTGTAGCGGTTTTAGTTTTACCGGGGCAAATCCAGACCAAAAAAAATCTCTAAACCGGAATCTTATGAAAAAGCTCTACCCTATCCTGCTTCTTTTCGTCCTTCTTTTTAACAATCAAAAATCCATTGCACAGATCCCCAATGGTGGCTTTGAAAACCTGAATTCCGATGGAAGCATTCGTAATTGGGGAAATGTATATCTCTTTGCAGTTATCATTGATTCATTGGGAAATCAATTGGTGGATTCCATTGTTTTCGATGGTCCATTGTATGCAAAGACTATGGATTCCTACAGCGGGAATTATGCGATGGAAATGCGGAATGCATTTAATTTCACTGCGAACCAAGGAATCCCCGGAAGTGTGAGTGCGGATACGGACTCAGTTTATTCGGCATGGGGTTCACTGGAGTTCCTTCCTTTGAATCAGCAACCACTTGCCTTCGCTTTCTATTATAAATATTTACCGGTAGCCGGGGATTCCGGAATTGCCAACCTAAGGATTTACAATGCACAAGCCGACGAAATTGGTCATGCTCAGGTAATTCTGTCGGGGCTGACTTCAACTTACACATATAGCAGCAGCCTAATCACATTCACAACCCTTGATGTTCCTGCTTTCTTTTCACTCAACTTCAGTACAAAATTTTCTTTGGCGGACAACCCTACGAATGCCAACTTAGGTACATGTCTGATCATTGACGATGTCGCACTGAGTACTACTACTGCTGTTCCTCTGGCAGAAACAACGGACAATAATTTTTCTATATTTCCAAATCCTTCTCAGGACTATATTCATGTCAATTCAAAACAAATAGAAAGTTCAAGCTACAGAATTTACGATATGTTCGGAAAAATCATTTACCATGGAACAATTTTTTCCGGTACACAATTAATTTCTACACTGACATTGGCAAATGGTGTATATGCAATTGAATTCGAATCAAAAACAAATTCAAAGCGAATTAATTTTGTGGTGGCACATTAATCATTTTATTGAAGTAATTGAAAAGGACAGAGCAATTTGCTCTGTCCTTTTTTTGTTCAAAAAAACTTAAAGTCATTTCAAAGTTCCGCACTTTGATGTCAGTATTAATAAAGATGTCTCTCTGTGTGTACTCTGTGCAAATTGTGTTCCATTTAAAAACATTTTTCTAATGCGAGTACATTCAAATTAGGTTATTTTTTTGACCACGGAGGCGCACAGAGTACACACAGAGGAACACAGAAGGATCTACACAATTAATTCCTCCCATTCACAAAAACCTTTTTCACCATCATTCCCTCCCCATCCGACAGCTGCAGAACATAAATCCCAGGTGAAAGTGATAGCGCGGAAGTACTGTGTGAATTCATGCCACTAATGCACGAATATTTTTCAGAAAAAACTTCGCGACCGGTTAGATCGAAAAGGGAAAGTTTCAAAGATGCGGATGCCTCTGCTGAAAAATTAAGGTGCAGTGCTCCGTTTGAATTTTCGAAAGCAGTAAAATCTGTTATTGCTGCGTTGAGTTCCGGAACATTTACTCCCGCAGGAGCAAGTTTGACGACCTATTTTAAACTTGTGAGCAAAAACCGCTAAATTTTATTCGCAATCAAACTATCAGGAAATTAAGAAGCCATTAAAAATCCAAATAGTAATTCTCCAAAGCCGTCCTCAATCCAAAGAAAATGTAGAGAGACTGATCATATGTTCTCTCGTTTTTGAAAGTGCGGCTGGAAGCGCCCAGTTCAATATTGAAATTTGTTTTGGGGTTTACCAGGTAATTCAGACGAAATTCCACGCTGTTCAATGTGCTGCTTAAACCCTGAAACATCCGGTTACCATATTCACTCAAACGGGTATCGTATGCTTTAAAAATATCATTGCCAAGATTTACTGTCCCGGTATCCCTGCCCATTTTTGCATACTGTACTTTTATTTCGGCAAAAATATTTTTCCAACGGTAATTGATAAAAGAAACAGATTCCACAAAATCCGATCCCAAAGGATGTGCGAGAGGCTGGTTCGAGTTCGAATAGTTTTGCGAATTGCTTCTGTGCGCATATGTAAACGGACGAACAAAATTAAATTCAGTTTGCATATTGAGTTGTTTCACTCCAAACAAATTCCAGCTTTTGTAACCGAGCTGAAATGCCTGTTTGTTTCCCCACCAGCCTTTTCCGGCACGCACTTCATCCAGCAACAATTCATCCAGCATCAGTTGTGCATATAGAGTATTTCTGGAATTCAGCTTCCAGCGAATATTGGTTCCAAGCAATGCATTGTCAGGCGAACCAACAGAATTTTCAACCGGGCGCAGGAAAATGATCGGGTTGAGATAATGGAGTTCATAACCCCTTGTCGCTTCCGGTTTCCACATGACTGCTTCGAAAATGCCGACTGTGAGGGAGTTTTTCTTCCCGATGTTTACATCGAGATAATGCATAGTAGAATATTTTTTCGTGTAGCCGATGTTTTCATCATAACCTCCACGCATATTTTGCAGTACCATGTAATACACCGAATACCTGAATTTCCAGAAAGTCATGTGGATTCGAAAAAATGGATAACTGTAGGTGTTGTCCGACAATAACAGCGATCGGTAACCATCGCCAATAAAGTTTTTGTCATTCGCCAGCAAGAAATCAAAATGCCTGCTTGCCCGGTAACCAACTCCTCCGGTAGCCTGACTGAAATCAAAAGCTTCACTGTCGAGAAATTTTACTTTCCCCTGTCCGGGTACGATGGAATCTTTTCTTACTAAACTATCCACATAGGAAAGATAGCGCGCCTGGTTTTCATGAAATCCGGTATAGAAATAAAATTTATCGTGCATATTTCCCATTACCAGAACGCCCCGTGTATTTACATATACATTTCGGTCATTTTTCTGATCGCGTCCAAGACTTACATTGAAAACAGGATCCACTGAAAGTTTGATGTCATCTGCATCAATGGCGAGGAAATGTTCTTTCCTCAATTTTCTCCCCACCCAGGTTTTGTAGAATTTATAATCCTTCAAATCTGCCGCAAGTACAGTATCCAGTGCAGCAATGGCATTAATTTCCGGTATAATCAATGGCTGAATACTTGTGTGCAAACCACTCGTATCCTTATTCAGTAGGACACCGATACGCGTATTCACATCGTGATTAAGCGGGAATAAAAATTCTTGTGCAAATAATTGATTGGAAAGAAAAAGGAAGAGTATCCTGAGGATTATTTTCATAAAAATTCCTTGTCGAGGTGGTTCAGGAAGGGTCTGGACTTATTGTTTCAAATATACAAATCAAAACTGAAATGCAGGTAGTTTATGCTAAGGCTGTGAAATGGACTACAGAGGTGCACCGAGTACACGCAGAGGGACACAGAATTGTATTGTCAATTAATTATTGCAAAAAAATAAATTCAAAAAAATCTGTGTGATACTCTATGTGTACTTTGTGTACCTCTGTGTCAAAAATAACCAACTTATAGATAAACTATAGGGCTACCCTCCCAATTCATTTGCTTGTCCGCCTTTGCCAGGTCAACGAAGGAATGATCTAGTAAAAGTTTTTTGAATTTCGGCAAAGCACCCTGCAAACCAACATAGGACATCAATCGTCTCTTGAAAGGAAGTGATTTCAAAACGGGCTGTGCAGGGTCAAAGTCACGGGGGTGAAAATAGGTCATCACGTAATCGGATTTTTTCATTTGGGAATGAATAAAGGAATACGGCAAAGCCCGGAAATATCCACCACCTGAAAAAACAATTTCTTTTCCAAAAAGCCGGATCGTATTCAAAGGAAATTCCTTCAAGAAAGTTCCATTGACAGCGATCCTGCAAGGCTGAGCAGTTCCGAATTTTTCAAAACCTCCATGGTTCCTGCTGGCAGGAAAAACTGAACAATCAATGGTGATCCCACATTCACTCAGAATTTCAAAAGCCCAGGAAGTTTTTTCTGTAATCGAAAAACCGGAAGCACGATAGGCATTCATTTTTTTTCCACTCAAATCCTCGAGTCGCCTGATCACATTCAATGTGTCTTCTTTAAAAGCAATTGGTGTTTGATTGTAAACCAATTGATGCAAATCCGAATGACAGGCAAGTTCATGTTTGGCAGCAACTTTTTTCACTACCTGCGGATACTGTTTGGCAATCCATCCGAGACAAAACCAGGTAGCCTGCTGTTTGTGCTCGTCCAAAAGATCCAGTAATCGGTCCACATTTTTCTCTAATCTCGATTCAAATCCGGACCATTGATCCGGTCGTTCTGTTGCCGGATGATCCAGGATATGAAACCAGTCTTCAAGGTCTATCGTGAGAATGTTCATTTGAAAAGTAGAGAAACACAAATGTATAAAATGAAAAAAGCCCCTCGAATTTCGAGAGGCTTTTCCGGTAAAGTATAACGAATGAAATTACGCGAGGCGTACGTTCACAGCATTTAAACCTTTTTTACCTTCTTGGAGATCGAAAACTACTTCGTCATTTTCACGAATTTCTTCTTTCAGTCCAGTTACGTGTACAAATACCTCTTTGTCAGAGCTACTCATTTTAATAAAGCCAAATCCTTTGGTTTCATTAAAGAATTTTACAATTCCTTTTTCCATTTTAATTGATTGTGTAGTATTATTTATTGATGTGGTACAAAGGTACAATAAATATTCATATATCCTTGAAAATAAATCCGCCAGCCGGGAAACGCGTACCGGAGGAAAAAATTAAAGCAAAATGATACCGGAATTCAGAGCAATAATAGATCAAACAATGATAAATATCATTGATTTCCAAGTAATTATCAACAAAGAAAATCCTGCTATTTTAAAAAACATCGCTGTCCCCAAAGCTCAAATACCACTTTTTCATGTCAAAAAAGCCTGTTTTTTTAACATTTTCTGAGTGGATCCGGAGGATGAATTCCAATGGCTGGGGAAGGAAATTCGTCGGAACCGGCAAAAATCCATGAAAAAATAGTCGCAGTTTCCCTGCTGAAGAATGTTGCCGGGCAATTACCATAAGATCCATTGCATTGGAGACCGACTGATTCCTTAGCCAGAACAAAAGTGAACCTGCTGCTTTTTTTGAATCGGCATCATTTGTATACAACAGTTCCATGATGATCATCGTTTTCAATCCAAACAATTCTGCTGAACGAACAATCACTATCGCTTGGATTCCCTTGTCACTTTCGATTTTGAATAAATGATAGTCTCTTAGGGGAATATCAATGTATCTCCATTTCAGAAAATCAAAACTCCGCTCCGCGCAATTCATCTTATCCCGGAGAAATCGGGAATGAAATTCTTCATATTTCTTAACATCTTGTAAATTGAAACGAGAAATTTTGAGTGCGCCCGCTTTTGCGGAATCTGAAAAATTAAGAACCGGCTCCTTTCCTCTTTTCGTTCCCGACGAATTCAAATATTTCCTCAAACTGCGAAAAGGTCGTAATGGCTTCACAAAGAATGGGACACTGCCAAGTGAATGAAAATTCAATTTACCTGAAAAAACCGGAGAAGAAAGTGGATTTGGAAATCCGGCAGTGAAGGCAATCTCTGTTTCCCTGCATTTTGCGTACGTTAATTCAGCAAGCTTCGGAAACAAACTTTTTCCTCTGTAATTCGGATGCGTGAGTGTGTTCACGGACAATGAACCTTTTACTTTCTCATCTCTGATTTTATAGGTTCTTGGAAGAACGAGATATTGAGAAACAATTTTACCCTGATCTTCCGCCACAAAAATTATTGACTGACCATCGGGATTCAGATGATATTCCCATGTGAGATAATTCGCATCTGCAATCTCCTGTCCGGAATAAGTTTGATTGGTGAGTTCAATCAACCTGCGAAAGTCGGGATCATTGAAATCGTGCATTGCCATTCCTTCCAAACTATTTGCCATGGATTCTTTCAAACAGTGTTGTGTATGTTTTGCAAATACGGTCCCAGGTATAGTGTGTACGGACTCTTTCCACTGCTTTCTGTTTATACTCTGCTAACTTTTCCTTGGGTTCATTTTCCAATTTTTCCAATGTACGGGCCAGTTCCGGAATTGAATTGAAATATATTTGTGCATTATCGGTCACTTCTCTATTGAAAGAATTATCATGACAAACACAGATCGATCCTGTAATCATCGCCTCCAGTAGTGATGGATTGGTTCCGCCGACACTATGACCATGCAAATATGCAAATGCTCCTGCACGCAATGAATCCAAAATCTGTTTGTCGTAAACACCTCCGATGAATTTCACATTGGGCTTCTGAAAATCTTCAAGCTGTCTCACATAAGAGGAAGTATCTTTTGTGCCAACGACAATCAATTTTCGGGAAGTTGAAGTCTGAAGAAATCCTTCTATCATTTCACGAATATGATTTTCCGGAACGAGTCGGGCGACAATCAGGTAATAGTTTCCGGATTCTAAACCAAAGGCTTGCAAATCCTCCTTTCGAAACGACTTCGGTTCATCAGCACCGTATTCAATGACAGATATTTTCGATGGCGGAACATGCAGGTGATTTTCCCAAAACTCCCGAATACCGGTTCCATCAGCAATGATGTGCTGACTGTACTGTCTTGTCAGTCGCTGAGCGAGGCGAACATAGCCTTTCTTTACACGAGAAAATTTTGTCCGCAGATGTTCGAGTCCGTCTACATTTGTTATTAGTTTTGTTTTTGCACTTCTGTACATCGGATAAAACAATGCACCTCCAACGCCACACACGAGAACAATATCATTTTTTCCCATCGTGAG
>Ga0138256_10006048_pt1 | contig 12812 bp, 4 predicted proteins | sample KNB2016incub_MG_FD_105486 | JGI IMG/M metagenome (GOLD analysis project Ga0138256, IMG submission 105486) | Active sludge microbial communities from wastewater in Klosterneuburg, Austria - KNB2014incub_MG | ecosystem: Engineered > WWTP > Activated sludge > Unclassified | place: Austria... | reverse complement strand
CGGCGTTGTTCGCTGCTCAAGCGGGCATCGGGCCAGGGTCCCTGCGCTTCCACGATGATGGCGAGGGTGTTCTGATCGCAGTAGGTGCGCGCATAGTTGGAGGCGTACACCACGAGGTCCTCCACGCTGGTCTGGTCCGCGTTCATGGTCCAAATGATCTGGCGCATGCTGCCGATGAGGTCCCCGGCGGTGTTCGCGAGCGAACCGAGCTGCTCCCGTTTCAACGGATCCTTCTCCACCCGCAGCGCCATCTCGCTGCGCAGTTTCAGGGCACTGAGCCCGGCGCCCAGGTCGTCGTGCATATCGCTGGCGATGCGCACCCGTTCCTGTAGAACGGCCTGTTCCTGTTGGAAAGCTTCTCGCTGCTTGCGAAGTCGTCCTAGGAGATAGACGCGGAAGGTCACAAAGAGCATCACCGCGATGGCCGCGATCACGAGGGCCCGGAACCACCAGGTGGCCCAGAAGGGTGGGAGGACGACCACATCGACCACGGCGGGTACCGCGCTCCAATCCACGCCGTTCGCACTTGCCTGTACTTCGATACGGTGATCGCCCGTAGGCAGGTCGAACAGATCGATGCGCTGGGACGCACCCAACATCGCCCAGGCGGCGTTGCTCTTCGCCAGTCGGTAGCGGAACAAGGGGCGGGTGCTCGGGTCCGTTCCGACCGCGCCAAGCTCCAGTGTGAGCGCCTTGCGGTCGGCCGCGAGCTGCAGCTTATCGGCGGACGGCAGGCTGAAGTATACGTCGTCATTGATGCGGTACGAGGTGATCAAGGCGGATGGTACTTCCACAAGATCCTTCTCCTTCGAAGGGGTGTGGTAGACGATGTATTTCCCAATGCCGAAGGCTATCCGCCCATTGGGAAGAACCGCTGCTCCACCTGTTAGGGAAAGAGGATCAAGCCCATCCGGAAGGGCGAAGCGCTGAAAGCCGTGCGCACCGTTCAGCCGTCGCGCTATCCCCTGGTCGGTGATCGCCCAGAGCGTGCTGTCCCGGTCGAAGAAGAGGTTCGAGATGCGCACGCCGGGTAGCCCGTTGCGGCGGTTCAAGAAGTGGGAACTGTCGTTCACTGGGTCGTACACCACGATGCCTTCCTCATGGGTGCCCATCCAAATGGTACCATCGGGTGCTTCCGCGATACACCTTACCACTCCGCCGAGGTTACCGCCGGACCGGTCGCGTATGGACCGGAACTGACCGTTCTCCAGACAGGCAAGTCCACCACCATCGTTCATCCCCAGCCAGCACCTTCCCTTGCTGTCGCGCAACCAAGCGAGCATCATGGGGCCCGGCAGTTTGCCGTTCGGGCCGTTCAAAGTATCAACACGGGCCCAGTGGCCGGTAGCGGGATAGCCATGATAAAGCCCCCGATTCCAGGTCCCCACCCACACATCATCTTCTTCGCCAGGTACAATGAACGTGAACGGAGTGCCCTTGCTCCTTCTCGGTATGGCACGTTCGATCGTTTCGTCCGCCATAAGGCGGAGCGGAGATAGTCGCAGCTGTGCGGGAAGGAAGTAGGTGGCCACTCCGAATCGGCCATTCCCAAGGGAGGAGATCCCATTGATGCTGTTGGCGACCGTCACGTCATCGTCTTGGTCGATCACACCGCTGATCAGGACCTGGCTGCTGGTCCCACTTCGTTGATCGAGCACGAAGACGCCGCTCCCCAGCGTGCCTATGACCAGGGTATCGCGACCTACCGGGAGCAGATCATTGACAAAGTGCTCGTTATCCGGCAAAGCCACCACTTGCATGGTTCGGCTCGCTGCGCGAAGCACCGCCAGACCTGCTTTGGTGGCGAACCAGCGTTCTCCAGCGCGTGAGCGCATTGTGGCCGTTACTTGACCCGAACGCAGTGCCGCTGGGACGATGAAGGACGGAACGGCCTCCCGCCACGGTGATCCCGGATCGCGGTAGAACAGGCGATGTGTCCATACAGAGACCCAATGGCGGCCGTCGGGGTCCACGTCCTGCCATTGCATGGTGAAATCGTTCCGCGATCCGAGGAGGGAATCGAGCACCGTGTGCGAACCAGTAGGCAGGTGCCACCCGAGCAAGGCGAACCCCCGTTCATCAAAGCACCAAAGTGTATCGCGGCCTTGAAGGGTAGGAGAGGAAATGAACCGATCGTCGAACCAGGGTTGTTGCTCTCCAGCGTTGCGATGGTCCGTCCAGTGGTCGGTGGTCACGTCCCAGAACGAGAGTCCCTTCATGGAGGCAGCCCACATGCCGTTGCGGTGCGCGTCCCACAATAGTGCTCCATGCACACGCACCTTACCGGGGGGGGCTTCTCCGGAACGTTCTTCGTTCATTTCATGGAATGCACAGGACCGTGGATCGAAGCGGTAGAGACCATGTTCGCTCACCACCCAGATCAAAGTGTCGCCGACGCACAGCACCTGCAGCATGCGATTGGCCAGATGGACCGCGTTCCCCGTAGCCGCGACACGGTATGAGGTGAAGTTCCCGCGTACAGGGTCATAACGCGAGAGCCCGGCCATCGTGGCCATCCAGAGCCGTCCTTGATCGTCCTCGGTCAACCAGTTCACTTGGTCGTGAGCGAGACTGGTACTGTCGTTGCGATCGTGGTGGAATACGCGAACGCGTGTGCCTTCCATGCGTGCAAGACCATTGCCTGTCCCCGCCCAAATGAACCCGAGCCGGTCTTCGAACACGCTGTACACCTCGTCCCCAGGTAATCCGTCGGCGGTGGAGATATGATCGAAGAGCGGTGCGGGCTGCCCGAGCAGACCCAGGGGAACGAACAGAACAAGGACCGCACCTATCGCCAACCGCATCCTCCGCAAAATAGGGGATACCACTTCAGCCGGCCCGTTGGTCGCATCAGCGCTCGGTGATCAGATCGACGATCAGCGCGCAATGACGATGCGTGTCCGCAGCGCTGGCCCCTCCTCGGTGGGTAGCACCAACACATACGTGCCGACCGGAGCTTCGGTGCGGATCCGCAGGCCGCTGTGGAACGGATCGGCCTGTACGCGAAGTTCCGCACCGTCCATGGCCAGCAGGCGCACCCCCCGAGCGACCAGATGCGCCTTGGATCGAACGGTGAACTCTCCGGCACTGGGGTCGGGGTGGACGTTGAGCGTTCCCTCCGCTTCAACATCGCGCAGCGCAACTCCGGTCACCTGTGCGGCTCGGCCAGCGCTCAACGTTCCGAAAGTGCCACTTGGACCGTTCTCGTTCTTCAATGCACGCACCATGTAGAAGCTGGAACCTGGGAAAGGCGAGGGATCGAGAAAGGTCGTGTCCGCAACAGGTGAGGACGTGACCCGCTCGAACTGCGCTTGGGCGGGTGTGCGGCGATACACATGGTAGCCGTCCACGGGATCCAGCGATGGGGTCCAATCGACCCGCACACCATTGGCCACCGGAACCGCGAGCGGCACACCGGCCGGCTTCACAGGGAACAGCGTCAGCGTTGGATCGCCCATCAACGCCAGGTGGATCCCTCGTCCCATGCGGAAAGCATGTGCGAAGTCGGAGTTCTGTGAACGTCGTACGGCCTCGCCGATGGTTCCTCCCAGACCCATGGAATGGAACTGCATCTCCTCGAACCCCCAAACCGTTCCCAGCATGGTGCCGCTGGCCAGCACGCTCCGCATGAAGTTGTCCGGTGTGTCCCAGTCCGCGAAGTATGATCCTACCAAGTGGGCGAAGGTGCCCAACAAGGGGGTGGAGGCCAAATTGGCGGAAGTGCCCACACCTACGGCGCCGGTGAAAGTGCCCGGCCCTGAAGCGTGCGCCCAAAGATGTGGGCTGGTCGCGAGCGTACTGATGAGATCACCGGGCTGGACCTGGTTTCCCCCGAACATCGGTATGCAACTGCGGTACATGCTCGCCTCCAGATCGAGGGCCGTGAAATTGGCATCCACCACCGCGGAGCGCACCAACGGCAACTCGCCGATCCTGAACGCATGATCGCGATCGAGGTAGCTCCGCAACAACTCGGTCTCCGTAGCGGTGAAGACCGGCAGCGCGGAAAAGTCGATGCGCCCCATGATCAGGTCGACGTCGCTGGGAAGCACGGACTGATCGAAGCGACCGTCGCCGATCAGATTGTGGTTGCGCACGGGCACGTTGCCGGGGGACCAGGTGAGTGCATTGTCCGTCCAGGGGCCGTCCAATTCAGCGTAATAGAGGTCGGAAGGATAAGCGCCTCGGTGGTCCAGGTGACCGTCGGGCATCACCCGGCCAGAATAGGCCACAGGCAGATCGCCCACCAACAACAGCGCATGCAGATCGGGCAACGTGTCGTGCGCTACCTGGATCGCGTTCTTCAGAGCTGTTGGTGGCGTTGTGGCGTCCACATCCATGCGCACCACTTGCCAACCTTCGAGGTAGAGGTCTTCTTCCAAGCGCGCCAATTCCACGGCCAGGGGAGCAGCCTGCTGATCGTCCACCAAGAGGAGCAGCGCGCCGGGTTCGTCGATCGGCTCTACGGCGATCCCGGACGTGATCGTCCCGAACTGTGGATGTGCGTAGGGTCCGCCGCTCGCCAGCGTGTTGCCTTGGTCATCGGTGAGTTGCCAGGTGATATCGCCGGGCACATGGTCGGGGTCGATCCGTATGATCACTGGCGTACAAGGCGCGGTGCCGCACACGATGAAGGAGGTCTGTTCCGTGGCTCCGAAGGCTCCGCCGGAGGCCTGGACCTGGGCGCAGGCCGAAAGCCTCCAGCTCCCATGGCTGTTGCTGCAGCAAAGCCCCTCGCTCTCCACGTCCTGGATGCTGCACGTGACCTCGGTACCGGGAGGCACGCAGGTGGTGTCCAGCACAGGGAACAGAAGGGAGCGCGCCACACCGTACTCGTATACCTCGCCGATGGTCACGGCCGTGTCGTTCCATTCTGTGGCGTTGCCGGGAAGCACCATCCTAAGGGTCCAACTCGTATCCGCGACTTGTTTGCGGAACACCTTGTGGAAAGGTGTACCGGCCAGTCCCGGCCAGTTCAACGTGATGGTCGGCGGTGCAGTGGTTACGATGGCAGTGAGCGGTACGGCCTCGATCGGAACCTGCGCTATCAATGCGGTGATCCATAGCGGAAGGATCAGCAGGCATGCCGCTTTAGCCACTACCGGTGATCGCCGTGCGCTCATCGTTCGCGGCCCGGTCTGCGTTCCATATGGGCAAGTCGTTCCACGTATCCGATCACCGCTTCTCCAGTTCCAGGACGACGGCCATGGCATTGCGATCCGTCGGGCCAGTGGCGCTGATGGTTCCGCCATCGGTGAAGCGCACATCCGTGCTCAGTTCATCGCCCAACACCGCTTGGAGCTTCGCGGCCATTCCCTTGGCCGGGCTGGCCTTCATTTGCTCGTTCAGCTTCGGGTAATCGATCGGTTGGTTGAAGATCAACACGGCGATCACATCCATTGTTCCCAGCTCATCCGCCTCGAGGCTCTGGTCGCTGGGGAAAAGGCGTGTGCCGGTGATGCCGCAATAGGGGGAGTGCTTTTCGGTGTAGGGAAAGAGTACGTAGGTGCTTCCATCGGTCTCTTCGCCGAAGACGTATGTGTAGCACTCGGCATTGTTGGTCACTTCCACCTTGAAGCGCGTGCCCTTGGTAATGGGTTCCACGCTGCGGAAGATGTTCGCACCGGCATTGCGCAGGTGGATGTTCTCACCGGTCGCTTTCCCGTCCTTGTCCACCAGCGCGAACCCGAAGCGGATATCGAACCGGCTGGGTTTTACATCCACGCCGTCGCCTTGCGGATAGACCGCATAGGCCTCCTTGGCAAAATGATCGAAGTTGGCGTACGACACCCACGCCAGACCGTTCTTTCCCCAGCCAGGCCCCCAGCTGTTCATGATCTGGAACCCCCCAGCATCCGAACCGAACTTGAAATCATCATATCCGATCACACACATGGCGTGCCCCCCGAAGCCGGACATGCTGTAGTCGCTTTGGCGCGGGATCCACTCTTCCCGGCCCTCCATCTCCTGCATGAAACTGCCGCCCACCATCATACCGATCACTACGGGTGAGCCTTGCGCGAGCTGCTGTTTCATGGCGAGCATATCCGTGCGCTGTTCGTCGGCGCCGAGCGTGAGGCGTTGGAACCCCTTGATCCGGAATTCCTGCGCCTGCTGTTTCTCCTGCGCGGTGGGTTGTTTGCTGCAGCTCTCGTCCGTGTAGGCGAATCGGCTGTAAGGCAGAACACCACCGGCCAGCATGTTCTCCATGGCGCGATAGATATAGCTGCCCTGGCAATCGCTGCCATCGATCTTGATCTGGTTGTACAGATAGCTCGGGCTGAAGGCCTGTGCACTGGTGGGCGTGGCATTGGTGGCTTTCGCCTGCACGATCGTGCGCGCGGCGTAGGCACTGGCCCAGGCCACACAGCTCCCTTGCTGGCCCTGGTTCAAACGCGGTGGGCAGAACTTCTCCAGGGTCACCCGCTCGGGCAGCGGGTTCTTCACATTGTCCGCCAGTGGTTCATAGACCTCCGCTTGATCGTACAACTTGGGATCGAAGTTGGCCCCGGTCGCCAAGCCTGCCAGTTGGCTTACGATGTTGCCGCCACCACCGCCAGCACAGCCCTTCATGCCGCCCATGAAGTAGAAGATCCCGAATCCCACGGCGAGGATCAGCATCAGTTTCGGCTTCTTGATCAAGAAGCCCAGTAGCATCGGCACCAGACTGCCGAGTCCGCCGCCCATGCCACCACCGCCGCCACCGCGAGGAGGTGTGGAAGAGGAGCGGCGCGGTCCCGGATCATCGGGGGTCATTCGGATCGGCATGGGAAAGTGCTCTGTTAGTGAGGTACGGTTCGGTGCGAAAGCGGCAACGCGATCATTGCTTCACAATGCGCAGTTGGGCGGAACCGTCCTCGCTGGTGATGCGTACGTGATAGAGGCCGTTCGCCTCGTGGCCAAGGTCGAGGTCCAGGCGGGTGTCGCCATGCACTTCCACCTGGCGCCGCTGCACGGAACGGCCACGGGCATCCCGCACCTCGATCGTGGCAGGGCCTTGCAGCCCCGAGGTGGTGATATGTACGATGCCGTTGGTGGGGTTCGGGAATGCGGCCAGGGTCGCGGGAGCGAGCAATTCGTCCTGCCCGACCAGCGCACCTATTGTGAACGGCCAATGGATCTTGCGGCCGAACTCGGCCTCGAAATTCTTCAGGATCGTACCCGTAGTGCGGCGCAAGCGGAAGAACCCGGAACCAGCCGCCGGATCGGCCCAGTAGGAGAGGCCATCGTTCCCATTGTCCAGGAACTCGATCGTGTAACAGCCCGCGAAAAGCGCCATGGTGTCGCTGTAGGTGGTGTTCGCCGTGTGGCTGTTCCGGCCGAAGACCACGTTGCCGTAGACATCCCGGATGGTGAGCGAGTTCTCTTGCGGACGGTTGTTGGTCTTGTAGTTCACGATGAAATTCTCGGCGTACACCGTTGGCATGGTGAAGGTGGTGCGGTAACTGTCGTTCGCTGCGTGCTGATCGGCGGCGCCGTTCGCTGCAGCGATGCCCACGGTGAAAACGTTCGCTGAGTCACCCAGCCAGAAGCCCGCGTCATTGATCGGTAACAGCACATCGACCTGCTCCATATGCTTGAGCAGACCGGTCCAGGTCCAGCTTTGGGGGGCGCCGCCGCTCACACCATAGGTGAAGTTGACGCTTGTGAGGTCTTGGGCACCGGCGTTGCGCAACACCAGGAGTGGATCGTAACAGATCGGGTTATCACGCCGGTGGTAGTCCACGTTGCTCGGGCGCTTGACCTCCACGATCTCGGCATCCAATTGATGCGCGGCGGCACCATACTCGAAGAGATCCATGTTCACCACGTAGTTGCCACCGCCCATGCCCTGGTTGTTCGCGGGCACTGGCGTGATGCGATAATCCAGTTGGGCTGTTCCACCTCCGCTCAACCCGGGAAGTTCCACGCTGTGGTCCTTCACGACATCTCCCGGGCACCAGCCCTCACGGCTACCCAACCAGGTGCCGCCTTGTGGATAGACCGGGTTCAAAGCGCAATCGTTCTCCTGCCAGATGTGCCAGGCGTCCAGTTGCGCTCCGTTCAGATCGAGGTAGTGGGTGTTGTCCTTCCACTCGCAGCAGTGCGGGTACTCTCCATTATTGCTGTTGTGCCCATGGCCCGTGAGCCGTGTGCGCAAACTCCATTGGCTGGCGGTGGGATCCAATTGCACTTGCACTTCAGGCAAGGCCACGTCGTTGTCGAGATCCGCATAGCTGCGGCTGGTGAGCCCTCCCCAAGGACGCTGGTGGTTCACCACCGTGCGTGGTGGCGTGCCCTCGATCATCTCGAACTCCAGATCGATGAGCTCCTGCTGATTGCCAGCGCTCAACTCTACACTATCGTGCAACAACCATTGATAATCGGTCACGTCATAGGTCCAACGGAAACCTTGCGGACCCAACGAAAGCCCAATGCCGTAGGGCGTGATGTAACGGCCGATCTCGAAGTCCTTCACCACTTCGTACGGCGCTCCGAAGTAGTCGAGCGTATCGTTCACGTCGGTGGTGCTGGATGCGAGCGATGAGTCGATCGCAGCGCCGTCAGGGCCGTAGGTGTAGATCGTACCGCCTGACCATGCGAACACCGTATCGAACGCCGTGGTGCTGTTGCCGGTCACTTCGAAGTACTCCTCGGTGAGCAGGGGTAGGGGCTCCTGGCGCTCCAGCAGCAAGGTGTCCAACACGCTGGTATAGTCGCCTTGTACGAAGGTGAGGTCCGGTCGCGTGGCGATGGGTTGCGCGGTGAACGTGATGTCCGGTGCATCGCGATAGGCACGTTGCACCGTGCCCATGGGCCATGCTCCGTAGAGACCATCGGCACTGTTCATGAGCACATGCTCGTTCGGTAGTTCGTCGCAGTGGAACGTGTAGAGCAGATCGGCGGCGTACGGATGGGTACCGTCCACGGCCCGGTCCTTCCAAGCCGCGATCGTTGCCGCGTCCACCTCCGCGTTGAACACATTGATCTCGTCCAGGAGCCCTGGATAAGGATATTCCCCGTCGCGGCCGCTGGCGAAGCGGAACTCGCTGATGCCCGACAATGGCTTGGTCTTGCCCGTGCCGGAATGCCACAGGACGCCGTTCAGGTAGATCTTCATCTGACCTGTCGCGGTGTTCTTCATGAAGGCCCAATGGTTCCATTGTCCTTCCGCTTCAGCGGGGGTGGTGGCCTTGTCGATCCGGTCGAAGCCGCCTCCATCGTTGCCGGCATCCCAGTAAACGCGTCCATCGCTCCAGGGTAGGTGCACGTTCAGGATGCGACGGTCCTGTGCATCGACCGCTTCGAAAATGGTGCTGTTCACGGTCGGGATGATCGTATCGCCTTTCACCCAGAACATCACTGTGATCGCGGTCCCCAAGTTGTCCATGGGGGTCGCGTCCAGCGCGATGAAGTCGTTGCCCACCGTGAGATATCCATCCCGGCCGATCGCCTGCAATGCCATCCCCGGTGCGCTCTGGCTGGAAAGGACACCGGGCACGTTCCCTCCAGCGGGCCTGGATGCGGCGAGATCCACCAGTACGTTCGAGATACCGTCCCAAGCGAAGGCTTCAGAGAGCACGAAGACCTGTTCACCGGCAACGAGGCCGAGCGAAGTGGGAGGTACTTCATGCACCGTGACAAGTCCGGTCCCATCGAAGGTGCTGAGCGTGGTGGCCGGGGTGTTCTTCATGCGGATGGTGAACCGCGCGAAGGCCCCACTGCCTTGCGCATCGGTGGTAAGCCGTAGCTGGTGGATCGCACCCGGCTGTAGACCGGACGCGGTCAACTCGGATGCGAGGAAGAGGAATTGCGAACGGCTCGTTCCTAACTGCGCTTGAAGAAGTCCGTTGTCCCATGCTCCGCCGCTCCCGACGGTGTGTGAGGTCTCGCTCAGTGTACCAGTGATCGTGCGGCGCGCAGCCTCCAATTGGCGCGTGTGATAGAACGGCACCGGAGCCCGCTCTACGGCAGGAGGGACCGTAGCACCCACCTTGAACAAGGGATGCTGAAGCGCGGTGCTGTCCAGCGCACCCGTATGCTCATGCACGAAGTTGTACGTGAGGTAGTCCCACTCCCCGCAGTTGTACTGGTCCTGTGTGGTTTGCGGATCGCATTTCAAGGTGTGGTGCATCAACACCTTGCGGTAGGTATGCGTGTCGTCCGGGAATTGGAACCAACCGCGCCGCGTGGTGATGCTGTCGTACGTGAGCGTTTGAACACGGGTGGTGTCCTCTTGTGCCTGTAGGGGACCGATCAGGGAGAGCAGGAGCAACGGGGCAAGATGAAGCGAGCGCATCAAGTGGGTTTGGGATGCCGAAAGTAGCCCGATCGTAAGCGCGTTGGGAGCCCCCGTTCCGCTGGACCTCGGCTACCTTCGCCGCTTCCCGACGGATCGGGATGAGACACATGCAGCGCCTCGCTCTGCCCTATTTAGCCACGGGCCAGTTCAAGCCTATCGTGCTGGACTATTTGCAGGACGAGCCCAAGGTCCATCCCTTCCGCGTATGGCCGTTCAACCGCGCCGCGTCAGAGAAGGCGTTGACGGCGCGCCATTTCGATCCCGGCAAGCGGACGATCGTGATCGCCGCGATCCGACGCCAATACGACGGGCTGTCCATACCGCCACAGGTGGAGGAGCACCTTCAGCGCCTCGCCGAACCGGACACCTATACGGTAACGACCGGGCATCAACTCTGCCTTTTTGGTGGCCCGCTGTTCGTTCTCTTCAAGATCTTGAACACGGTGCGCCTGGCCCGCGAACTCTCCACTCCGCAACGCACGGTAGTGCCCGTGTTCTGGATGGCGAGCGAGGACCATGATCTTGCCGAGGTGGACCATGTGTTCCTGCGTGGTACGCTGATACACTGGCCGGCCGGCACCACAGGAGCGGTAGGTCGCATACCGTTGTCGATGATCGACGAGGTGGTGTCGCGAGCGATCGCCCTCCTGGGGGATGGATCCGGTGCGGCGGAGATCGCAGGCATCCTGCGCTCGGCTTACCAGGATGGGAAGACCCTGGCGCAGGCCACACGGATCTTCATCGACGGCCTATTCGGCCGTTTCGGCGTGGTGGTGGTGGACGGCGATGATCCCACGCTGAAGCGCCTCTTCGCACCGTTGATGCAGGAGGAATTGTTGAACGAAGTGGTCGCGCGCAGCGTGCATTATGCGGAGCAACAGATGCCCGTGGAGTATGCGCCTCAGGCCCACGCGCGCGAGGTCAATCTCTTTCATCTCAGCCCTGGGCGACGCGCCCGTTTGGTGCGGGAGGGAGATGGCTTCAGAGCGATGGACGGCGGCCCTGCGTTCAGCACGCAGGAATTATTGGACCACTTGGAGCGCTCTCCGGAAGCGTTCTCGCCGAACGTGCTGCTCCGTCCGTTGTACCAGGAGAGTGTGCTACCCAATACTGCCTACGTGGGCGGTGGGGGGGAGGTGGCGTACTGGTTGCAGTTACGGTGGCTCTTCCAGGCGTTCCAAGTGCCGATGCCCGTGGTATGCCTCCGCACGTCCGCCCTATTTCTACAGGCGGGCACGGAGGAACGGATCAAAGCGCTTGGCCTTGATGTGGAGGATCTTTTCCGGCCCACCCCCGTGGTGGACAAGAAGGTCGCGTTGGCCCTCGCTTCCTTCCCGACCTCATTGGAGAATGAGCGTACGGCGTTGGAGAGGTTCTACCAACACATCGCCGATCGTGCTACGCAGGCCGGGCCTACTTTCCAACGTTCGGTAATGAGCGCGCGCACGCGGGCCGCGCACGGGCTGGATCACTTGGAGCAACGTCTTATCGGCACCGCGAAGAAGGAGCAATCCGTGGCTTTGGGGCGCTACCACAAGTTGCGCGAAGGGATCTTTCCCGGCGGGGTGTTGCAAGAACGGCACGATGGCTTTCTCACGCTTCTGGCGGATCACGGTACCGGAGTGATGGACGAGTTGATCGAAGCGCTCGATCCTTTCGAGAAGAAGTTCTCGGTGTTCGTCGGCTGACGCCTGTTCAGCGCACGAAACGCACAGTACCTAAGCGGCCACCATCGTTGAGGCGTGCCAGATAGGCTCCGGCGGGGAGCATCCCGGTGGGCAGGGCCATCCGCGGTCCTTCGGTCACGCTCATTTGGATCACAGTACGGCCTGCTGCGTCCAAAATGGTCAGAACGGTCCCGGCAGCGAAGTCGTGCTCCAACCAGACCTGCTCGCCCGAGCCGATCACCGCGAGATGGTTCCCGGCGTTGCCAGCGAAGGTGACCGGCACAGCGCTGCTCACCGTCGACCCGCCATCGAGATCCGTTTGGCGTAGACGGTAGTAGCTCGTGCCTGACCAGGGCGATCCATCGAAGGCTTGGTACGATAGCGTGGAAAGGCTCGTGCCCGCACCCGGAACCTCGATCACCGCTTCGAACACCTCGGTGTCCCGACCACGCTCCACTGTGAAGTAGGCGTTGTCCCGCTCGGTCGCCGTGGTCCAATCCAACCGGACCCGGCCCACTTCAGCAGTGGCCGAGAAGGAAAGCAACTCGATCGGCAAGGGGTTCTGGGTGGTGGTCGATGCCAGGGTCCAGGGGCTGAAGACGGTTTGCTGTGCTGAAGTCTCGAGCGTACCTGTCGTGGTGTTGCCGATGACGTTCGCCTGGCCTTTGTCCTCCCAGATCGCCCCGCTCCAGCGTGCCACCCGCAGATCGGGCAATGCCGTCACGCCGCAGCTCTCCGGGTCGTCCCAACTCAACTGCACCGTAGCGTTCGGTGTGCCGGTATCGCGATCGATCGTCCAATACTCGCATTCGGAGATATGGTCCAGCATGGGTTCGAGCGGGGTTCCGAAAACACCTGACGGG
>Ga0138256_10006046_pt1 | contig 12814 bp, 15 predicted proteins | sample KNB2016incub_MG_FD_105486 | JGI IMG/M metagenome (GOLD analysis project Ga0138256, IMG submission 105486) | Active sludge microbial communities from wastewater in Klosterneuburg, Austria - KNB2014incub_MG | ecosystem: Engineered > WWTP > Activated sludge > Unclassified | place: Austria... | reverse complement strand
GCTGCAATGCGTTCACGCTCAGCCACCTTCAGACCTTCACGCTCGGCAAGTGCGGGCTCAAAACTTACTGGCCGCATGGCCCCGCCATAGGTGCGGTTGATGAGGCCACGGTCGGCGAGTTCAGCCAGGTCACGGCGTGCCGTTTCCGTCGAAACCGCCAGAAGTTCCGCAAGCTCATTGACCCGCAGGGCGGGCGTTGAGCGCAGCTCCGCCACAATCCGGGCCTGGCGGTCAGTCTTGCTCAATCGGGAATCGGGCTTGGGCATCATTCTTCCATGGCAGGTTTGCGACTTCCTACAATTCTTGATCAATCTAGACGCTATTTGACCACTTGACAACATAAAATTGCTGTGCTTGCATCGTATTTAGTTTTATGTCGGTCATTTAATGCCCGAAGGAGCTCACTAATGTTTGATTACGGTCATTTCCGGTTTGAGTCCAAGCAGGCGCTCTTTGACAAGGCCGTTACCTTCTGGAACCCGGACAAAACCAAATTCTGGCAGAAAGCGGGCATTGATCTGGTCATCGACCGGCGCGAGGGCTATTGCCTTTATGACATGAGCGGGCGGCGGCTCATTGACCTGCATCTCAATGGCGGCACCTATAATTTGGGCCACCGGCATCCGGAACTCGTTGAAACGCTGAAGGGCGCCCTGGACTATTTCGACATCGGCAACCACTGGTTCCCTTCAGTGGCGCGCGCCGCCCTGGCGGAGTCGTTAATCAAGGTTTCGCCCGGAATGAAGTATGCGGTGTTTGCTCCCGGAGGGGCTGAGGCCGTGGACATCGCCATCAAGAGCGCTCGCTATGCAACGAAGCGACGCAAGATAGTCTCCATCATCAAGGGCTATCACGGCCATTCGGGTCTTGCGGTTGCCACGGGTGATGACCGTTTCACCAAGATCTTTCTCAGCGACCAGCCGGAGACCTTTATCCAGGTTCCTTTCAACGACATTGCCGCCATGGAAACAGCGCTCAAGGGCAATGATTGCGCGGCGCTGATCATGGAAACCATTCCCGCAACCTATGGTTTCCCGATGCCGAAAGACGGCTATCTCAATGCCTGCAAGGCGTTGTGCGAAAAATATGGCGCCATGTATATCGCCGACGAAGTGCAAACCGGCCTGATGCGCACAGGTTCCATGTGGGGCTGGCAGGCCTATGGAATCCAACCCGATATCATGGTGACGGCCAAGGGGTTATCAGGCGGGCTCTACCCGATCAGTGCGTGCCTGGTGAACGAGAAAACCGGCGAGTGGCTGAATGAGGATGGCGCTGCCCATATCAGCACCTCGGGCGGCGCCGAACTCGGCTGCATCGTGGCTCACAAGGTTTTAGAAATGCTTTTGCGGAAAGAGACCATTGCCAATGTCGAAATGGTCACAGAATTTTTCCGCGAAGGCATGAAGGAGATGATGGACCGCCATGGCGACATCTTCACCGGCGTGCGCCAGAAAGGCGTGATCCTCGGCCTTGAATTCAATCATCCGGAAGGCGCCGTATCAGTCTCCCGGGCACTTTATGAACATGGTGTGTGGGCGATCTTTTCCTCCCTCGACAAGCGCGTGTTGCAATGGAAACCCGGCGTTCTGCTGAGCGCCGGCTTATGCCAGGAAATTCTTGACCGGTTCGATGCAGCCATGCCGCGGGCGCGCGAACTGCTACGCAGTGCAGACAAAGTGAATTGAGGACCCTGCCATGAGTGAAGCTTTGTTGAAAGTGCCCGATGCCGCCCTTGAGCAGGCACGGATGATGCTCGACCGCGCCCGCTGGGGCGCCACAAGATTTCAAAAACTTGATCGCAGCACGACCCAGCGCATTGTAAATGCGGTGGCCGCGGCAGCCCATGGCAAGGCGCAATATTATGCAGAATGGGCAGTGCGCGAAACCGGCATGGGTGTCGTGGCGCACAAGCGGATGAAGAATGAAGCCTGTTCGAAGGGGCTTGCCGAAACCTATTCCGGTGAAAATTTTGTTTCCCCGCGCATTGACGAGGCCAAGAAGATCGTCGAGCTGCCACGTCCGGCGGGCGTGATCTTCGCGCTTATTCCTGTCACCAACCCGGTGGCCACGGTTTATTTCAAAACACTCCTGGCGCTGATGACGCGTAATGCCATCATCCTGAGCCCCCATCCCGGAGCCAAGGCATGCTGCGCAGATGCTGCCCGCATGCTGGCGGAGGCGGCGAAGGCCGCAGGCGCGCCCGACGGCGTTATTCAGGTGCTTGAAGAACCCAACATTCCGCTCATTGAAAAGCTGATCGCCGACGAACGCATTGATTTGGTCGTCGCCACCGGCGGGCCGTCGGTGGTGAAGGCTGCCTATCGTTCAGGAAACCCTGCTTACGGCGTGGGGCCTGGCAATGCCCCCGTGCTGGTTGATGACACAGCGGACATGAGGCTTGCGGCCAAGCGGATCGTCGCATCCAAGGCCTTTGACAATTCCATTCTCTGCACCAACGAATCCGCGGTTCTGGCCTTTTCCAGCGTTGCGGAGTCCCTCCTTGCTTCGATGAAGGCAGAAGGCGCGCATATTTGCACGGCCGAAGAAGCCCAGAAACTGAGGCAACTTCTGTTCACCGAAATTGGCTTCAACGTGGGCATGATCGGCAGGGACGCCAGTGTTATCGCCAAGGCGGCAGGCTTCCCGGCCCCCAATGCCAGAATTCTGGTGACGCCGGTAGATCTCGTGCAGCCGGAAGAAAAACTGGTGCGGGAAAAGCTCTGCCCGGTCCTCGCCTTTGCGCGGGTCGGCAATATTGACCAGGCCATTTCGGCGGCGCGCTCGATGATGCGCAATTCGGGGCGCGGCCATTCCGCCGCAATCCATTCCAGAAACGAGGCAAACATCATGGCTTTCGCCGCCGCCCTGCCCGCGCTTCGCATGGCGGTCAATGCCGGCTGCTCGCTTGGCGCTTCCGGCTATGAAACCAATCTCGGCCCCTCCATGACCATTGGCACAGGCTTTGCCGGCGGCTCGTCGCTCAGCGAAAACCTCACACCGCAGCATCTCATGCAGTATTCCCGCATCGCCTATAACAAGGATGCCAGCGAGGCGTTCGGCCGCTTCACGGGGCTTGATCCGCTGAACCTGCCAAAGTCCGCGAAACCCGCAGCCTCGCTTGTCGTCAACAATCCGGAAACCGACGAGCTGCGCCGCGAGCTCCGCAAAATCATCCTCGAGGAGCTGAACGCGGTTCTCGCGGCTTAATCCATGGCAATACTGCGCTCATTCATTTTCCTCGACCAGCTGCAGCCGCAGACCATGTGCTATCTCGGCTCATGGATCAAAGGATCGCTGCCCCGCCGCAATATGGCGGCGCAGATCATCGAGGTGGCGCCGGGACTTGATATCGAAGCCTTAACCGACATCGCCCTGAAAGAGGCCGATGTGCAAGGCGGCATTCTGGTGGTGGAGCGGCAATTCGGCTATCTTGAAATCCATTCCCGCGACATCGCGGCAGTCAAGGCCTCCGCCGAAGCGGTGCTTGCCGCGTTGGGCAAAAATTCTTCCGATGCCATGCCGCCCAAAATTCTTGCTTCAAAAATCATCACCAGAATCGACCCCAATCATGCATTTCTGATCAACCGCAACAAGGGGGGCTCGATGATTCTGGCCGGTGAAACGCTGTTCGTTCTGGAGACTGAGCCCGCGGCCTACGCCATCCTCGCGTCAAACGCGGCGGAGAAGGCCGCCAATATCAAGATCGTCGATTATCGCATGATCGGCGCCACGGGCAGGCTTTACCTTTCAGGCACCGAATCAGAAGTGAAAGCCGCGGCCGGCGCCGCAGAACAGGCCCTGGAATTATGAAAGCTGAAACTTCACAGGAATTGCGCGGACTGGTGCGGGAAGTGCTCAAGGAAGCAATGGCCAATCGGGCAGCTCCAAAACAGGGTGCCGAAACGATCCGCATTGGCAGCGATGCAGACCTGCAGGCCTTTGTTGCCCGTATATCGAGTCCCGGTGTTATTGAATCAGTTCGCGCCGGAAAACTGCGATTCACGCTGGGGCACACTGCTCCTGCCCCAACGGGATCGGGTGACATCCTGGAAGGTGTCATCTCGGAACAAAAAATTTCCGCCCTCGCAGGAAAAGGCGCCGTCATACTGGGTCCCACCGCCGTGCTCACGCCGCTGGCACGCGACAGGGCGCGCAAACTTGGCCTCAAAATTGAAAGGAGACGCTGATGCTCAAGGCAACGGTCACGGGCCGCATCTGGTCCACAAAGAAGCTTGGCGACGTTCCAACCGGATCCATTCTTGAGGTCCAGGTGGAGGATTCGTCGACAAGGCTCCTCGCCTTCGACCCGCTGGGATGCGGCGATGGCGAAAAAGTCATTGTGGCAACGGGCTCCGTTGCCGCAGCATGGTTTCCAGGCAAGGCACCGCCCATCGATGCGCTGATTATCGGCTCCATCGATGAGTCCTCGGAAAAGAAGAAGTAACGAAGCACATAAACCACAGGAGAAGAAGATGTCGAGCAATGCAATTGGAATGGTTGAGACCAAAGGCTACGTGGCTGCCCTTGCCGCGGCTGATGCCATGGTGAAGGCCGCAAACGTCACGATCATCGGCCGCGAGGAAGTGGGCGATGGCCTGGTTGCCGTGATCATCAACGGCGATGTTGGCGCGGTCAAGGCCGCCACCGAAGCAGGCGCTGAAGTTGCCGGCCAGGTTGGCACGCTGGTTTCAGTTCATGTGATTCCGCGTCCGCATGCGGATGTATCGAAGCATTTCACCTCAGGCACGGCGAAATAAAGAAGGCCTGAAACGTGGTTCCTGATCGCACGCCCGGCAAGGGCGACCTGCGGGTCTTTCTCACGCTTGAAAGCCTGCAGCCGCAGTTTGCCGCCTATCTGGGCACGCCCACACGGGCCCGCGGCTACCCGCCCTATGCGGGCCAGCATGCGCTTATCATCGAGGTCGCTCCCGGCCTGATGATCGAGCGGGTGATTGATCTGGCCCTCAAGGCCGATCCCGACCTGGAGCCGGGCATCCTGTTCGTGGAGCGGCAATTCGGGATTCTGGAAATCCACGGCAGCGACAAGGAGAAACTGTTGCTGGCGGGGAACACGATGCTGAAGGGCCTCGGCCTCAATGCGGGCGAACAGCTAAAGCCCAAGATCCTGTACACGGATGTCATTGAGGATGTGGCAGACCAGCACGCCGTCATCATCAACCGCAACCGGCAAGCTTCGATGATCCTGCCCGGCGAAACCCTGCTGATCTGTGAAATGGTCCCTGCACTATACGCCGCCATTGCGGCAAATGAGGCCGAGAAGGCGGCGCCGGGACTAACGCTTGTGGATGTGCAGATGATCGGAGCGGCGGGCCGGCTTTACATGTCTGGCTCCACTGAAAATGTGCAGCGGGGGCTTGCGCGGATTGAACAGGTTCTGGCATCAATCGAGGGGCGCGACGGCTAGGGAATTTCTGACGTGACGGACTTCGATCATTTGCCCCATGAAGAGCAATTGAAAGCCCTGCTGGAGCTGGCGCGGGCCGCGACAGAAAACTATGCACTGCCAGATCATCTCACCGTCGTGATGATCAATCTTTCAGAGAATGCGACCTATAAGGTTGAAGCGCCGAATGGCCAGAGGTGGGCCTTGCGGGTTCACCGCGATGGCTATCACTCCAAAGCCGCCATCGCTTCCGAGCTTTCATGGCTCATGGATTTGCGAAATTCAAAAGTTGTCGTCACGCCGCGCCCGGTGAAAGGACGCGACGGTGAACTTATTCAACTGGTTTCCCATCCCGCGATGCACCGGCCACGCCATGTGGTTCTGTCCGAGTGGGAAACTGGTTCAGAGCCCGGCATCGGCGAGGATCTTTCAAAGCCCTTCGAGGTGCTAGGCGAAGTCACGGCCCGTATGCATATCCACGCTCGGCAATGGAAACGGCCGGAATGGTTTCAGCGGCATGCCTGGAATTTCGAAACGAGCCTGGGCGAGGCGCGGCCCCATTGGGGGCGCTGGCGCGACGGCATGGGCGTTGATGCTGCAAAAGCAAAACTCTTTGGCCGCACGGTTGATCTCATCGGCAAGCGCCTCAAAGCCTATGGGCAGGACAATGAACGCTTCGGCCTTATTCATTGCGACCTAAGATTGGCCAATCTCCTGATCGATGATGGCCAAGTGAAGGTCATCGACTTCGATGACTGCGGCTTCGGCTGGTACATGTATGATGCAGCGACCCCGGTGTCTTTCTACGAGCATGAGCCGCAGGTGCCGGGCCTGATCGAATCCTGGAAAACGGGTTACCGCCGGGTGATCGATCTTCCCAAGGCCGATGAGGCGGAAATTCCAACCTTTGTCATGCTGCGCCGGCTGTTGCTGGTGGCCTGGATCGGTTCGCATTCCGAAACCGACCTGGCAAAGTCCATGGGCCTTCCTTATACGGAGGGAACAATGGGGTTGTGCGAGGACTATTTGAAGAAGTTCGGCTGAACGGGCCCTTCGAGGCCCGGCTATGCCGGGCCCCTCAGGGTGACGATACTAAACAACCCTCGTGCTGAGGTGCGAGCGAAGCATCAAGCCTGTGCCAGCGCGTCCAAACTCTCCGGCAATATCTGCCCGCCATCGACAATGATGGTCTGCCCGGTCACATAGGCTGCCTCCTTCGAGGCGAAGTAGAGGGCGGCGTGGCCGATGTCATCGACGTGGCCCAGGCGCTTCAGGGGCACGGAAGCGGCCATAGACTTCTGGTATTCTTCGCCCATGCCGGCGAGGCCTTCGGTAACAATGTTCCCGGGCATCACGGCATTCACGGTGATCCCGTATTTCGCCAGCTCAATGCAGGCGGTGCGCATGAAGCCGAGCTGGCCGGCCTTTGAAGCGCCGTAGTGGGTCCAGCCGGGAAAGCCGGTGACGGGTCCGGTGATCGACGAGGTAATCACGATCCGCCCCTGATCGGATTTCCGGAGATAGGGAATGGCAGCCTTGACCGAATGGAAGGTGCCCTTGAGATTGGTGTCGAGCACTTCGTCCCATTGTTCCGAGGTCATCTCTTCCAGGCGCGCAGGCGGGAATATCCCGGCATTGGCGCAGAGCACGTCAATCCCGCCATTTTTCGCGGCAATGGTTTTGAGCGCCGCTTCAATGCTGGACAGCGAGGTCACATCGCCGCTCAGGCCAAAGGCCCCGTGGCCGATTTCGGCGGCACAGGCTTCGGCGTCCTTCAGGGTGCGGGCCAAAATGGCGACTTTCGCGCCAGCCCCGGCGAAGACGCGGGCGATGCCCTTGCCGATGCCTTTGGAGCCCCCTGTCACTACAACGGAACGGCCTTTGAGCGATGCGGACATGTTCATAACTCCTTGTTATTCAGTGGCGGATTGGCGGGCCCGGCGCATGGCGAGGATGAGGCCATAGCCGCCGATCAGCAGGAACGCGGCGCCAATGGTGGATACCGTGCCAAGGACTGGCACGCCCGGCGTGTAGCCCGCAACCATTTTGGCATAGAGATATTCGGGCACGGTGGTGTCGGCACCGGTTGTGTAAAGCGAGAGCGGAAAATTTCCCCAGGAAAGCAGAAAGGCGAAAAGCGCGCCGGAGAACAGGCCGGGAAACAGCACCGGCAAGGTCACTTCCCTGAGCACCTGCCAGCGGGTGGCGCCCAAGTCGAAGGCTGCCTCTTCGAGCGCCGGATCAAAACTGTAGACCTGGATGGCAATAACAAGCGTAACGACAGGCACGATCCAGACGAGATGGGCGAAGACCGCGGTCATCCATGAAAGCTGCAATCCCAGCATGTTGAACCAGAGCAGCAGAGCCAGACCCAGTACGGATTGCGGAAAGAAGATCGGCAGAAGGATGAGCTTTTGGTAGATGGAGCGACCCTTCCAGTCATAACGAGCAAAAGCCAGCGCACCGAAGAAAGCGAGCGTCACGGCAATGACGGTCACGCACAGGGCGATGCTGATCGAGGTCGAGAGCAATTGCCGGATCTCAATCGAATTGAAGGTCTTCTCCCACCAGTCAAGCCCGAATTTCGCAACCGGAAATTGGAAATAGCGGCTGGCGGTGAAGGACGCGATGGTGATGCAGACGGTGGGCAGATAGAGGAACACGATCACGGCCAGGGCCCAGGCGGTGATGAAGGCGTGGCGGACGCGCTGGCCTTTTGTTTCCATGGCTTATCTCCGCCCCAGGAAACGATCGAGGTCAAAACGGCGGAGCGCCAGCAGCACGAGAACGCCCACCACCAGCATGAGCAGCACCGCGAGAGCGGCGCCCAGCGGCCAATTCTGCGCATAGGTGAAGGCAATCTCGATATCATGGGTGATGGGAATGATTCTTTGCCCACCCATGACCTTGGCCTCGGCAATGGCGCCCACCGCCAGCACGAACGTGAGCAGGAAGCCGATGACGATGCCCGGCATGGAGAGCGGCAGTTCGATTTCCCTGAACACCTGCCAGCGCGAAGCACCGAGGTCGAAGGCAGCGTCACGGGTTTCGCTCGGAACCATACTGATTCCGAGCGTCATGGGAAACAACATGAAGGGCAAATAGACATAGACCATTCCGAGCAGGATGGCCGTCCGGGTGAAGAGAATGCTTTCAAGCTCAAGGCCGAAGATGGATTTGAGCGAGCCGAGGAGCACACCGTTCTTGATCAGGAAGAGAATCCAGCCATAGAGGCGGATGTTTTCGGAAACAAAAAGCGGGATGGTGAACAGCAGGGTGAGCAGCATGGCCCATTTGCCGAACACCCGCACAATTCCATAGGCAACGGGATAGCAGATGAGCGCCAGCAGAATGACAGTGACCGCGGCGAGGCCGAGCGACCAGAGGAAGGAAATGTAGCTCGTGCTTTCGAAAATGGTGGCGTAGTTGGCAAGGCTTGGCGCCGCAAACAGGGAGAAGGTGCGGGCCGGCATGAAGCTGAACCAGATGACGGCGAGAAGCGGTGCTGCAAAGCCAATCAGCAAGAACAGCAGCAAGGGAATTGCGGACTTCTCGCCCTGCCCCAATTGCACCAGCCTGCGCATCAGTCGGTCACCAGAATGCTGTCCTTGGCATCCCAGCCGATGCGCACTTCATCGTCAAGCTTGCCGGTGAACATCTGCTGGCGGAGTTTTTCCACGATGAAGACCCGTTCGCCGACGCGCACCTGGTACTGGATGCGCGACCCCAGCGCATATTCATTATAGAGACGGCCCGACACGGAATTATCAGCTTCCGAGGCCTTGCCGATGAAGCGGAGGAATTCGGGGCGGATCACCAGATGACCGGAGGTGAAGCCTTTGGGCGGCACAGGGCCTTTCAGCGCATCTTTTAGGCTTACGGATTTGAGCAGACCGTCTCCGGCCACGTCGACGGGAATGACATTCACGTCGCCTATGAATTCTGAGACGAAACGGGTGGTGGGCGCACTGTAGATTTCATGGGGACTGCCCACCTGCACGAGCTTGCCTTCGCGCATCACGCCAATCCGGTCGCTCATCACCATGGCTTCTTCCAGCGAATGGGTGATGTAGACGAAGGTTTTTTTCGTTTCGCGGTGAATATCCTTCAGTTCCTTTTCCAGGGTCTTGCGGAGCTTGTAGTCGATGGCCGAGAGGGGCTCGTCGAAGAAGAGGATTTGCGGGTCATAGGCCAGGGCCCGGGCCAGGGCCACGCGCTGGCGCTCGCCGCCGGAGCACTTCATCACGTTCTTGCCGTAGTAGGCTTGCGGCAAGCGCAGAAGGTCCATCAATTCGAGGGCGCGCGCCTTGCGCTTGTCCCTGGCTTCGCCCCTGATCTTCAGGGAAAATTCGATGTTCTCGCCAACGGTGCGATGTGGAAACAGGGCGAGTGACTGGAACACCATGCAGGTGGGGCGGCGGTTGGCGGGCAGGTCGTTGATCCGTTCACCGCGCAGAAGGATGTCGCCACTGGTCGGCTGTTCCATTCCGGCCAGCATGCGCAGCAGCGTTGTCTTGCCTGATCCGGAGGGGCCGACGATGGTGAAGAATTCACCCTCCCCTATATCGAGATCGATGCTGTCGACGGCGGCGAGCGTGCCGAAAATCTTGCGAACCGATTTGAGCGAAAGGATAGTCGGGCGTGCAGCCATGTTTACGAGATGCCTCTGAAAAAACCATGCGGCAGCCCCCGGCATTTTGTTGCGGGGGCTGCCGTTATTATAGGCGTTGACTCTTCCTAGCCGCCAGAGGCCTCGCGCTTGGCCGCCGTCATAATATCGAGCAGCTTGTCGTAGTCGGGAACGATATCATACTCGGCCGAGCGCGCCATCTCCTCCTCAAGGCTGTCCCACTGGATCGCGTCGAGCTCTTCCTTGGTGAAGAGCTTGAAGCATTCGGGATTGCCCATCTGGGCTACGGGATTGAAGGTGCCTTCGGCGAAGGCGACCTTGTGCGACATTTCGGGCGACTGGACATATTCGAGGAAATCCGAAGCAAGGGGCGAAAGCTGCGGATTGTTCACCTGCGAGGTGATTTCAATCCACGAGATGCCGCCCTTGCCGCCTTCCATCGGACCCGACTTCGGCGTGACGCCGCGGATTTCCGGATGGCCGTCGGCGCGCGCCGGGGAGGCGGAATAGGTGCCGCCGGTGAGATGGAAATCAATTTCACCCGCGATCATAGACTGGTTCATGGTGGCGATGTCACCCACCAGCTTGGCGCCCTTGAACACGCGTTTTGCGGTTTCGGTGAACTTCGCCACTTCCTCGTCGTTGTGAACCTTGAACGGATCAAAGCCGGCGATGCAGCAAATGCAGAACACGTTCCAGTCGTCGGATTCGAGGATGCCGTATTTCTTTTCGTTGGCCGGATCGTTCCACAGATTCCAGCCTTGGTCCTCGGCGGTGGCGCGGCTCACCTTGTCGGTGTTGACGACGAAGCTATAGGGCCCAAAGCGCTGGGCCATGCCAAGAAGGTTGGCGCCGGCATCGTCCATGGCCCATTTATACGGCGCCTTGAAGGCCGGCATCATCTTGTCGAAGAAGGGTTCGAACCGTGCCTTGTCGAGGGGCTGGATCAGCTTTTCCGGGGCCATAACCTTGCGGGCCCAAGGATTGTTGACGTTGATCAGGTCCCAGACATTGGTTTCGCCGGCGCGGAGCCGGTTGATCATGGTAGGGTCGTTGGTGAGGGATTCGGCCTTCACCGTAGCGCCGGTTGACGAGCGGAACGGGTCGAGCACCTGGGCTGAATTATAGCCCTCCCAGCACAGGATGTTGAGTTCCTTTTCGCGTGCCGCCGAGGCCACGCCCGGGAGCAATGATCCGCCTCCGGCAAAGGCCGCGGCCCAGAGGGCCGACTGCTGCATGAAATTTCGGCGTGAAACCTTACTGCTATTAGCCATTTTACTCTCCCTGTTCAGTATCTTATGTTTTTCGGCTTAGGACTTTTCAGGCAAATTCCGTGGAAACTGTGCACAATTTTATCCTGTCAGTAAATAGCCAATCACAGCATGACGGCTATTCCAGCTGCAGCAAATCCTTGAGTTCCCGGCTGGAAAGGACGTGGCAGTAGATCATGTTGATGATTTCCAGTTCCTTGTGGTGCAGTTCATCCGAGCCCGCCGCGCAGCAGTCCTCCACCACGACCACATTGTAGCTTTCGTCGGCCAGGCTGCGCACGGTCGAGGACACGCACTGATCGGTGAAAATTCCGGCGCAGATCACGTTTCTGATGCCGAGATTGTGCAGGATAAGCCTGAGATTTGTGCCGGTGAGGGCGGAATCCGTGGTTTTGGTGACTACAATTTCATCGCCGATGGGCGCGAGTTCAGCCACCAGTTGCGACGGCTTCTGGTCTTTCGGCAGCAGCAGGTTGTTCCAGCCCGGCATTTTCTGGGAGAGCGAGCGCTCCCGGCCATCTAACGTGTGGGTTGCAATGCGGGCGAAAAGACACTCGATGCCCTTGGCGCGACAGAGCTTCAGCAACTCCGCCGTGTGGGGAATGACCTGGCGGTGCATGCGCTGGTGGAAGGGAGTCCAGGCGTCATAACGCGCCTGTTCGGCTTTCGGAAGCTTGGCGCGGTCAGGGCGCTCGAGATAGGTGTTCTGGATGTCGATGACGAGAAGGGCTGTCTCCTTGGGCGGCAGGACAAGATCGTCAGGCTCGGGAGCACCTTCGTAATAGATCGAACGATAACCAGTTTTCCACGACATGGCGTGATCCTAAAAGCGGTAGGTGAAGAGGCCGCGGCGTTCATAAGTGTCGGCTGCCTCTTCAATAAATTTTGCCATGCGGTCGGCCTTGTAAACCTGGCGGAATGTGTTCGCCACTTCGAGAAGCTGTTCCCTGGATTTTGCCCGGCCGGGGCGCAGCATCTCGTAGGAACTCATGATGAAATCCTGGGGCACGCCCACCAATTCAGCGGCGCGCTCAAAATTCAAGGCCAGAGTGGGGCGCCCGGCGGCGCGGGAAATTTCGGCCTGGTCAGCCAGTGCCTGGGGGGTGATGCGCAGATCTTCCATGGTCACCCTGCCCGCCACGACGGATTCCAAGGTAATGTCATCGAGGGACTTGCCACGCTTACCCTTGATCCTGTCGCTTCGGGTTTCGGCCAGGGGATAGTCCGCGATAGTGAGCTTTGCAGTCATGATTTAACCCCGGTGAACTTCACTTCGATATCCTCTGGCGCGGCACCTTCCGCCGTCAGTCCGGTTTCGATGGCGTAGATCAGGGCCACACGTGCGTGGTAGCGCGAGCCCATGGCTTCACCGCGCGTCGGCACCACCACGGGTTCGGGCATCTCGCCCAGAGCGTAAGCTGCGGCATTGGCGCCAAAGCCCTTGTAGTGTTCGAGCCTGGTGATGGGGGCGTTGGAAAAGAGTTCGAGATTGTTGTGGGGCAAGCG
>Ga0138256_10006045_pt1 | contig 12814 bp, 11 predicted proteins | sample KNB2016incub_MG_FD_105486 | JGI IMG/M metagenome (GOLD analysis project Ga0138256, IMG submission 105486) | Active sludge microbial communities from wastewater in Klosterneuburg, Austria - KNB2014incub_MG | ecosystem: Engineered > WWTP > Activated sludge > Unclassified | place: Austria... | reverse complement strand
GCTCGGCCTGCGCCGCCTCGTCACGCCGCACCACCGTGTATTCGCAGAACCCGCAGCGTGTCTCGCAGAAGGGCACGTGGACGTACACGCACAGGTCGTGGACGTCCGCGAAGGCCCCGGTGATCACCGGGTGCTGCTCGGCCGCCGTCACGCGATACGGGGCGACGGTGGTCTGGTGCGCGATCGGGTACGCGGTGTTCGAGACGTGGTGGTTCTCGAGCCCCGCGGCGAACACCCGCGCGGAGTCGAGGCCCCGGCGATCATCGGCAGCGGGCTCGGCGAAGCGCACCCGCGGTCACTCCGCGCCGCGCTCGAGCGCGACGGATCGGAGGCCGCCCGACAGGTAGGCCGCCGTGCGGCCGTGCTGCTGTGCAATGCACGCTGCCAGGTAGGCGCCGCGACCGACGTCGTCCACGAACACCAGCTGGCCGCGCTCGGGGAGCTCGGCGATGCGCTGCCGCAAGCTGCCCAGGGGGATGGCGAGCGCGCCGGCAAACGGCGTGGTGCCGGCGGCCCGCACGTCGATCACCGAAAGCTGACTGCGGGCCCCCAGAAGCTCGCTGGGCGCCAGCGCGCGAACGCCGCGCGCGAAGGCCACGGTGGCGGCGACGTTCACCGCGTCCCGCGCCGCGCTGAACGGCGGCGCGTAGGCCAGATCCAGCTCTGCCAGCTCCTCGACCGAGAGCCCGCCCACCAGCGCCGTGGCCAGCACGTCCACGCGCTTGTCCACGCCGTGCTTGCCCGCCAGATCGGCGCCGAGCAGCCGCCCGGTCTTGGCGTCGCAGCGCAGCTCGATGCTGATGGGCGACGCGCCGGGGAACCAGGCGTCGTGACTTGGCGCGTGCACCCGGGTGACCGCCACGCCCTTGCCCACGCCGGCGTGGGGCAGCCCGGTGCGCGCGCAGGCTACCTCGCCGGCGCGCACGATGGCGGTGCCGAGCACCGGCGCCATCTTCAGCTTGGCGCCCGCCGCGTTGGCGCCGGCGATCTGCGCCGTCTTGTCGGCGATGGACGCCTGGGCGATCGCTGCGTGCTTGCCGGTCACCGCGTGCTCCACGCTGGCGCACACGCCGCAGGCGTAGACGCCGGCCAGGTTGGTGCGCATCCGCGCGTCGACCGCCAGGCTGCCGTCGGCCAGCAGCTTGGCGCCGGCGTTCTTCAAGAGGGCGGTGCGCGGCGCCACGCCCGCGGCGGCGATGACCAGATCCACCGGAATGCGCTCCCCGCTCTCGAGCACCAGAGCGCTGATCGCGTCGCCGGCCCGCTGGGTCTGCGCGACCTTCGCCGAGGTCACGATCCGGGCGCCCAGGGCGGTGAGCGCGTCGCGCCCCACGGCCGCAATGGCCGGCGAGAAGCCCCCCAAGATGCGGGCACCTGCTTCGACGATCACCACCTCGGCCCCGCGGCGCAACAGGCCGTCGGCCGCCTCGACCCCGAAGAAGCCGCCACCCACGATGGCGACGCGGCGCTTGCCGGCTTCCAGCCCCTGCTCGATGGCTTCGAGATCGCCGAGCGTGCGGAAGCAGAACACGTTGCTGGCGCCGGCCAGCACCTCGGGAACCAGCGACTCGGCGCCCAGGGCGCAGATCAGCGAGTCGAAGGCGAGCGCCTCGCCGCCGATCTCGAGCTGCCGGTGCTTCGCGTCGAGCCGGGTGACCTCGACCCCCGTGCGCACGTCGACGCCGTACACGTCGCGGAACATCTCTGCCGACTCGCGCCTGAGCTCGGCGACCGACGTGACCTCACCCGACAGGTGGTAGGCGAGCCCCGCGGCGGCGGTGCTGATGGTGCTGGCGCGCTCGATCAGCACGATCTTCGCGTGCTCGTCGGTCTCGCGCGCGCGGGCCGCGGCCGTGGGCCCCGACTGTGCGCCGCCCAGGACCACGATGGTGCGTTGCTTCTTCATGCTTCTTCCCCCTGCCCTTTCGCCGCTGGGTCAGGCCTGACCGCCGGCGCCCGGGCCCTTGTCGAGACCGAAGCCGTCGTGCAGCGCCCGGACCGCGAGCTCGGTGTACTTCGAGTGGATCAGGCAGCTTACCTTGATCTCGCTGGTGCTGATGGCCTGGATGTTGATGCCCTCGGCCGCCAGCAGGCGGAACATCTTCGAGGCAATTCCGGCGTGCGAACGCATGCCCAGCCCCACGATGCTGACCTTGACGATGTCGGGGTCGTATTCGACGGCGGCACCGCCCAGGTTCCGCGCCTTGTCTTCGATCAGATCCTTGCAACGGGTCAGATCCGTCTTGGCCACGGTGAAGGTGACGTCGGTGGTGGTGCCGCCCTCGCGCGAGGGGCTCTGGATGATCATGTCGACCGACACGTTGCGCTCGGCGAGCGAACCGAAGATGGCCGCCACGATGCCCGGACGATCCGGTACGTTGATCAGCTGCACCTTGGCTTCACTCTTGTCGTAAGCAACGCCTGCGACGACGACGGATTCGAGGCCTTCTTCGTTGGTGACCATGGTTCCCGGGTTGTCGTTGAAAGAGGACCGGACGTGGACCGGGACCCCGTGCTTCATCGCGAGCTCGACCGAGCGGATCTGCAGCACCTTGGCCCCCAGCGAGGCCAGCTCGAGCATCTCTTCGTAGCTGATGCGCTCGATCTTGCGCGCCGAGGGGCAGATGTTGGGGTCCGTGGTGTAGACCCCGTCGACGTCGGTGTAGATCTCGCAAACGTCGGCCTTGATCGCCGCCGCCACCGCCACCGCCGAGGTGTCCGAGCCGCCGCGGCCCAGGGTGGTGATGTTGCCTTCCGGGTCCACCCCCTGAAAGCCCGCCACGACGGCGATCTCGCCCTTGTCGAGCGTGCTCTTTACCTTGCTGCCCTCGATGGTCTGGATGCGCGCCTTGGTGAACGCCGCGTCGGTCTGCACGTTGACCTGATGGCCGAGCAGGCTGCGCGCCTTGCCCCCCAGCGCGTGCACGGTCATGGCCACCAGCGCGGCGCTGACCTGCTCGCCGGTGGCGGCCAGGGCGTCCATCTCGCGCATCTCGGGCGTGGGGCTGATCTGGTGTGCCAGCCCGAGCAGGCGGTTGGTCTCGCCGCTCATCGCGCTCACGATCAACACCACGTCGTTGCCGTCGCGCTGACAGCGGAGCGCGCGCTCGGCAACCGCCCGCATCCGGTCAAGGCTGCCGACCGAAGTGCCACCGTATTTCTGGACGACGAGAGCCACAGCGAAGCTTGCGCATACCGAAGACGCCGCGATGCGTCAACGAGGAGAGGTGCTAGCGTTGGGAACGTGGCGCACGAACACGAGCCCGAACCGCCCGCTTCTGCCAAGCGAGAGCTCGAGCGCTACCACCTGGTGGCGGACACCGTGGGCCTGGTTCCGAACATCCGTCGCCGCGACAACCTGATCCAGGCCGCGGTGGTCGGCGGCGGCACGCTGCCGTGCATCGCGGTGGGCGCCATCCTGAATGGCGCGCAAGGCGCGCTGACCGGTGCGCTGGCGGGGCTGATCGCGTTCGGCATCGGCTCCGGGCTGGTGCTGATGGTCGTCGGGCTGATCCGCGCGTCGAAGCGTGGTCGCGGGGGCGGCGGTTGATCCGGCGCCGACTGCATAGCGCCGCGAGCAGAAAGCTCGAAGCTGCGAGGAGGCGTTCGGGGTTCATGCGGAGTCAGTTCTGCGGCGTCCCGAGCTGATCGAGCTTCGCGAGCTCCAGTCGGAACATCCGTCGGATGATCATGGGATCGCCGTTCGGCGGCTCGAGGGCGCCGTAGTAGAAGTGGGTCGGAGTAATCGCCCACGCGTCCGGGTGGATGCTGTGGCCGGGCGCTGCGGCGAGCTCCCAGAGCTTGCCGGTAGAGGTGTTGATGATCAGGAAGTAGATGTCGCTCATGTCCGGGGAGCCCGCATCGGTCACCCGGCCCAGAACCACGGCCGCGTAGTCGCCCCAGGCTCGGAGCGGCACCGTCCCGACGGCGACGAATCCCTGCCCAGGAAGATACGGGCTCCAAGTGACCGGTGGCCCCGCCGAGTCGTACTTGCGGGGAACCCACCAGAAGCGACCCTTGGTCGGGTACGGCAGCTTCTTGCAACCGCCGCCCTCCACCGCCACGCTGACGATCGCCGTCGGGGTCACATTGACCAGGCACGTGCCGCTGGGCGCCGGATCCAGCAGCGTTCGCACCCCTTTGCCATCGGGCGCCCAGCCCCGGACTCGGGCGGGCTTCGACGCCGGATAGTCGGTCCACACCGCCAGGTCGCCTTGCCCGGCACCCAGGTGCGAGGTCGACGGCGTTTCGAGGGGAGTCCATTGGTTCACGGCGGGATCGAGCAGAGCCCAAACGCCGCCCTTTCCCGTCATCAGCACAGCACCGCCGCCGGTGTCGACGTCGAACTCGACCAGCCCGATCGGCAGGGAGGCGGCGAGCTTGGCGGGCTGCGAGAAGACCCACGGCCCCCCCGTGAGAGGCGCGGTCGCACGCATCTCGCTCCCGGCGCCGAACAGTGCGTTCGCGCGTGCGCTCTCCCGTCCGTTCCCAAAGCCACAGGTGGCCCACTTGGCGTTGGGTTTTTGCCGCCCGCTGAGCGCGCCGACCGTAACCCCGTCGCCGAGGCGCACCACGCGACGCACGTAGTGGTTCACCTCCGGAGTATTCACCCAGACATCGTATGCGACGAACGCCGCGGGGCCGCCGGGCAGGTCGTGAGTGGCGGCAACCGGGAGAGCGGCCTTCGAGCCGTAGCCGTCGGCGAGCTCCGCGCGCTCACAGCCGCTGCCGCACGACTGCCAGGTGAGCTTCGGGAAACCGATCTTTCCGGCCTTCGCCTCGTAGACGTAGCAGTCCGGCTCCGTGAACTCCGTTCCCGGCACCGGTTGCCACGCGTCCGGATCGGCAAGCCAGGCCTGGTCCGGTGAAAGACCAGCGTCGCTGGTGACGAAGCCCGCGGTGCCGCCCCCGGCCGGCGCATCGCCGCTGGTTCCCCCGCTGCCTGCCGCGTCCGGCTTGGCCCCACCCCCGCCGCCGGGCGAATCGACCGAGGCGTCGCCGCCGCTCTGGCTGGCTCGCCCGCCGGGCTCGCTGGCGCACGACCCGCAGCGAAGCAAGCCGAGCGCCGCGAGCCCGAGGCCCACCCGTCGCTTCACAGACCCGAGCACGGCTGCACGCCCACGAACTGATCGGCGGTGAGAGCACGGTACTCGAGCTTGCCGGGCGCCTTGCGGACCGCGATCACCGGATCGCGCTCGCCCATCGCCGGTTGCCCCAGGAGCCTGCCGAGCCCGGTGTGATGGCCGGTGTACTGGACGCCGCTGGGCTTCGGCTGAAGACGCCAGATCTTGTACGCGTGCTTCTGAGCGCCGAGGAGCAGCAGGCTTCCTTCATCGGTGACGGAGAGCCAGAGCTGATCGAAGAAGCCGAGATACGGCCAGGTGGCGAGCTGTTCCGCAGGCCCCGCGCCCACGTCGTAGCGGGTCAGCCGAGCCCGGTGGAGCTTCCCGCCGAGGCTCACCTCGTCGTCGAGATCCAGCACGTAGAGCTTCCCGCCCGGCTGGTCGTAGGTGACGGCGAGCACCTGCGACGAGGGCGCCAGCGTCGCGTGCTCCGCGACGATCCGCCAACTCCGGTCGGAAATCGTGTAGCGCCAGATCGCCTGGCTCGCGCCGCCGCTGGGCGTCCGGCCACCCACCATGTAGACCGCCTCCTCGACGCCCGAGAGCGCGGCCCTGACGTCGGAGCGCGCTCGCGGGCGCACTCCATCGCTCGGTGCCGTAGCGAGAACGCCGACGTCGCCATCGCCCGCGCGGCGATCCGTCGCCAGCCCGCTGGGCGTAGCGACCACGACGTCCACCGTCGCGGTCGGGCCGAAGTCTCGCGGGAAGGCGACGGCCTGGACCCCGCCGCGCCCTGGAAACTGGCGGATGCGGTGCGCCGGCTCGGTCGGGGTCAGCCACATCCGGCTCGGATCACCGAGCAGCGCAGTCACGCTGTCGGAGACCGCGCCGCTCACGTCGTGGGCAGCTGTCGCCTGCGACAGCGCCGCGACCGAACCCCCAGCCTTCGAGAGCAGCACCGGGGTGGTGAAGGCCTGGGAGAAATCGGTGAGTGCGGGATCGAGCAAGTAGAGCGTCGGGTTGTACCACTCGAGGCATGGTATCCCGCCGCACTCGCTCGGCAGGATCGCGTCCGGCTTCGGGATGAAGGTCTTGATCGCCGGAGCGTCGATGAGCTGGAACACGTCCCTGAGGGCGGCGCTGGCGTCCCGAGAGCTGGCAGCGGGACCCTGCGTCGTGGTGAACAGGGCGACGTGCGCCTTGCACGACTCGACGCCAGCCCCACATGCCCCTTGCCCAGAGATCTTGGAGCTCTTCAGATCGTCGCGCCAGCGCCACCGCAGGGTCATCGACTCCGCGACCCCTCGGTAGAAGGGCAGCGAGAGCTGCGTGACGCCATCCGAGCCGAGGATCGGAGTGTCCGTGAGCAGCGTGATGCTGGGGATCTTCCAGCTCGGGCCAGACATGGGGTCTGAGTAGTCGCAGGGCTTGTTTTGGCCGACGCATTCCGCCATCGGCCGGGCAGCCCCGTTGGGTGCGAAGCAACTGCACGCCCGGTAGCCCCAGGCCTGCTCGAGGCCCGGACCGGGGGGTTGGTTCTGCGCTTCCTTGCCCAGCCACCGGTCCTGCGGAATGTCGGCCACCTCGTCGGGGCCGGCGCCGTCGCCCGTGTTCAGCTGAGAGTACGCAATCAGGTCCATGACAACTGGCTTCTGCTTGGGGACCCGCACGACCGGCACGGGATCGCAATCGTCCGCGAGCACCGCGACCGAGGGGTTCGCCAGCTTCTCGCGCTCTTCGGCCAGATCGTTGGTGTTCAGCGTGGCGGCGTTCTTGAACGCGCAGGTGTCACAGGCGTCGGGGGTCCCGTCGCCATCGGTGTCGTCCACGCGGCTGCAGCGCCCGAACAACAGCGGGCCGACGATCGGCTCGATCACGCAGAAGCCAGCGTTCTTCGCAGCGCACGAGCTGCCCTGAAAGCAGCTCGCGTACGCGTTCTGACTCGAACAGGTGTCGCACTCGTTCCCGACGCCATCCCCGTCGTCGTCGCCCTGCGGGCCTCCGCTGTGCTTGGCGTGGGGGCAGAGGTCGCAGGCGTCGCCGATCCCGTCGCCGTCCTGGTCGTTCTGGGAGGGATTCTTGCAAGCCCCCGCCCATGAGGGCCCGAGGGCGTCGCACACGGATGGGGCGCAGTTGTCGCAGGCGTCACCGAACCCGTCGCCGTCGCCGTCGAGCTGATCGTTCTTCTCCACAATGCAGTTGTCGATGGCGTTGGGGACGCCGTCACCGTCCACATCCCCGCCCAGCGCACCAGTCAGGAAGGTGTGATTGCCGAGGTTGCCGATGTTCCCGGTCGGCGCCCACACGTTGCGAATGAACTTGGCGGTGATTGCCAACGGCGGAGTTGGATCGTAAGAGCCCGAGGACACCCCGGCGACGACGAGCTTGCCCGTGGCGTCCGTGAGGAAGAGCGGCCCACCCGAGTCGCCGAGCGCGGTCACCGCGCCGTAGGCCGCGAGCGCGACCGACTCCCACTGGCGGTAGTCGTTGCAGCTGCCCTCGGCCACGGGTTTGTCGCACGGGTCGATCTCCGGCGAGGCTGACAAGGCTCCGAAACGTCTCGTGCCACCTCCGGCGCCGGAGTTGTACTTTAGGGTTCCGCCCCAGCCGACCGCGAACGTTGGCGCGTCCAGCTTCCCCGAGTCCCAGTCCGCCTTCGTGGGGCCAAGGTGAACGCCGGGGTAATCTTGGAGCACGTTGAGTGGGATCGGCGTGGCCAGCGTGAGGACGGCAAGATCCGGGGCGCCGACGAGTGGGATCTTGGCGTTCGTGTCCCAGCAGACGAAGTTTGGGTGCACCACGTAGCTCGCGATGGCGGACGTGAAGCCACCGGCCTGAGGCAGGGAGAAGCTCATCCCGGCGACGGGTTGCATTTGCCCGGCGGGCCAGTTGCACATGCAGTGGGCAGCGGTCAGCACTGTGCTCTTGCCTATCGCTGTGCCGGAGCAGCCCATCGCAGGGGTGTTCACCTGGCCCACGGGAGCGCGGAACCCCGAGGTCGAGGTCATGTCTGGGGCCACGCCCGAGCCGTACAGCTCCTGCGCGCTCGCCGCGCCTGGAGTCTCCATCGGTTGCTCAGCCGCAGTGCAGGCCGCCGCGGCCGCGACCGCAACGAGCCCAGCAATCGAGCCTATTCGTCGACTGGCGGCCCCCCCCCTGCGAACGCCGTGCCATCAACGCCCCGGTCGACCCATTCAGTCTGCCCGCCATGCTCCGCCTCCCGCGGCTTACCAGAGCAGCTCGAGCGCGCGACGGTCAAGGGTGTGAATCGGCTTACCGAGCCCTACACAGTGAAGGGCGAGGGCTGCCGAAACCGCCGGGCTCTCAGGCCCGCGAGCCGCCGCTGTCTTCGAGGTCGCGCGGCGTGTCGATGTCCTCGACGACACCGGGGTCGTCGACGATCACGTCGGCGAACTGGCCAACCAAGAGCTCACGAATGGTCGCGGTGGGCGGCGCCGAGGCAAGCTCGCGCGCGAGCACCGCGCTGATCGCCACCGGATGCCCGCCGCGCCCGGAATACACGGGGCGGCGGGCGCCCGAGAGCGGCAGTGCAGCGAGCCGACGGATGGTTTCGGGTCGGACGCGCGGGTGATCCACCAGCGAGAAGAGCACCGCGTCGAGGTCGGCGTGGCGAAGCGCCACCGCCAGCCCGACCTGAAGCGAGCTCAGCATGCCGCGCTCGGGCTCGGGGTTGTGCGCAAAGGTGACGCCTTCCAGCGCCGCTTCGATGGCGCTGCCGTGCGGTGGGGCCACCACCACGCAGATCGGGTCGGCGCCGCCCTCGCGCAGCGCCCGCACCGCGCGAGCAACGAAGGTCTCGCCGTCGAGCTGGGCCAGGGCCTTGGGAAACCCGAGCCGGCTCGAGCGGCCGGCGGTGAGCACGATGCCGAAGATCACGATCCGCTGCCGAGCGCTCGCGCCAGCTCCCGCGCCAACCGCTCGCCCACTTCCGGCGGAAGCTCGTCCGCGGCTCCCAGCTCACGCCGCAGGGCACGGGCCACTTCCGCGTAGCGACCTCCGAACCGTTCGCACACGTCGCAGCCTCGCAGGTGGCCCTCGATCTTGGCGCTAAGCTCGGCGCCCAGCGCCTGGTCGACATAGTCCGGCAGGTGTTCCAGCACCTGCCCGCAGGTCAGACCCGCCACCTCACGCTCGGACTGCATGCCGCTCCTCCTTCAAGAGTGCCATGAGACGAAGCCGCGCGCGATGCAGGCGGCTCTTCTGCGCTGCCAGTCCCAGCCCCAGCACCTGCGCGGCTTCCTCACCCGAGAGCCCTTCCAGGTCGCGGAGCACGATCACCTCGCGGTCGTCCTCGCCGAGACGGTCGAGCGCGGCGCGCAGTCGCGCTCTCGCCTCGGCGCCCTCGAGCAGATCGTGCGGCGAGTCGTGCCCCCAGCCCGCTCGGGCGCCCAGCGCCGCCAGCGTCTCGCTTTCGGTAGGCTCTTCGCGGCGACGCCGGTTCTGGCGATATGCCTCGTTGCGCGCGATGGTGAGCAGCCAGGCTCGCGCCGAGGCCAGGCCACCGAACGTGCCCGCGCCCTTCCAGACCGCAACGAACGTGCGCTGCAGCGCGTCCTCGGCATCGGCGGCGCTCCGGGTGATGCCGCGCAGGTACCGATGAAGCGCAGCGCGGTGACACAGCACCAGCTCGCCGAGCGCCTCGCGATCGCCCTGGGCGACGCGCGCGATCAGCTCTGGGTCGCCGGGGGCCCTTGGCGTTTCATCGTGCACGTGCTCCATCCAAACAGAGTGTAGAGCGGGCAGCTGCCGATCAAACCGGTGGCCAGAGGGACGATGCCGAGCAGCCCCCAGAGCGTCTGGGGCCCGACGAAGACCAGGGCCAGGAGCACCAGGCCGATGGCCACGCGCAGGGCGCGTTCGATCACGTGTTCGTTACTGGGAAATAGCTTGGACATGGCCGACTCCTCCAACGGGCCCCCGCTGGGGGGGGCGCTCGCTCAGGTAGAGTCCTGGCCCGCTTCCAAGGATTCGCGAAATCAGCTCGCCAGCCGGGCGATCTCCGAATACCGCCCGTAACCGTGGCGATACGCCGGGGGCACCGGCGGCAGCCGCTTGGCATAGGCCGAGAGCAACAGCCTGGAGAACGGCGAGATCGAGGTCAGCTCGAGACCCAGGCCGCGCCGAGTCTCACCCGGGCGTCGCCCGTGGACCACGCGAGCCACGGTGGCTTCGCAGTCGATGTAGTCGCGCAGCCCGGGCAGCTGGAACGACACGATCAGCGGCTCACCGGTGAGCACCACGTCGGCGGGGCCGACCAAGAGACCGTCCGGCGAGACGTTCTCGATCACGTCGGCGACCAGGGAGAAGTCGCGCAGGCGCACGACCTGACAGGGGATCTTGGTGGTACGGCGAACCACCCGCGGGGCGAAGTCGAGGCTTTGCATGCGCCCGGGATCGTAGCGGGCCCGGGCGACCCAGGGCCAAGTCCGTGGGGTGGTACGATGCCGCTCGCATGCCCGGCCCCCGCGCGTCCCGCCTCTCGCTGGCCGCTTCGATCGTGGCGCTGGTGGTGAAAGTCGCCGTCGGCGCCCTGGTGCTGGCCACCCCGCTACTCGGGGTGTGGCTGGCATCGTCGCTGGCAGCACACGCCGGTCGCTCGACGGCGCTCCCCTTCGTGGCCGGCCTGCTGGCGTTCCCGGTGGCGCCCTTGGCCTGGGACTTCTGGTCCGAGCATCGGCGCAAGCAGAAGAAGGTCACCGGCGAGCGGATCCTGACCTTCGCCGATCGACTGCTGCTGAGGACCTTTGCCGTCAGCTTCACGCTGATCGTGGCCATGCTGGTGGTTCGGCCGGCAGTGGCGTTCACCGCCCTCTCGACCCGGGGCGACTGGATGCTCGACGGTCGCGCCGGCCCCACGGTGGAGCGGGCGCGCCGCGCGCTGTTCACCGTGGCGGGGGGCCTCGAGTGGCTGTACGAGCTGGCCCACCGGAACCGGTACGAGAAGCTGGTCGAGGACGACGCGACCGGGCCGGAGCCGACGCCCGGCCCCGCACCGAGCCCGACGCCCGTGCCTGCTCCCGCCCCGGCGCCCACTCCCACGCAAGCGCCGAGCCCCACGCCCGCGCCCGAGGCCAAGCCCGCCGCGCCACCGGCCTGGCCCGATCCCCCGACGCTTCACCCGGTGGTGGCCGAGATCCCTGCGGGCGAAGAGTCGAACCTCGAGGCCGTGGCCCGATTCATCAAGGGGCGCGAGCCGAACCCCCGGGCACGCATCAAGGCGCTGCACGACTACGTGGCCGACCGCATCGCTTACGACGCCGAAGCGCTGGCCGACGACAAGATCCCGCCGCAGGGCGCTTCGTCGGTGTTCAGCGCCAGGAAGGGAGTGTGCGCGGGCTACGCGAACCTCTTCAAGGCGATGGCGAAGGTGACGGGCGACGAGGTGGTGGTGGTGGTGGGCGACGCCCGGACCGACGTCGACGAGATCGGTGGCGGCGGCCACGCCTGGAACGCCGCGCGGATCGACGGGCAGTGGTACCTGCTGGACGCCACCTGGGACGCGGGCCACGTGAATGGCCGGGCCTTCACCAAGCGCTACACCACCGACTACTTCCTGACGCCCCCCGAGCTCTTCGGCGTCGATCACTTCCCCGAGCAAGAGCGCTGGCAACTCAAGGCACGAGCGCTGAGCCGTGGTGAGTTCATGCGCCAGCCCATGCTGCGCGCGCGCTTCTTCACCCACGGGCTGCGGCTCGACAAGCCCGATCGCTCGCAGGTCACCGTGGCAGAGCGGATGGACATCGAGCTGGACAACCCGAGAGGCGCCTTCGTGCTGGCCAACTTCGAGCCGAAGGGCGCGCCGCCGGACGCCCGCGACGAGCCCTGCGAGGTGCGGGCCGGCCCGCGCGTGGGCGTGAGCTGCAAGCTGCCGCACGACGGGGTGTTCCGCGTGCTCTTGTTCGCCGGGCCCCAGCAGTACGGGCGGTTCGAGCACGTCGGCACCTTCGAGGCGGTCAGCGCGCGTTGAGCCCGGCGACAGGCGCCCACCGCGCTGGCATCATGCCGACCGTGCCAAGCCTGGGCCGCGGTAGAGGGTGGGCGCTCGCGCTGTGCGCGACGTTCACCATGGCGGTGAGCTACCTCGACCGCCAGACCCTGGCGGTGCTCGCGCCGGCGGTCACCGCCGAGCTGCGCATCGACGAGCAGGCTTACGGCTGGTTGGTGTCGGCGTTCTCGTTCGCCTACTTCGCCGGTCCGCCCCTGGCCGGACGCTGGCTCGATCGCGTGGGCGCACGACGCGGTCTGATGCTCTCGGTGCTGCTCTGGTCGCTGGTGGCCGGCGGGCACTCGCTGGTCACCGGCTTCCCGATGCTGGTGGCCATGCGCCTGGCGCTGGGCCTGGCCGAGTCGCCGAGCTACCCCGGCGCCGCGCAGATCATCCAGCGCGGCCTTCGACCCGAAGATCGGCCGCGGGCCTTCGGGATCTTGTTCACCGGCAGCTCGTTCGGCGCGATGGTGGCGCCACCCCTGGCCACGTTCTTCGCTGGCTGGCTGGGGTGGCGCGGCGCGTTCCTCGGCACCGCGCTGGTGGGGCTGTCGTGGGTGCCGCTGTGGATCTGGCTGACACGCAGCAGCGCGGCGCGCGCCGCGCTGGATCATGCGCCGGCAGCGCCCGCTGCAGCAACGGGCCGGAGCGAATGGCTCGGGCTGCTGCGCGACCCGGCGGTGCTGCGCGCCGGCGCGCTGGTGCTGGCGGTCGCGCCGTTCATCGGCGTGGTGATGAACTGGGG
>Ga0138256_10006043_pt1 | contig 12820 bp, 7 predicted proteins | sample KNB2016incub_MG_FD_105486 | JGI IMG/M metagenome (GOLD analysis project Ga0138256, IMG submission 105486) | Active sludge microbial communities from wastewater in Klosterneuburg, Austria - KNB2014incub_MG | ecosystem: Engineered > WWTP > Activated sludge > Unclassified | place: Austria... | reverse complement strand
TGGCTCGTAGCGTGCAAATTAAACAATTATTTTCGGATGAAGCACGGGCCGAATTTTTTAATTTTACTATTTATCTTTTTTCTCTAAATCGTCAAATTTAAAAATTTGGCGGACTCGCAAATATGCCTAAACCCCGATTAAATAACTGACTAGCTATGAGCTATATACGTCTTTGTTGGCTGTAGTGTTTTAATGACTTAAGCCACAATCACAAGGCTCAATTAAATTTTCTTCATAAAAATTAATAAAATCTCTAGCGCTCTCAATTGATTTTTTATAATCGAAGTCCAAAGTTTGAGTAAATAGCTTTTCATAATAATTCACATCATAATCTATATCAGACTTTGCGTGTGTTATGTTATTTCTAAGTTCCAAAAGTTTCTTTATATTGTCATATAAGTGACTCTTTTCAACTACAAAACTTTTACCTGAATAAATATCTGGCATAATTTGCTTCACTTTATCTTCAAAGCTCAGATATCTAATTATTTGATATTTATTCATTATTTTCTTTTTTCTTTTTGGATTCGGAAATTTATATTCCATAGGAATTTTTGAATTAACAAAGGCTTCCAGCGAGTCAAATAAAGAAGATGAATAATTCACTACACATCCATAGAATGAGAACATATGATTTAAAACATTACCAATACTATAACTTTGTAATTCTAATTCTTTAAATAATTTATTTCTTTCTTCGTTAATTACATTTAAAAACCCTTGTGCATTACTGAAATATATGATTATAGGATTTGGTTCAGGAATTGGAACTTTGGCACCATTAAGTTTGTAGAAAAATGCTTGAATGAATTCTCTGTTAGTTGTTATTAAATGAGGAACCATATTCTCGTGAGAAATTTTCTTTTCCACAATTGGTTTTTCCATCTCATTAATCATATACTCATAACCATCTTCTTTGATATTATGAGTAAGAAGAAACTTTCTTTTAATATGTTTCATTTAATTTTATAATCTATTTTTTTGGCATTACAGCCAACTAGTTATATGCTGACTAATCTAAGCATTATCCTCAAAACATAAAGGGATAATAAGAAATTTTGTTCCAGATATTAATACTTCTTTAATTTAATCATAGATTGAACTAATTCACTTCTTTTATAATATCTTCTACCCCCTATTCCATAGGCATTAACTTTGCCTTTATTAGTCCAGTACCATAAAGTAGAACTATCAATTTTTAAATATTCCGCTGTTTCTTTTCGAGTCATAAGCTCTTCAGGTTCTTTTGGTTGAAAATTTTGTTTAATATTTTCTAAATCTTGCTCTATTGAAGTTAATTTTTTTAGCATTAATTCTACAGCTTTTGGTAAATCTTCAAATTTTATATTTTTCATGTCACAGGTAAATATTTAATATTACTACAACCTCAAGCAATACTTAAAGCTTCATGTAATTAACTTTGTTTATTATGAAATATACGAAGTATTTTAGTGGTGTTTTAAGAAACCAAGGAGTTCCAAACCTAAATATTGAGCAGTATGCTAGGTTAATGAATATTGTCTTCCTAGAAGTAAGATTACAAGAACTTTTAGAAATTAAGGAGTCTATTCAAAATCCGCAGGAATGCTATAAATATGATGTTAGAATTAAAACAGTTTATAAGAAGATAACAGACTTAACTATAATTGCGAATCCTTCAGATGTCATGAGAGATATGATATTTAAATCAAAATAAATTATCTATTTTTAAACTTTAAGTTAAACTCATAACCTTATTCATGTCTAAATCAGACAATACTATTACAGTTTCAACTCTTTTAAATTTATATGCTAATAGTTTATCATCTACTTTGGATGGTCAGCTAATAGTTGTTGAAGGTTTCTTCTCGGACAATAACAACAAGCTTTACGGACAGTATTATTATGATGAAATTATAAGCAAAGAGAAACAACATAAAATTACTATTCAGATTACACAAAGTCTTAAGTCCAAACTATCAAGTGGAAGCTATTATAATTTTCAAGGATATATTAGTAGAGGGCAATCTTTGGATAATGATTCTAGATTGAAAGTATATTTCAGGGTAACTAAAATACTTGAATTCAAAGAAGACATTCAGCTTATTACTAAAGTAGAATATGATATAGTACAGGCCAGATTTGAAAGGGATTTTCCGTTAATTAATGACATCTTAATAGATAAGATTCAAAAAAAACAGAAACCTATCTTAGATGTCGTAACAGGTATTCAATCAACTTCAAAAGATGACTATTTAGGACAACTTCCCGATTATAATTATTATGAAATTAGACATCATAAATGTAATCTTTCCTCAATAGATGAATTATTAAATTTCCTGAATTCTCATGATTTTCGAGATACTGATTTACTGATTATTTTAAGAGGAGGTGGAAGTGGATTAGAAGTATTTAATGACATTGAGTTATGCAAAAAGGCTATAGAGTTACCTATTCCATTTATTACCGGAATTGGACATGATGCAGATAAAACGTTATTAGAAAAGGTGGCAGACAAAGGGTTTTCTACTCCTACAGCAGTTGGTGCTTTCTTGCAAAGTATAGTTAATATTCATAAAGAAAGAATGATGTTAATTAAAACTAAAGATGATGAAATTAATATTAACAAAAAACAAGCTGAGAATGAGAAGCATCTTTTGATGAATCAACTAGATTCTCAAAAAAAGTCTTTTAACATGGTTATAGTTTTAGTGATTGTATTGTTATTGATAGTTCTTTATTTAGTGTACAACAGTTTTATAATCAAATAAACGTTAACTATAGCGAAATACTAGGACAACTATTAAACGCTTTGAAAAAATTAGTTCAATAATATCCAGGGTATACTAGTAAAATTATTCTTTTATTATTTTCAAAATAGTGTACAATCTTAAGAATTCTTCCCATATTGCTCTATCTATTTCTTTTACTTCCTTAGCAACCAAATTTGACTTTATTTCAAAATCTTTAAATCTTACAAAAACTCTTGATTTGAATAGCTCGTTGGCTTCTGTTATATCAGATTTCATGTAGGCATTTGGACCAGGTTTACTTATTGCACTCTCATGAATAGTTGTGCTTATGTCTAAAAGGTTTGATGCTGTTACTTCATCAAAAATATATTTACTAAATTCATCTTGACACGCTGCTAAATAATATCCAATTTCGGAATTTACATTTAAGCTATTACTATTCGCCAAATACCATAACAATCGTTCTATTGAATTTTTTGCTTTTATCAACCCTTTATTCAGTTTTTGAGACATAGGGAAACTATTTAAGGCAAGGATTGATTTTCTGTATCGTAACTCATCTACAAATAAGTTATCTGTTCTCGAATTATCATCTTCACTTTCAAACAATATTACATCAGACCAACTTAACGACCATGGTATCATATTAGACGTTTCGGAAATAGCATCCCTAATCGTAATATCTTCATAAAAACGCATGTGCTTTTCTGAAGCATGATATGTGTAACCATCTAAATAAATAGCAACATCTTTAAAAGCTAATAAGGTGTCAATGTCATTAATTACCTGACCGTCTCTTACAATTTGAATACACTTTATTAAAAAATCGGTTCTTGTACTAACAGAAATACCATCTTTTTCCCCCAAATTTATTTGAGGCCTAATGGCATAGGTAATATTGCCTCCATGGATAGGTAGCTTTAATCGATACGTTTGAATTCCATTTTCTTTAACCTCATCGAATACCAAGTTTTTATCTTGATATTTTGTTGCGTAATTTTTTAAAGCATAAATAAATTTAGATTCCAATTCACTTTCCTCAATCATTCCTGTTTTAGTTAATGAGGATATGCCTTGATTTATTGGCTCCCAATCTTTGGATTGTTCCACAATACTTTTAAAAATACTTTCGGCTCTTTCTCTACTTAAATCTTCTCTAATGTATTGATTAGAATAGGTTAATATGCATCTGTAACATCCATCTTTACCCTGATCTTTACAAGAACATTCCTTAATAGCTTTATATGCTTCTTTGAGAAGTATTGTAAACTCTGTAGGATCAAATAATTTTTGCAAATAGCCTGTCCCTCCAGGAATGGTATCATATGCAATTAAATATCTATCAAACCTTTGATTCGCTTGATTGAATTCGGAATAAAAGTCGAATGCCACGTGATCGGGATTCCCTTTATAGTATTTCTTTAGACCTAATTGTAACCCTGCTTTAAACATTTGTTGCGTTGCTTCATTTAAAAACTCCTGAACTGGCAACAATATTTTTATGGCTTCCGTTTTAATACTTCTAAATAAAAACACTTCTTCGAAAATATCGTTTGGTACATTGCTGTAATCTTCCTCACGGTGTTTACAAAAACCATAATGAAATTTTTTATCATTACTATTTAAAACAAGATTTAGTTTTGATGTTGATTTACCACAATGCTTGCACGTTACAAACCCATGACGTGCCACATTTTCAAACTGATTAATTGTTATATGGCTTGAATTTAAGACACCTGAACCCAAATTTACTTTGGTTAATTCAACACCTTTCACATATTCGATACCAAATGGAATTTTTACCATACCCCAAGTACCTTCTATGGTTTTTGAATCAAATTTAAAATGTGTTGAGACTGTATAGTGTTGCTGCTCTCTTTCGTCCTTTGAATCGTTTAGTGTGGATTTGTTTCTCGAATTTACAGACTTTACCGTCTGCAATTTGGCAAACTTATGTTGGTTAGATGCCGAGTTCCAAGATTCATGCCCACATTTAGGACAAACTCCTTTTTCTGCTTTTAAAGCATCCTCAATATGATCACAATTAGAACAAAACCTCATGGTAACTAAACTCGATTTTTCTCCACTCCAGTCATAGGTGTTTAAACCAGAAATTTCTAGTTTATTACCTTGGCTATAGAAATAATTATCAGGAGCAAACTCTTTAAGAGCGGAAGCTGAAGAACGCACAATCTCATAAGATTTGCTTTCCGGTTCTTGTTCAGCACCTTCTGGTTTAAAGCCATACACATGGGCATTTAAAGTAACGCCTGTTTCGGGAAATGCATAATTGGGTAATACCCCCACATTTGTTAAATGTTCAATTACCTGTCTTATCTCTATCGCTTTTTTTAATTGCCAAAGCGCTCTTTTTTCATGGGTTAATATTTTATGTTCTTCATCATTTGTTCCGAGTTCTTTTTCCTTGATATAATTATCAATATCAGTTACTTTTTGAAGAATAAAAAAGAATTCTGTTTTCAAATCTTCAAAGACTCTTAATAATTTTTGTTGAAAAACTCCTTGTTGAATGGTTATTTTAATATCATCAATAATAGTCATATCGATTTGCCCATCATATGTTGCCGCAAAAGCAGCAATTAATTGTTTTTGGTTATCTCCTACAAAACCCAATAATTGATTGATAAAAAAACCTTTACTACTTATTTTATTTGGCTCTAGTAAGTTTAACTGTTTAATTAAACCTGGTATTTGGTGTCTTTCTGGATCTTCTTTTGTCCAACTATCGAAGCAATAGGCCGTAAAATGTCTGAACAAAATATCTTTAGCGTTTAAGAAACAACCAGGTGTATTTATATCACCTTCCATCATTTCTTTTGGAGCTTCATAATAAAATAAATCGTGCGCTTTATTTTGAGCAAAATTTGTAATTAATGCTGTTCCTGACGAACGCCCTGCACGCCCTATACGCTGTAAAAAATTAGATGGTAAAGGCGGAATACTTGTGTTAATTGCTGCATTCAAAGACCCTACATCAATACCCATTTCTAAAGTAGAGGTTGCAACTAATGTGTTTAATGAGTTGTATTTAGGTCTTTCTTTAAAATCGTATTCTGTTTTTTCTCTTACTTTTCTATCGAGAACACCCGTATGTTCTGCGGCATAAATTCTAGGAGAAAGCTCTCTGTTGTAAATAAGATTATAGTAGTTGAATGCCTTATTATTTCTTTTTACATATTTACCAGTACATCTATAATTAATACACGATGTGCCTTCCATAGCACTATCGTTTGTGGTGACATTTAATGAAGATGTACACTCATTACAACTATACGTTGCCACTTTGTTACTAACAATTATTTCTTTAGGATTAATGGCAAAATTATCACCATCGTTTGCTGTTTCACGATTAAGGATTTCAACTTCTAATAACTGCTCAAACAATTTTTGATAAAACTCGTTAATAACTGCTGTATTATCAGGTACAAATTGAAAGGATTTTTTAAAATAGGCATGAAACCAATTTGTTGTTTTAGCGAATGTACTATCAATAATCCCTCTATTATCTGGATAATTAACAACTAATTTAGGAAACCTTGCTCTTTGATGAAACTGTTTATTTAAATAATGTCTTTTATTGTATATCCAATTCAATTCTATTATTCGAAGATTTTTTTGTCTAAAATCCACTAAATAATCATGATTAACAGCACCACGAATACGCATGCGATGTAAACAACCATTTAGGAATTTTAAAAATTCTTCTTGGGTGATACGCTCCAACATATTATCGTTGAGCCATGATTCCATTTTTGAAAATACATTCTCAAATTTTTCATGATTGAAACTAGGTGCTGACGAACTCGTCTTTTCTAATGTTCTACCAATTCCTGCGTTATAACCAAATTCTGAAATTATTTCCCAAAAAATTCGTGTATCAAATTCTTTTTCAAAGGTCTTGGAAAAGGTATTGGTTGTTAGATTTCTAAAATCTTCAACCCTAGCTTCACCATTTCTATCTGCAGGAAAAAATCTAAAGAAATAGGCTTCCAAATGCTTTTTCTCTGTTGGATCAGCATGTGTTTTCCAGTATGAAATAAAACTATCTTTTAATGTCATTAAATCTATAGGAGCATTCATTTCATTAATCACCTTTTGCAAAGATGCTCTGAATGTAAACCTATAGTTTCTAGACTCTATAAATCCTGCCTGGTGAGCGGCATCTTGAACACCATTTGTAAACGCTAATACTTTACGATATTTTTCACCGCGTTCATCTAAATTGGACGCAAGAATTTGACTGGTTGCAATGGAGTTTAAGGTCGCAATACGTGTACCAATAATACTCATGTCGTTATTGGCATTACATTCAGGACAGGTATGTAAGCCTTTATTGTCCTTAACTTTTCTATACGCTAGTAAATTGATTCGTCTGTCAGAAGGTGTATCATGAAACTTTAAATCTACTTCATGTACATATGGTGTTATTGCCGCCGTAGGCTCATATTCCTCAATTTTATAATGAGCAGGCGTATTATAATTTACAAAATAAACATTTTTATGATTGTCAAAATATTTGGTATAAACGTCTAATGGATCTATCTCAAAATTATTTCGACCATCTTGTTTATTTGCCAACCAACCACTAGCACCACATTCGCGACAGAAATATGGCGGTAAAGCAAGTGCTTCATTTTTGCCTATAATTTTATCGCGCCATGTAAATGTTGGCTGTTCAGAAAACACTCTTAATACACCACTTAATTCACGTATCCATATTTGGATTTGGAGGAATAAAAACGGAAAACGCTCCTTCTCGTCGGCTTTTGCTTCTGCTATTAATGCTAAAATGGATGTGATTACTTCCTCTTTTGGGTAGTAATTATATTCATCATCATATTCAGTAATATTATTGAAATTACTATTTAGTTCATTTAGGTTATGAATTAACTGATGAATGGAAACAATGCCATTACTGCAAACCGTACTGATTTCTTTAACAATCTTTAATTTCTTCAATTCTGAAGCTAATTGATATGCCGAAATTGTTTCGGGTATTTGCCAAAGCTTTTTTTGACGTTTTATATAATCGTGATATTCTTCGTTTAACCCTAATCGACTTTGTTGTATCCCCACTAATCTTGGTAAAAAATTATCTAATTTATCGTCTGGAATGGTAAAGAATTCTTCAGAAGATAGGCGGTGTTCAATAATTACAGATTCTGGTGGAAATGTTTCTCCAAACACAACGGAGGCATATTGTATTAATAGTTTTACGGAATCTTCACCCTTTCCAATAGTTGCCGATGTCCCAACAGGACATAAATAATCTTTAGGAATGGTTAATTTTAATTTTAACCTCCTAATTAGATTTGCCACATCTGTTCCTTGTGCACCGTCATAGGTATGTAATTCGTCCAACACTAAAAAGCGAAGTAATTCTGGGTTCTAGAAATTAGGAGACCACAATTTGTTGTAATTATGGCGCATTAAGCCATAATCTAACATTTTAAAATTGGTGAGTAAAATATCTGGTGGGTTGCTAATAATATGGTCTCTATTTTCAATTACATGGGTTTCTCCCATGGTGGTTGGGTACTTGCTTTTATTTTTTCCTTCTCCAATAAATAAACCAGCTGTAATGTTTCCTTTTAGTTTATCATCATTAAAAATGGTCTCTGCCAAACGCTTTGCCTGATCTGTAGCCAAGGCATTCATTGGATATAAAATAATGACTTTTATTCCGCTTTCATTTTTGTGTTTATGGCAATAATCTAAAATTGGGAATAAGAACGACTCTGTTTTACCTGACCCGGTTCCTGTGGTTAATAAGGTTGGTTCTGGTTTATGCCCCTTATTTGTATGTAAACGTTTAAATGCTTCGAACTGATGTTTGTAAGGTGGAAAATTAGGTTTTATTTCTAATGGCAACTCATCATCGTCTGTATAGGTAACAAAAGGTAATTTAAGCGATACATAAGGTCCTTTGAAAATGCCCTCACTTGGATGCTCTATAAAATTATAAAAGGCTTCAGACACTACTTTTTCTTTAAAGCTAAATGTTGCTTTTAGGTACTCTATGATGGATTGCTTTACTTCGTAAGCTTGTTGTAATGGCAGCATAAAATAAATTGGTTTTATTACAAATCTATATTTTTATTTGTCTATTTCTGTATTCTATTCGTCTATAAACATTTGTTTTAGGTATTTTATAGTCATACTCTAAATCAATAAGTCTTACATGTAGAATAAATTTTTATAACTTTCTGTAACATCAATACAACCATTTATAAACTTATCATATTCAATTGATTTACCCACGATTTCATCGATGTGACTGTACGTAACTAATAAACATCCCTTTTTTGCTCTACTTGTAGCCACATTAAACAAATTATCATCTAGTTCTAGAAAAAAATTTGTAAGAGGTAAATAAAATAAAGTGTAATCACAAGTTATTCCTTGAACTTTATGAACTGTACTTATAGTGATTCTTTTAAAATCAGCTCCCTGTTGACTAAATTTATAGTTTAAACGTTTTTCATGATTTTTAGTAGGAACTAGAATTGCTACTTTTGCTTTAGTATTTGAATCGAGTACGTTCTTTGCTATTTTACTTATAGTGTGCAAAACCGTATCTTCTGGTCTAGATTTTTTTCCTGCTTTATCTAGTTTCACTATTGAAATCCCACCATTTGGATGAAATATTTCTTTACATAATGTTGGATGTATTATTTTATTATTAAATGATGAAATACTTTTAAGTTGATTATCATAAAAGAGGCCTGTTAAATTTGCAGCTTCATTAGTCAAACGTTTTGTTTTAGTTAAACGGTATGAAGTATTATTATTATTAAAAGCAAAAGACTCTAAACCCCTAATTGTAGTTTCAATGTAAGGATGTATTTTATCTAATATCTTTTTATTTGTGTTAACTACTGGAGGTAGTTGTTTATGATCGCCAACAATTAAAACTTTATCAGCTATTTTGTGGAACATGGCAATTGTGGCTAAAAAGGCTTGTGATGCTTCTTCAATAATTAAGAGGTCAAATCTTTTTGAGTCAGAAATTAAATCTTTATAATAGTTAGAAAGTTTATAAAAAGTAGTTGCTAATAATTCACCTTGTTTAAGTGTAGCGTCTTCCAAAGATTTTAACTGTGGTTCTTTCTTAATCTCCTCTTTTGATAATGAGGTTTTATATACTAATCCATTTTTTAAACTTTCTCTTAAAGCTGGTTGACCGATAACTTCCATCAGGGCTTTATTGGTTAAAGCACATACAGCCACAGTTTGATTGTTGTCAATGAAATGCTTAATGATTTTTGAAGCATAGTAACTTTTTCCGGTACCTGGAGGACCTTGTATAATGTTAGTTTTGTTTTCGTTTATTATTTTTAAAAGTGTTTCAGTAATATCATTTTCATTATCCAATCCCTTTGGTTGCCAATTTTTAGGTTGAATGTTGCAGGCACTATTTAAAATTAAATTTTCCTTATTTAGTTCTATGAATTCTTTTAGATTATATAAATATTCTAGCGGTGGGTCTGACTCAGCAATTACTACCAAAGGTTGTAAATCATTTTCAAGAAACTCTCTTTCTAAATATTCGCCAAATTTTAAATCAGGAATACTTATTAAGAAATATGCCCAATCATTATCCGCTTTTAAATAATTTAAAACTGTTATATCTCCACCTTTTTTAGTCCAATAATTTTTTTCAGACGAAAGTCTGAAATCATGATATGAAAAATTCCAAGAATTAGGGTTTCCAACTGCATCAGTGCCTACTAATCCTAGAAAATAAGGTGTATTTGAACGAGGTACTTCTTTGGCTTTAAAACGAATAATATATAAACCAGTTTTCTTTTCAACTGCCCATAACCGACCGATATACAATTCGTTTTCAGCGATGAGTAAGCGCATTTCTTTATTTAGATAATTTTTCCATTTAGCTTTAATTGTTACAATCTCCAGATTGTAAAATTCTATATGTTTTTCTATTGGTACTTTCATCGTTAGTAGCCTCCTGAATTATCGTCTGTCCTTGTAGTAATGTTATTATTTACATAATCATTATCGGGTTGGTAGTCTTTGTAAAACAATGCATCATAATTTTTATTTTCTTTTACTCTAAAAATTATTGTTATTTTTTCTTCATCAATTTTTGATAATTCTTTATTAAATAAAGAATCAATTAATGATGCATTAGCTTCTGATTCTATTCTTATTATTTGGTAATCAGTTGTTTTTTCATTAGTATCTAAAACCTCTTGTTTGTTTTTATAGAGTTCCCCACCAGAGTTTCCAAAATGAGCATATAAAATAATGTTTTCTTTGTATAATCTGTTCCATGCTCCTAAAGTTAAATACAGTAAACCAAGAATTGAAGACCTACACATCACGGTTAAACTGTTTTCTTGGTTTGCATCAATATATACAGGTTCTAATTGTGCATAAACATGAGACTTTTTTAGATTCTCAACCGCTTCATCAACATTATATCCTATTTCCTCCAGTTTAACCAAAGCTGCTATGCAGGCTGCCAAATTGTAATTTTTTTGATAATCATCGGGTAAATTCTCGTCAAAAATTCTTTTTAGGGCATCCAGTTCTTTAGAATTATATTCTATAACTTTCTTTTCATTTTTTAAGAATTCGGATTTATGGTAATATAATGAGTTGAATAATTTAGGTTCCATTTTATCTTTTATAGATTCTGGAATTGAATTTTTTATATCTTCAGACACATATAAAGTGCCATCTATTATTTCAGACGTATCATATTCAAATGACTTAATCATTTCTTCATTATAAATTAGTCTATAAGGCAATTTTGAACCTTTGTAGATTTTAATTGGAAATGAATCTTTGTCTTCCCATGATTGATAGTAATTATCTTCAAAATCTATACTGTTTTTATTTATTAAATCTGAATCTAATACTCCTTCAACATCATATTTTTGGCCACTTAAATCATCTACAAATGACTGAGGTAAAATCGAATTAATGGTATAAATATCATTTTTACTTAAATGGTCAAAAACCAAAATTTTTTGCTCTCCCCAACCTTGATGAATGATATGGTACTTATTTTCTTCTTTGTGTTCTACTAATTTGAAATTAGTTTCAGTTGTATCAAGCAATATAGCAATTGGCAAATCTATTACTGGAATTTTTAATGAATATGCTCGAGCATATAGTGGTTTAAGCAAATCTTCTGATAGTTTAATTTTATTTTTTAATTTTATCCATTCAAACGTATTTTTAAAAAGTATTACATCTACCAAATTTCCTCTAGCAGCATCCATATCGGATACCGATTCTAAAATAGCTTTACGCAATACAACAACTGGTGATTCTAAAGTGTTAACCCCTAATAACTTTATGAATTCTATTTTGTTATCATTATTTTCTGTTGTAATCCAATCTGATAACCATAAAGGAGGTTTTTCTGATTCAATGGAGAATTCATCTTCTAAAAGATAACTAGTTGGTGTAAAGTCAGGAATAATCTCTTGTTCAACGAATTCGATATACTTATTTTCTTTTAAAGATATATCTAGAAATTCTTTAATCTCTTTATCAAATAGTGTAGAGTCTTTGTCTTGATTTATACTAAACAAAACTGTATTATCAAAAACATCAATCTCTGGATTTAAAAATTGAAAATAAGATAGAAAAAAGGTTTGGGTAGGATTATAATAAACTGGTTTAAGCTCTATTAATTGGTTGTATATTTTTTTGGCACTTAAACTTTGTGCTTTAAATATTTTTGCTAATCCTTTATTTTTGAAATTAGTAAATTTTTCTACTATCGCAGTAATGGAATAGGTCTTATCAACATAACTTTTTAGTACTTCGGTCAGTTTAGTATTTAATTCAATTTTTAAAGTTTTGTTTTCATAAAACCGAATATCATCGGAAATAGCTTTTTCTGATAAAGGACTTGTATCTATAAAGATTTTTTTTCGAAAAACTTTTATCTTATCTTCATCATCAATGATTTCAGCTGTTTGTGTGATAATTTCTAAAATTTTGAATACGTCGGTCGTTTTATCATAATTTTTAGAGCTGTCAATATCTAAAGAACCTATTTTACCTATATATATTTGACTCAAATGAGC
>Ga0138256_10006041_pt1 | contig 12820 bp, 7 predicted proteins | sample KNB2016incub_MG_FD_105486 | JGI IMG/M metagenome (GOLD analysis project Ga0138256, IMG submission 105486) | Active sludge microbial communities from wastewater in Klosterneuburg, Austria - KNB2014incub_MG | ecosystem: Engineered > WWTP > Activated sludge > Unclassified | place: Austria... | reverse complement strand
GGGATAAACCTGATATTACCGACCGAGCGTCTTAGGCGGGTCAAATTATTGGTAAACCCTTGCTCGAGCGTCGCTTCACCGGTAAAAGAAACGATACAAACCTCGTCCTTTGCCGGCCGCACAACCGATTCTAAAAACGATATCGCTGCCGCCTTTTCCTCGGGCAGCGTCCTCTCTTGCGATCCGCTCGTGTCTATCAATATTGCCAGGCTCAGCGGCAGATCGACCTGTCGCGAAAACGCAACTAGATCCTGCACCTTTCCATCCTCGAGCAGTCGGATGTCGGTCTGTTTCAGATCCGTGAGCAATCTACGATTACGATCCTGCGCGGTAAAAAGAACATTGACGACCTCGGTATCGACCTTGATGATCTCGTCGTCAGGAGTCGGAGCGGGCGTAGGTGTCGGCGAAGGTGACGCAATTACAAGATTCTCCGAATTGTCACGAGCGTCCGCTATCGAGGATCCGACGAGCCAGATCGCGGCGATCGCGAGCGTAAATCCTGTAATAAAACCCTTTTTCGTCAACATCTTACGTACTTCCTACTTCAAACTGTCTTTGATCGCGCGATAGCTCGCCTTTGTGCGGATCTTGTATTTTTCAGTCCTTGTCTTGTCGGTGAATCTCACCTCGATCTTTCGGTTACGGCCATCGTAATTCTGATCGGCCGGTTTGTAGGTGATAATGTACTGCGACCGCAGCTCGTCTGAGATCCTCTTAAAAGCACGTTCGAGAGCGAGCATGTCACCTGTAAAGAAAACTTGTCCGCCGGTCTCTTCGCAAAGCTGGGCCAAAAGCCTGTCGCCTTTGTCTTGCACCGTGCCGGCTTCGACGCCCGGGACGGTTCCCAAAAATCCGGCCTTTGTAGAGATGCCGAAAATGGTCGTCTCAGTTCGCTGGGCGATATCGATCGCGTCCCTGAGATCTGCTCGGCTAAAAGTGTCCTCGCCATCTGTGATGATCACGATCACGCGGCGGCCGGGGACGTTTCGCAGCTTTTCATCCGAAAACTGCCAGATCGCGTCATACAGCGCCGTTTGCGACCCGGTCGCTTTTACCTTATCGACGGCTCGGTCTAGCAGGTCCAGCTTATCGGTAAAATCCTGCCGCAGCGTGATCTCGTGATCAAAGGTCATAAACGCCGCTTTATCTTTGCGCAAACGCGTGACAGTGTAGATAAAATTTTTTGCTGCCTCTTTCGAAAACCCGATCTTACCCGCCGTGGAGGGCGATGTATCCATCAAAACGCCGACAAAGATGGGCGGATTGGTCTTTTCGTCGGAAAAGAACGTGACCTCTTGCGGGACGCCATCCTCAAAAACAAGGAAATCGCCGCGTGACATTCCTGTCACGAGTTCCTCTTTCTTCTTGACGTTTTGCGTCACCGTCACTGGTAGACGCACCTCAAATACCTTGGTCGCACCCGTATCGTCACCCGCAGGCGGCGTCGGCGTTGGAACGGGCACAACTCTCTGCGCCGATGCTCCGATCACGCAGGCAAACGTCAAAACAATGCTGATAACTACGAATTTCAAACCCATTTTTGTCATAAACGGCAATATCCGACCACTAGATTGACGCATTCTTTCGATGCAATCCCACGACTGCCTGTTGCCCGAATGCGCTGTCAAAGTATAGCAAAAATCGCTGTTCTGCACATAAATTGAGCACACTGCGATTGCGCCGGGCACATCCATGGGTAAGAATAGGTTACCGATGGCCACTCTGGACGCAAATATCTTTCGAGAATACGACATTCGGGGCATCGTCGGGCGTCAATTGACCGACGAGACCGTCGCCGTGATCGGCAAAGCCATCGGGACGTACATGCGTGAGCACGGAGCAAAACGCATCGCCATCGGCTATGATGCCCGAGAAAGCTCGCCCGGATTTTGTAAGATATTGACCAAGAGCCTCCACGCGATCGGCTGCAACACCGTACAGATCGGCATGGTCCCGACGCCGGTTTTGTATCATACGCTCTTTACCAAAGACGTCGATGGCGGCGTGATGATAACCGGTTCGCACAACCCGCCGGACCACAACGGATTTAAGATCAGCCTCGGCACCGCAAGTCTTTTTGGCGAACAAATACAGGAAATAAAGGAGATCGGGTTAAAGGCGGAAACACGACCGGTAGGAAGTGTGCCTCTTACAGCTCTGGGCACATTCGAAGCCATCGACGTGCTCGATGGCTATTGCCGCGACCTCGTTTCGCGTATCGATCTCGGGCCGCGAAAATTAAAGGTCGTCATCGACGCTGGAAACGGAATGGGAGGCATCACTGCTGTGCCGATCTATCAAGCTCTCGGCGTCGAGGTTGTCGGGCTTTATACCGATCCTGATCCGACATTTCCAAACCATCACCCCGATCCATCGATCACCGAAAATCTGACGGACCTGATCGATACCGTTCGCAAAGAAAACGCCGATCTCGGCATCGCCTTTGACGGCGACGCTGACCGGGTCACCGTAATTGACGAAACCGGCCGCATCATCTGGGGCGATGAAATGATGATCGTATTGTCCCGCTCAGTCCTCGCCACTCATCCCGGAGCGACCGTTATCGCTGAGGCAAAATGCTCGCAAGTTTTATTTGACGACATCGAAAACCACGGCGGTGTGCCGCTTATGTGGAAAGCCGGCCACTCGATAATAAAAGCAAAGATGAAAGAAACCGGTGCCGTGCTCGCCGGTGAGATGAGCGGCCACATATTTTTCGCCGACCGCTTTTACGGCTTTGACGACGCGGCATACGCCGGTGCCCGCGTGATGGAGATACTCTCAAAAACAGATCAGCCTCTTTCCGCAATGCTCGCCGATCTGCCCAAAACTTTTTCAACGCCCGAGCTGCGAATCGATTGCCCCGACGAGATAAAGTTCGACGTTGTACAAAAGACCGCCGATCACTTCGCCCGCGATCACAAAGTAATAAACATCGACGGAGCCCGCATCGTCTTTGACCACGGCTGGGGGATCGTCCGGCCTTCGAATACACAGGCTTTGTTAGTGTTAAGATTTGAAGCTGATTCACAAGGGCATCTCGACGAGATACGCATTGAAGTTGAAAGGGTCGTCGCCGAAGTCATTGCAGAACTTAAGATTCGTTGACTTTCAATACGGCAAGAAAGGCCTCCTGCGGTATTTCTACCCGACCGACCTTTTTCATTCGCTTTTTGCCTTCTTTTTGTTTTTCGAGCAGTTTGCGTTTGCGAGAGATATCGCCGCCGTAGCATTTGGCGATGACGTTTTTGCCCATGGCCTTGACGGTTTCGCGGGCGATGACCTTGCTGCCGATGGCGGCCTGGATGGCGACCTCGAACATCTGCCGCGGGATGAGTTCTTTCATCTTTGCGGTCAACAAGCGGCCCTTTGAAGTTGCAGTATCGCTATGGAGAATTAGCGACAGAGCATCGACCGGCTCGCCGGAAACGAGCACGTCGAGCTTGACCAGCTTGCTCGCCTGATAACCAGAAACATGATAATCGAGCGAAGCATAGCCTTTTGAAACCGATTTCAGACGGTCGTAAAAATCGAGCACGATCTCATTTAGCGGCAGCTCATACACGAGCATCACGCGGTTCGTCGTAATGTATTCAAACTTTTTCTGGATCCCGCGTTTCTCATCTAACAGCGGTAAGATGCCGCCAAGATAATCGTCATTGGTCAGTATCGTCGCCTCGATAAACGGCTCTTCGATCTTGACGATGCGGCCGGTGTCGGGCATTTTCGAAGGGCTGTCGATCTCCGCGACCTCGCCGTCGGTCGTCGTCACGCGATATCGCACGCCGGGTGCGGTCGTGATGAGTTCGAGGTTAAATTCACGCTCGAGCCGCTCCTGCACGATCTCCATATGGAGCAATCCAAGAAAGCCGCAGCGAAATCCGAAGCCGAGTGCGGTCGATGATTCCGGCTCAAAGAAAAACGAGGCGTCATTAAGCCGCAGCTTTTCCATCGCATCGCGCAAATCTTCGTATTGGGCCGCGTCTATTGGGTAAAGCCCCGCAAAGACCATCGGTTTTACTTCTTGAAAACCGGGTAGAGGCTCAGTCACCGGCCTTGCGGCATCAGTAATAGTATCGCCGATCTCGACGTCAGCGACCGTCTTGATCGATGCCGTCAAAAAGCCGACCTCGCCCGGGCCAAGCTCGCCGATCGGTGTTGGACGCGGGCGGTTAACCCCGATCGTCTCGACCAGATATTCGCGTCCGGTGTTGAAAAACTTGATCTTCGTCCCTTTTTTGACCGTGCCGTCGATCACGCGGAAAAGCACGATCACGCCGCGATAAGAGTCGTACCAACTATCAAAAATGAGAGCTTTTAGAGGTGCACTGCGGTCGCCCTTTGGCGGCGGCACCTTGGCGACGATCGCTTCAAGCACCTCCGCAACGCCGAGTCCCGTCTTTGCGGATGTCAGCACGGCGTCACTTGTGTCGAGCCCGATTATGTTCTCGATCTGCTCTTTGATGCGGTCGGGTTCTGCGGACGGCAGGTCGATCTTATTGAGAACGGGGACTAATTCGAGATCATTCTCGATCGCGAGATATGTGTTTGCAAGCGTCTGTGCCTCGACGCCCTGTGACGCGTCTACGACGAGCAAAGCTCCCTCGCACGCCGACAGCGAACGCGAAACTTCGTAGCTAAAATCGACGTGCCCAGGCGTGTCGATCAGATTGAGTACGTACTGCTTTCCGTCTTTTGCTTTGTAATCGAGACGCACCGCGTGGGCTTTGATCGTGATGCCGCGTTCACGCTCGAGATCCATATCGTCGAGCATTTGTGCCTCCATATCGCGGTCGGCGACGGCGCCGGTCAACTGCAGCAGCCGGTCGGCAAGCGTCGATTTACCATGATCGATATGGGCAATTATCGAGAAATTTCTTATTAGGCTGAGTTCCATACGCACCAAGCAAACAGAAATTGTAACAAATCGAGGGCAACCGCGCATTTTCGGCACAAACGCCAAAAATTTTTCATTGCCCGTCCAGCCATATTTTTGTTATAGTTAGCACATAGCAGATTTTTGTTATTTTTATCGCATTTTTTTGCGTGGGAGGTTATTTTTATGGGACGTGATTACGAAAGAGAAGAAACTAGCGCAGCTACAAAGCTGACATATTTGATCGTTGGCGGCGGCATCGGTGCGATACTTGCACTACTTTTTGCCCCAAAATCGGGCGAAGAGCTTCGCGGCGACATCGCTGATGCAACCCGCAAGGGCATCGAAAAGAGCAAAGAAACCGCGGCTCAGCTACAGGAAAAGGCCGGTGAATATTACGAAGTCTCGAAAGAGAAAGCCGGTGAGCTTTATGAAACGGCTACCGAAAAAGCTCACGAGTTGAGCGAAAAGGCGAAAACCGCCGCGGCCGCCACGGCAAACCCTTTCTCGGCAGCTATCGAAGCCGGCAAGGATGCCTACACCGCCGAAAAGCGTAAAAACGAGTCGAAATCGATCACCGAGGGCCGTGCGTCATACCCGGTTGACGATAAAGAAAACAAATAGTCGATGAATACCAACGACCCTCAATTTTGGCAGATGGTATCGTCCATCGTGATCGCGGTCAGCTTCGTCTTTATGGCGATCGCTTTGTTGTGGATCGCCCTAACCGTTCGAAAGGTTGTCAAGACGGTGCATAACATTGAGGAGCGGGTCGAACCGCTCATCGTGAAGGTCGATGCCATGAGTATTCAAGGCCGCGAAATATCGGTGCATTTTAACGAGATCTCGGCGAACCTTTCGACTACGACAAAGTATCTGGCCGAATCGACCGAGATCATCAAGGACGAGATCGCCGAATTACGCTTGCTCGTCAACGACACTGCTCTTGTTGCCAAAGACAAGGTAGAAATGGTCAGCCGCTCGATCGACCGGACCCACATGCAGGTGACGGATACGACCGAGTTTGTCCAGCAAAAGATCGTCGTCCCCGCCCGAGAGATCGCCGCTGTAATGGCTGGTGTCAAAAAAGGCCTCGAGGTACTCTTTGCCCCGGCTCCAAAACAGATCGACCGTGCCTACGAAGATGAGGAAATGTTCATCGGCTGATACGGCCATCGCAATTTGTATTTGATTAGAAAAGGCTTCGCTGATGCGGAGTCTTTTTTTAGTCCACCTTGGTCCACATGGTCCGGACCGGACCAGGACAGGCTTGTGAAAATGTTGTTTTTCAACACAATATGTGATAAATAACATAATCAGTTTCTACTGAAATTTTACATTTTGAGTTCGTGTCCTTATGTTGTCGAGTTTGCCAAAATTGACTCTTTGGCTCGTGGCCTTGGTGGCCGCTATGACGGCGGGCGTGAGCGGCCAATCTTCGGGCGGGCGGCTGACGGGCAAGGTCACTGATAAAGACGGTAAACCTCTTGCGGGCGTCACCGTCATAGCAACCAATCAAACCAATTCAAGGAACAGTGTAAGACAGACCAAAGCTGACGGTAGTTATACGATACGGCTCGCAAGTGGTGCGTATCGGATCACGGTCGCCGCTCCGTTTGAGGCGAGGTTTGACCGTGGTAATACCGAGGAATACGGGACGTTTGCCAACCTGATCTGTGACGCTAAAAAAATATGTTCCGCTCTCGAAAATGTCATCATCGACGGCAGCGAACGCAAAATTGATTTTGCCGTCGCAAACCCTTCGATAGACACCGCCGCCGGGAAACCGGGCGAGGTAACCAAATCGCCGTTCAAGACCCGCGAGGTTCTCGACCGCTGGCGGATCGAATTTCCTGAATACGACCGCTACGGCGACAAAGGTGCACGCGGTCGCGATGTCCCGTTCAGAAAGAATAATAAGTGGTACAACCCATACGACCTCAATGTATTAAAGGGCGATAAGCCGGTTTTCGGCAATGACTATTTTATGGTGCTATCCGCCGTCAGCACCACCGGGGTCGAGCTGCGCCGAACGCCGTCAGGCAACAACGTCTCAACGGCCAGCCCAAACAGCAATAACTTTTTCGGCCGCCCCGAAAGTTTTAGTTTAAACCAGACGATACAGGTGTCGTTTGAACTCTTTAAAGGCCAGACCACTTTTCGTCCGCGAACCTGGGCATTAAAGATCTCGCCGACATTTAGCCTGCCCAATTATCTGAACGCCCGTGAGAACGGTATCGTAAACGTGGATGTTCGACGCGGCACGACCCGCACCGATTATCATGTCTCACTCGAAGAGGCATTTGCCGAGGTCAAACTCTTTGACGTTAACGACAATTACGATTTTGTGTCAGTCCGGGCGGGCATTCAGCCTTTTAACGCGGATTTTCGCGGATTTTTATTTACGGATAACAATCTTGGATTTCGCGTCTTTGGCGGCCATTCGAATAACAAGTCGCAATTTAACTTTGCCTATTTTCGCTCGATTGAAAAAGACACGAACAGCGGGCTCAATTCGATGAAATCACTCCGCCCACAAAATATCTATATCGCCAATTATTACCGACAGGATTTCCTGACCAAGGGCTACACGATCCAGGCGGTGGTTGCATACAACGACGACCGTGCCGACAAGCACTACGACGAAAACGGATTTCTCGTCCGCCCCGCTCTGGTCGGTAGCGCTCGTCCGCATAATGTTAAGGCCGGATATCTTGGCTTTAACGGCGACGGTCACATCGGCGTGCTAAATCTGACCAATTCGTATTATTACGCTTTCGGGCACGATGATTTTAATCCGATAGCGGGTAAACGTACCAAGATCAGTGCCCACATGGCCGCGGTCGAAGCTTCGATAGATAAAAACTGGCTGCGGTTTCGCGGCTCGGTCTTTTTTGCGTCGGGTGATAAAAACCCGACCGACGACAAGGCAACCGGTTTTGATTCGATACTCGACGATCCAAATTTTGCCGGCGGTCAATTCTCGTACTGGAGCCGCCAGGGCATACGGCTCGTCTCGACCGAGATCGGACTGGTGCAAGGCAACAGCCTGTTGCCAACTCTGCGTTCGAGCAAGACCGAGGGGCAATCCAATTTCGTTAATCCGGGCATCCTGATCTTTAACGCCGGTGTCGATGCCGAGCTGACCCAGACTATCAAGGCCGTATTTAACGCTAACTACCTGCGTTTTCACCGGACCGACGTACTCAAGTATGTTTTGTTCGAGCCCGTGGTGCGGAACGAGATCGGATACGATCTGAGTCTGGGTGCGGTCTATCGCCCGTTCCTTATTAACAATATAACGATGACGTTTGGCGGCAGTATGTTCTTTGCGGGCAAAGGGTTTCGCGATATTTATACCGACAGGACGCAAAATTGTCCGATCCCGAATTTCTGCACGCCGGGTCCGCAGATCGTAAATCCGAGCAAACCGCAATATTCATTATTTAGCCAGCTAAAGCTGATCTTTTAACGCGCGAGGGGAAAGTTACAAATGGCCGTTCGAGCTAACATAAATGTCCGCATCAAATTGATCGTACTGCTCGTGTTCGCGTTTTTTCTAGCGGCGGCATTGTGGAAAGACCAGACGTTGGCAAAAAAGAACGACGATACGGCGGTCAAGACTGCTCCCCAAACCGTACAACCTCTTGCTGCACAGCCTGAGCAGAATTATCGTACTGAAACGCCGACAGCGGATGACGTTAAAATAGAGGGCTGTGCAAAATGTCACGACAACATCGAGCCGATGCATCGCTACAACAACCGGGGCGATGTCTTTGACAAACTGGATGAGGGCAAGGATGCGCAAGGGCTGACGTGTACAGCTTGCCACGGCGGCAACCCGGTAGCGACAACGCAAAAAGACGCTCACGTCCAACCAAAGTTTCCAAAAGAATGGGGCTGTAAAAACGGCGAATGTTCGAGCCGTAACCCCGAACGCACCAACACGCTGCTTGCCAAAGAAACGCGCGAATTCGTCCGCTTTGTAAACCCCGGCGATTTTCGCGTCATCAGCCAATCGTGCGGCCAATGCCATTCGGACGAGAATGAAAAGGTCTCGCGAAGCATGATGGCACACGGTTCGATGCTGTGGGGTGCCGCTCTGTATAATAACGGCGGTTTTCATATTAAGGACGCCCGTTTCGGCGAGAGCTACAACGAAGACGGCAAGCCCCAGGCACTGCTCCACGAACCCGCACCGACCCGTGAACAACAGGCTTTCAAAGGGTGGCTATCGTCGCTATATCCGCTTCCTCGTTGGGAAGTCTCGCAGCCGGGCAATATCCTCCGCGTATTCGAACGAGGCGGCCGACGCCGGCTTGAGATCGGTAATCCCGACAAGGATGAAGAGGGCGGTAAACCCGACAAAGGCTTGAGCCCGCGCGGGCTCGGTACAAACAACCGCACCGATCCGGTCTATCTCGGGCTGCAAAAAACACGGCTACTCGACCCGACGCTCAATTTTCTCGGCACTAACGACCACGCCGGCGATTACCGTTCGTCCGGGTGCAGCTCGTGTCACGTCGTTTACGCCAATGACACCAGTAAAGCCGCATCCGGGCCGTATGCGATCGCGGGCAACCGGGGCTATTCCCAGTCAGCCGATACTAAAATACCCAAAAACGAATCGGGCCACCCGATCAAGCATCAGTTCACGTCACGCATCCCGACAGCGCAGTGTATGACGTGTCACATGCATCCCGGCACAAATATGGTCGCGACCTATCTTGGCAGGATGTGGTGGGACAACGAGTCGGATGGCAAGATGATGTATCCGCAGGACAAACAGATCGACCCGACCCAGGCAGAGATGGCCACTAAGCTCGATAAAAATCCTGAGGGAGCAAGTCTTCGAGGGTTGTGGTCTGATTCGATATTTCTGCAGAACACGGGAACGGCGGATTTTAATAGCAAGCTAAAAAATGTGCAGTTTGCCGATTCCCACGGGCACGGTTGGGTTTTCAAGAACGTATATAAAAAGGATAGAAAGGGAAATCTTTTGAACGCCGCCGACCGCGTCGTCCCGGCCGATGACCCAAACAAATTTCAAAAGGCAGTTCACCTGCAGGATATTCACCTTGAAAAAGGCATGCATTGCGTCGATTGCCATTTCCGGCAGGACAGCCACGGCACGGGTATACTTTATAATGAGCCGCGTGCCGCCGTCGAGATCAGTTGCGTCGATTGCCACGGCTCGGTCAAGGCAAAGGCAAACGGCATCACGAGTAGCTTTGCCGCCGAACCACCTGAAAACAAGAACGAACTAAACCAGCGTAAGACAGCCAATAAACCGCTCATCGGCCGCGACCTGACGCGTCTGCGGTTTCGAACTCCGGATGGTAAAAGAAAAGCGGTGCTTGAGGTAATCACAAAAGACGAAAAGCGCCCTAACCCGGTTGCGAAAGGCCGCGAGTTACAGTTAAAGAAAGGTGATATCGTCCAACATTCGATTGTCGATCCTGATATGTGGTGGCGCGTGACGCAAACCCGCGACACGGTGAGCGAGGGCGAACGCGATTACAACGTCCAGTCTGCCTACGCCAAGCTGATGCAAAAGGACAACGCCACTTGGGACAACATCGACGCGGGCGATGACAAGCTCGCCCATGCCGACAGCAGTATGACCTGTTACGCGTGCCACACGTCGTGGGTAACGAGCTGTTTTGGCTGTCATCTGTCGATGGAGGCAAATAAAAAGATGCCGAACCGTCACAACGAGGGCGGCGATTCGCGAAACTTTACGAGTTACAATTTTCAGGTCCTGCGTGACGATATATTTATGCTCGGCAAAGATGGCACCGTCACCGGCCATCGCGTAGCGCCGGTCAGTTCGAGATCGGCGGTGCTCGTTTCGTCGCGTAATCAAAACCGCGAATGGATCTATAGTCAGCAACAAACCGTCTCCGCCGAGGGATTTTCCGGCCAGACATTTAATACGCATGTCCCACATACCGTTCGCGGCCGCGAGACCAAGACCTGCACTGACTGTCACGTCTCTAAGGAAAAAGACAACAACGCCTGGCTCGCCCAAGTGATGCTGCAGGGCACGAACTTTGTCAATTTCATGGGCCGCTACGTTTATGTCGCCGCGACCCACTCGCTCGACGCTGTCGTGGTCACCGAACAAGACGAACCTCAAGCTGTCCTTGGCAGCAACTTGCACAAGCTTGCCTACAAGAATAATTTTGAGAAATTTGTAAATAATGGCCGTGAGCTAAAAGAGGCCTATGAGAATAAAGGCCGGCCTGAGGCTCTGTCCGTCCAGGTTCGCGGCGAATACGCTTATGTCGCTGCCGGTAAAGGCGGGCTTCGCGTTTATGACGTCGCCCAGATCGACCACAAAGGGTTTTCCGAACGTATCGTCACCGCACCAGTTTCGCCGCTTGGGCAGAAATTTTATGTCCCGTCGAAATATGCGACAGCTGTCGCCGCACCTTCTACGCTCGCGGTCGATCCGGCACGTTGGCGAACCGTCCAGAACGAGGACGGCACATTCAAACAGGTTCCCCCAGACGAAGCTCTGCGGCTAAACGCTGAGGCCTCCAAGGCCGGCAAGCCCGCTCCAGCCATCAACGAAGAGGGCCCGATCCATCCGCTGTACGCTTATTTATATGTGGTGGACAAGTTCGAAGGGCTGATCCTCGTTAACGCAGCGACTTTGCTCGATGGCGATCCGCGTAACAATTTCCTGAGCCGCGCTGTGACCTTTAACCCGAACGGCGTTTTGAACGGCGCCAATAACATTACGCTCGCGGGTAACTTCGCTTATGTGACGACCGATAAAGCACTCGTGATCGTCGATCTTTCGACGCCGACACAGCCTAGGCTTGCCGCTGAGGTCCCGCTCAATGATCCTAAAGCCGTAGCCGTTCAGTTTCTCTATGCCTTTGTCGTCGATAACGACGGCCTGAAAGTGTTGGATATCAAGGACCTGCAGACAACGGGACAGGTAAAGGTCATTGATGGAGCCTCGGTCCCACTTGCCCATGCCCATGACATCTATGTGGCCAGGACCTATGCTTACGTCGCCAATGGAGCCGACGGCATCGCGATAATCGATGTCGAAAAACCCGAGCAGCCAAAGCTCGACCAGACCTTTAACGCCGAAGGCACGATAAACGACGCCCACGCCGTCAAAGTCGCGATGACCAATGCGAGCCTCTACGCCTATGTCGCTGACGGCAAAAACGGGCTAAAGATCCTACAGCTCACCGATCCTGAAACAATGCCAAACTACGCCGGTTTCAGTCCGCGTCCCGAGCCAAGGCTGATCGCGACTTTCAAAACCAAAGGCGAGGCCGTCGCCATCAGCAAAGGCCTAGACCGCGATCGTGCCGCCGATGAGAGCGGTAATCAGATCGCCGTGTTTGGCCGCCGCGGCGCGAGGCCCTTTGGTTTCGAGGACGTCATGAAGATGCTCCGTACAAATAACGGTACAGGTGAGTTTTTCCAAGTATCCGACGAACCGTCAAAATAACCCGCGATCGAGGCTGAGTAGGTAAATGACGGAAGAGCAATGAACCGGGGAATCGGAAAAAGGGTGCCTAGGCACCCTTTCAAATCAACCTCATCTTCGGAGACTATTTACCGATCATTCGAATGATCATCTTTGATTCCTGCGAGTCATTTGTTGCTGGAGCAAAATTGTAGTTTTTGCTTGCGTTCTCGCCGCTCTTGAGAGTGATCTTGAACGAGCCTTGTCTGGCGTTGAACATTGAGGCAAATTTATTGCCCATCTTTACCTCTTTTATATCCCCATCCGACGTTTCAAATGTGTGAATGTTGTCATCTGATTCGTAACGGACCGTGTCTCTAGCTATAAACAGCGATCCCGTACACGTGACCGTCATCAAAGCTCCGTGATCATGAAAAACCCGAAAAACGGCGCTCCCGCCCCGATCGATCGCTTGCTTCATATATTTTTCGGCCTCAGCAAAATTC
>Ga0138256_10006038_pt1 | contig 12820 bp, 10 predicted proteins | sample KNB2016incub_MG_FD_105486 | JGI IMG/M metagenome (GOLD analysis project Ga0138256, IMG submission 105486) | Active sludge microbial communities from wastewater in Klosterneuburg, Austria - KNB2014incub_MG | ecosystem: Engineered > WWTP > Activated sludge > Unclassified | place: Austria... | reverse complement strand
GGGCTTGCTTCCGTGCCCACGCTTGTAGGTGACGGTGTATACGGTCGTGTCGTTGAAGACAGCGTCTTCGAAGGCCAGGCGCACGACGTCGACGAAGGACAGTTCCTTAGCGGCGACTTCCTTCTGGCGGCCGTTGACGACGATGGTCGTCGGCTTCTGGTGGCCGGCGGGCTGGTGTTCAAGTTCAGTGTTGGTGCTCATCGGTTGCCTCACTTTCCCTGTGGCTTGCGCTTCATGGTTTCGACCGTCGTCGTGCTCGGCCGGCGCTGGGCCTCGCGAACGGGAATGAACTGACCGGACTTGGCATCGCGGCCGATCTTCTGACTTTGCTGGTTACGGTTTGCGTTCTGGCGCATGCAGATCTCCTTGCGTCGTTTGCCCGGCCTGCGCTCCGCGCCCATCGCGGCCCGCAAATCAGCCGATACGCGGATCAGCGTATCACAAACCGAAGGATGGATGCAAGGGGCGACCGCGCCGGCCGTACCTTCAGGAGAAGAGCGATTGGTTCGGGGCGGCTTCGGTGGCCAGGTTCAGCTTGAGCAGGCGAACCCGGGCGGCGTCTGCCGACACCTTGAAGGCGCTCACGACCTGAGAGATCAAGTCGGCACCAGCGGCCGCCTGCAGCGACACCGCGCCGAAGATGCCATGGTCCTCAGCAAACCTGCGGCAGAGGGTAAGCACCGCAGTCTTCGGCATCAGGATCGCGCCGCAGACGTAACCCGCCTGCCACTCCATCCAGTCCGTCTGCGCCGCGTCGAGCATCGAATCGCGCTTGCAGATGACCTTGTCGCGATTTGGCTGTTGGCGCAGAAGGTCGGCCGGCGGTGGATCCACTTCCCAGAGGTAGGCGTGGAAATGGACATGGCCCCATTCGTGCGTCAGGGTTGTGCGGAGGCGGTTCTCTCGGCGCTCGTCTTCGGTGAGGACCGAGGCGATCTTCACCGCAGGCTTTCGGCCTGGCTTGAACTCGGTGACGCCTTCAACATCCGGGCCGTAGATCGAGAGGTCAGCGTAGACGTCGAGATCCTCCGCGTCGCGTTCGATCAGCTTCTTCAGGTCCTCGGTGTCGACGGGATAACGGGCTTCGCCGTACAGCCCTTTGAGAAAGCCCGTGATGACGGACTCGCATTCGCGATCCAGCTCCTCCGGCTTGTAGTGCGGGCGTTGCTGAAACCTGCCCGTCAGATCGCGAACGTAGGTCACCATCGGTCACTTCTTCTGCGGCTTGCGGAAGGCGAGGAAGGCTGCCTTCACCGCGTCCTCGGAAAGGTTCTTCCGGCGTATCTCCTCGGGAAGCTTGCCTGCGAGGTAGTTGAGATAGTCGGCATCGATCTTCAGGACTTTCGCGAACTGCTGGATCAGGTGATCAGATGTCGGGTTGCGGCGGTCTCGTTCGATGTCGTTGAGGTACTGCGGCGAGATTGGAGCGTCGTCGTCCTCGCGCCGAACTTGTGACGCAAGCTCCTTTTGACTCATCTGCCGCTTCTTTCGGGAATCGGCGATGTACTTGCCAAATGTGACGGGGTCGGATTGAGTCATGGGCAATCAGCGTGTCCGCTAATCAGCGTAGTTCTGTAGAATATTCGAGAAGAGAGCAGGGCACAAGTCGGCCAGCAGCCTCGGCGCTCGCGGCGCTTCCGAGCGCGCGTTGATGCATGCAAGAGCGCCGCACTTGTGACTCGGCGCCTACCTTCATGCCGCTTCGCGCGGGCCTAGCTGGGCGGCGCCTGACCGGTTCGGAGGCGGCCTCCTCGCGTCCGGACTGGCTCGGGGCCGTGGCAGGCGTTTCGGATAACGGCATCTTGCACGATAACAATACGCGTGTTATCGTACTATCGCTATGTTAGACAAAGCCGCCCCAGAACGCGCCGTGGACGCCGCCGTTCACGCGTATCTGCATGAAACTTTGGGAATCGCCCCCAGGGTTCGGGCGTGGCCGGGCGCCGGCAAGCTGCCTTACTTTCTGCAGGACACCTTCGAGGTCCGGGAATTGAACCTCCTGGATCGGCAGATGCTCCTGGCGATCGACAAGCGGCCCGAGAGGCAGGGACTGGCGAACATTCGAGGCCAGATGGACAAGCTGCGCCAACTGGCCGGGATGCCCGTGGTCTACGTGACCGGCACCCTCGCGTCCTATGAGCGCAAACGCCTCATCGAGCAGAAGGTACCGTTCCTGGTGCCGGGCAACCAGCTCTATCTGCCGGATCTCGGAATCGACTTGCGCGAGTACTTTCGCAAGCCGCCCACAGCTCCGGACGCCGCACTCAGCCCGGCGACGCAGGCCATGCTGATTACCGTCCTGCTGCGAAGGCCGTGGCGCGCCGAGTGGCAGCCCGCCGAAGTGGTCAGCGAGCTGGGCTACACCGCCATGACCTTGTCCCGGGCCGTCAAAGAGTTCACGGCCGCCGGCATTGCGACATTGCACACCGAGGGGAGGGCGCGTTGGCTGCACGCCGAGCGCACTGCCGCGGAGACGTGGGAGCGAGCGAAGCCATTGTTGCGCAGCCCGGTTAAGCGCCGATTCTGGGTCCGTCCCGTTCCCAAGTGGAAGCCGCCCCACGTGCGGCTGGCGGGGTTGAGCGCTCTGGCACGCTATTCGATGCTCTCCGAGCCGCAGTGGCCGATCTATGCCGTCAGCCCGGCGCAGTGGAAGACAGCGACGAAGGCCGGCATCGAGACCTTGCCTGAGCCGCTGCCGGGAGCCTGCGAATGGGAGCTCTGGCACTACAACCCCGCGCTCATCCCCGAGAGCGAAACCGTCGATCCGCTTTCCTTGACGCTCAGCCTGCAGGGCAACACCGACGAGCGTGTTCAACTCGCGCTCGATGAGCTGAAGGGGCGCTTTCCGTGGTGAGGGGACTCGATGTCTTCCGCGAGTACTTCGCCGGCCACGCCGATCAGTTCGTGCTGATCGGCGGTACGGCCGCGACTCTTGCGATGGAAGGGGCGGGGCTCGAGTTTCGTGCCACGAAGGACCTGGACATCGTCCTGCACATCGAAGCGCTCAGCCCGTCATTCGGCGAAGTGTTCTGGAGCTTCGTCGAAGCAGGCGGTTACGAGATCCGACAAGCCAGCGACACCGGGAAGCCCGTCTTCTACCGATTCCAGAAGCCAGCTGACGAGCGCTTCCCTGTCATGCTGGAGTTGTTCTGTAGGGCACCGGAAGGAATCAACCTCGCCGAAGGCAGTCACCTCACGCCGATCCCGATCGACGAGGCTGCTGCGAGTCTGTCCGCCATCCTGCTCGACGACGCGTATTACGAGTTCATCCTTGCAGGGCGCAAGGAAGTTGATGGATTGCCCTGGGTCGGCGAGGACAGGCTGATTCCGCTCAAGGCCAGCGCGTGGTTGGACCTCGGCGAGCGCCAGGCCAAGGGCGAACCGGTGGACAGCAAGAACATCCGCAAGCACGCCAACGACGTGCTGCGTTTGTCGCAATTGCTCGTGCCGGACGTTCGCATCGAGCTCGCCCCAAGGATCGCGCAGGATCTGAATCTCTTTCTCGATGGCATCGAAGCGGATCGCACGATCGATCCGAAGTCCCTTGGGATCAACAGCAGCGTTGCCGAGATGGTCGAACGTATTGCGCAGGCTTACGGATTGAATCGACGTCTCGCGACGTGAGCCGATCAGGTGACGTTCGTGGGCAGCAATCTCATTGATCACTTTCTTGCCGGAATCGTGCAGCTGGCCATGCCGTTCGATCACCCGTCCATGCGACATCCCAGCATTCCAGCTCATCCCAAGTCGAAATCGTCCCGGCCTGGGACGCGTCGCGACGCGACCAGCTTGATCGGCCGCACTGACTGCGTGGCTCATCAGGTGAGCTCGCCGAACCACAGCATTCAAGGCCGACTACGCCGCGGCTGCAGGGGGAGAGTCTGAATGTCGATGCATCAGATCCTGGGAGATGTCGCCGCCGCGATCGCTGCCGTCCTTCAACGCGAGTTGCCACAGCTTGGTCAGGACTGGTGGCAGTCAAACGTCGTCGACCGGCTCTCGATTCAGCAGCAGCGCCTGGTCAACGAGCGGCGCGTGGATTCGCTGTCTGGACTGGATCTCGCCGGCTTGCTGAGGGTGTTCGATCAGAACTGGAACCCCCTTGGTTATCGCCTGAACCTCGATCAGCAGGCGCGCAACTGGCTGAAGGAAGCGCAGGGGATCCGGAACCGCTGGGCTCACTTGCCGCCCGGCGGACTGCGTTCCGAGGACGCCTACCGAGACATCGATACGCTTTACCGACTTCTTGGCGCGCTGGGCGCGGACCAAGCGACCTTGGATCGCGCTCAGGCGGAGCGTGGACGCGTGCTGGAGGAGCTTGCGCCTCGGCCCAAGGACAAGGAAGTCGCTCTCCAGACAGGGCAGCCTCAGGGCGGCATTTCCAAAGGCACTGTCGTTCGCCTGAGGGCGCGCCCCGACATCACGGGGGCGGTGCTCGATGTCCTTCCGGGCGATCCCGAAGCGCGCTACACGGTCTTCCATGGCGGCGAGGTCGCGACCTATTACGAATCGCAGGTCGAGCCGATCGTCCTGAGGCCGGTACGCAAGAGCGTTGAACCGGACGCATTGCACGCCGCGCTGACGGCCACTCAGCTCCGACACCCGAGCACGAAACACCTGTATTCGCTGTACGCATCTCGGATCAACTTCGTCCCCTATCAGTTCAGGCCCGTGCTGAAGCTGATTCAGGCGGATCGTCCTCGATTGCTGATTGCAGACGAGGTCGGTGTTGGCAAGACCATCGAGGCGGGCCTCATCCTGAAAGAGCTGCAAGCTCGGCGCGAGCTCAAGTCGGTGCTGGTCATCTGTCCCAAGCCGCTGGTTGCCGAACGCAAGTGGATGGAAGAGCTGAAGCGTTTCGACGAGCAGTTCACGCACATCGATGGCGACGCCTTGCGCTACTGCATCGAAGAGACCCATCTCGACGGCGTCTGGCCGCAGCAGTACTCCCGATCGATCGTCCCCTATTCGCTATTCGACGAAGCCCTCCTGCTCGGAAAGCAGGGCAAGGGTCGCAGGGTGAAGGGACTCCTGGATCTCGATCCGCCGCCCGCCTTCGATCTCGTCATCGTCGACGAAGCACACCACATCCGAAACACCGACACCTGGGCCTACAGGACGGTCAGGTACTTCTGCGACAACGCGGAGGCTGTGATCCTGTTGTCGGCGACGCCGATCCAGCTGGGCGACAACGACTTGTTCAACCTGCTTCAACTCGTCCGTCCGGACTTGCTCCCGAGTCGGCGGGACTTCGACCATATGGCGGAGCCCAATCCGCATATCAACGCGGCAATCGAGGTGGCACGCAACGCGGGCCCGGGATGGATGACCGTCGCACGCGAGCACCTCGCTCTCGCCCTGAGGACGGACTGGGGCTCATCGGTGCTGTCAGCCGACCCACGCGTTCAGCCACTCCTCGACTCCCTGGATCAGCAAGAGCTCCGAACAGAAGACCGCCTTAAGGTCGTGCGGGAACTGGAGGCGCTCTACACGTTTGCGCCGATCATCAACCGGACACGTCGACGCGACATCGGCAGTTTCACGACTCGCAAGCCTGAGACGGTCTCCGTCGATTTCACGGAAGAGCAGGAGAAGCTGCATCGCGGCGTGCTCGACCTGGTCGCAAGGATCCTCGCGCATCGTCACGGCGATCGGAACCTGCAGTTCATGATGACGACGATCCGAAGGCAGGTCGCGAGCTGCGTGTTCGGCTTGGCGCCTTACCTGGAGGCCATTCTGTCGGGGCAGATCTCCAGGCTCGAGCTGAGCGAGTCGGACAGCGACGATGACTTGCAGGCCATGACCGAGGCGTTCGCGGAGTTCCGCGCGGACGTCGATGCGCTCGTTCGCTTGGCCAAGAACCTGAGCTCGGAAGACCCCAAATTTTCGGCGTTCGCCAAGGTTGTCCGGGACAAGCAAGCCCTGGCGAACAACAAGCTCCTCGTATTCAGCACCTTCCGCCATACGCTGTCGTATCTGGTGGAGAAGCTGCAAGGGGAGAGCATCCGCATCGGCCTGATACACGGCGATGTTCCGGAAGAAGAGCGGCGAGAGCTGCGCAACCGATTCAGCCGCCCGAAGGACGATCCTCGGGCGATAGACCTGCTGCTGTCTTCGGAAGTGGGCTGCGAGGGGCTCGATTACCAGTTCTGCGATGGCATCGTCAACTACGACTTGCCGTGGAATCCGATGCGCGTGGAGCAACGCATAGGTCGTATCGATCGCTATGGCCAGCGAAGCGAAACCGTGGCGATCTTCAACTTCATCACACCCGGCACGGTCGATGCCGAGATCTACGAACGGTGTCTTCTGCGAATCGGTGTGTTCCGGCAGGCACTGGGTGGAAGCGAGGAGATCCTCGGCAATCTGACGCGAGAGATCCGCGGAATCGCCGAGAACCTTCAACTGACATTGGAAGAGCAGGCGCGCCGGCTTCAGCAGCTCGCCGACAACGAGATCCGTGTGGTGCAGGAGCAAATGCTCCTGGAAGAGCAGCAGGCCACGCTGTTCGGACTCTCGGTGCCCAAGCAAGATGAGGAGCTGATCAAGAGCGCGTCGAGCTTCTGGCTGACGCCACCCAGGATTCGCAACCTCATCGAGCGCTACTTCTCGGCACTCGAAGGAGGGCGCTCATACAAGCTACAGGGTCGCCAGCCCATGGTGAGCGTTCAGCTCAATCAGGAGATGCGCAACAGGTTGATCGACGACTTCAAGGCGGTATCGCAGTTCGGCGCCGTAGATCGCTCTTGGGAACGCTGGCTCAAGGGAAGCGATCCGTATCTCAGAGTCACCTTTGACCCAGCCACGGCCGACGAAGATCGGTCGGCAACGTTCGTAACGCCGACGCATCCGCTGGCGAGGCAGGCGGCCAAGTCTTTGGACCCCTCCGCAACACTCTCGTGTTCGGTGTTGGCCAAGTCGCCCACCGTGGCACCTGGTCGCTATCCGTTCGCGATCTACCGCTGGAAGATCCTGGGTGTGACGGAGTCCTTCGCGTTCCAACCCGTCTGCGAGAGCGAGGAGCATGCAAAGGCGCTTCTGGGACTCCTCGAAGACGCGATCGCCGCTCAAGACACTTTGGCGATAGCCGCTGCCGAAGAGGAACGTCTCGAAGCAATCCACTATCGCGTCTGGATGAGCAGCCGCGGCGAGCACATCGAGTCTGTGACACGGTCCGCCGAAGTGAGGCTCGCATCCCTCAAGGCATCTCACCAGGCGCGAGTGGCGCTGCTCGAAGAACAGCGCGATCAGGCCACTGACGCTCGCATCAGGCGAATGAAGGAGGGACAGCTCGAAGCGGCCAATCGGGACTATGAGCGGCGGCGTTCCGAGTTGGAGCGCGTGGCCGGGCAGGCAGAGATCGTGGCCGAGGCTGCTGTCCTTGGCGTACTGATGGTCGAGAAGTTGCCCGGGCAGCAAGGATCGTGACAGATGGCGATTACCCAGAGGATCGGGGAGGGTCCCTATGAGTTTTGACAAGGCGGCGTTTCAACAGCTCCGGTCAGACCGTCTCGCCTATGTTGATGGCCTTCGACGAAACAAGGGCTTCGAAGCGGGCATTCTTCGGTTGCTCACGCAGCTCTACCCCGACAACGCGCATTTCATCTACGAGCTCCTGCAGAACGCAGAAGATGCCAGGGCATCTCACGCGAGATTTACCCTTACCAAGGAGTCTCTGGTCTTCGAGCACGACGGTTCACGGCTGTTCTCGGCACGGGACGTTGAGTCGATTACCAGCATAGGCGACAGCACGAAGGCAGACTCTCCGACGGAGATCGGGAAGTTCGGGGTGGGCTTCAAGGCGGTCTTTGCGTATACGCAGACCCCTGAGATTCACTCCGGCGAGTATCACTTTCGCATTCGTGACCTCGTGGTTCCGGAGCTGCTGCATTCTTCAAACCTCGGTGCAAATGGGTTCAAGACAAAGTTCGTCTTTCCGTTCGACCACCCAAAGAAGAGTAGTCGGCAAGCCACGCATGAGATCGCTGGGGCGTTACAGGCGCTGGACGACGCGACTCTGCTCTTCCTGTCGAACATCTTTCGGATCAGCTATGTGTTGCCGGATGGTTCTGAGGGTCAGTTGGAGCGCGTTCTGCCCTCGGATCTTCAGCAGGCGAAGAGCAAAGGCCAGCAGATCGAGGTCATTGTTCACACCCCTGGGAGTGAACCGCGCAAGTCGAGCTGGCTTCATTACCGTCAGATCGTAACTATCGTCGATGAATCGACGCGCAAGGACTGCACCGTTGCAATGGCCTTCGGCCTCGAGGAGGCTGAAGGCCGGACGAAGAAGTCGAGCTGGAAGGTTGTTCCGCTCCATCCAGGTCGGGTCTCCATCTACTTTCCTGCTGAAAAGGAGACTTCGAACCTCCGGTTCCACATGCACGCGCCGTTCGCGTCGACAGTGGCACGCGACAGCGTTCGAGACTGCGAAGGAAATCACCAGCTCTTGGCCGCGCTCGCGGACCTTGCTGCTGAATCCATGGTGGACATCCGCGATCGCGGTCTGCTGACGGTATCGGCGCTTGAGGTGATGCCGATCGACGACGACAACCTGCCGAGATTCTACGAGCCGATCAGAGAAGAGCTCGTGCGTGCCTTTGTCAGTCAGGACTTGGTGCCCACTCGTGTCGGCGGTCATCGGGCATCCGGCGAGCTATTCCGTGGGCCTGCCGACATTGCCGCTCTGTTGAGCGACGAAGACCTCGTCACGATTACCGGTAAGAAATGGATCCCGCCACTTTGGTGTGCGAACCCGCCCCAAGTAAACCAACGCGCAGACAAGTTTCTCGACAGTCTCTCAATTGAGAGTTGGGGGTGGGAAGAGCTTGGTGAAGCGCTGGATTGCGCAAGCTGGAAGATCGAGTATGGAGAGGACAAGGGACGCCTGAAGAGGCTTAAGTCCTGGCTCGCGTCGAAAGAGGACGCGTGGTTGCAGAAGTTCTATGCGCTCCTCCACGATGCGGTGTTTCGCCATCATGAGAGCTTTGACGTTTCGGACCTTTCCTTCATTCGCGTCCAGAACGATGGCGAGGAACAGATGGTGCGTCCGCGCGATGCGTTCTTTCCGCAAGGCGATGCCGATCAGGGAAAGGCCGACGTCTCTTGGGTCAAGAAGGAGACCTTTTCGTCCGGAAAGTCCGAGAACCAAAGAAATAGTGCCAGGATCTTTCTCGAGCATTCTGGGGTCAAGACCTTTGACGAGAAGGCGGACTTGACCCGCCTTCTTGAAACCTACAAGGGAAAGTCATTTCCTGATGATTCGGCGCACATTCGGCATCTCAAGCGGTTCGTTCAGTTTTACAAGAAACAACCGAAGGATATCGATATCTTCTCCGGTAAGTCATTTCTGCTTGGAACGAAGCTTTCAACTCCCGATAAGCGGTATTTCTGTGCGCCGTCGATGCTTTGCCTAGACAGGCCGTATGAAGATACCGGCCTCGCTGGGGTCGAAAGCAGCAAGGAAAAATACCTGTTGTGGGATGGGTATGCGAATGCTGGCCTGAAGGCGGATTTTGTTGAATTCGTAAAGGCCGTGGGAGTGCAGGCAGACTTTTCAATCGTCAAAGTCTCCCCTGGGAAAAACCCAAACTGGTACCAGCTATCTGAAGACTATAGAGGTTATAAGGTGCGCTGGACTGATTCGGCGATCAGCGTAGATTGGACGATTGATGGGATCGAGCTGTTAATGCGGAATCCTTCGATAGAAAGCAGCCGTCTAATCTGGCGCGCATTGATCCGTTCCGAGGCGAGGGTGGCGAAGGCACGGTTTCGCCCAAACCGGCAGTACGACGTTAGAGAGTCTGATTCGCAGCTAATTTGCCATCTCAAGGGGAGTGCTTGGATTCCTGATTGCGACGGCGTCTTCCTTCCGCCGCAAGAGATATCCCGCACCCGACTCAGGCCGGACTTTCCGTACGACAACCAGAATGGACTGCTTGATGCCATCGGACTCGAGGACAGTGTCCAAAGGAAGACTGAGGACTATCAGCGCAAAGATCGAGCGGCTAGGGAGTTCGGCTTTAGTGGTGTTGATGCTGCCACCGAGGTGGCGAATGCGGCCAGGGAGGCCGGCCTTGATGCTGGCGATATCGTTGCATTGATCAAGCAACACGCGCCGAGGCCTGAGCAACCGGAAGAGGAAGTGCGAAATCCGGCGAGGCGGCGTAGAGGAGTCTTGGAACACCGAGAGAACGCGCCCGCGCGAGAGGCGGTGCGAAGAGAGCAATCGATTCAGCCAAACGTGCCCGGTGTCGTTGCCGAAGCGAAGGCGTACTTGCGTGCAAAGTACACCAACGTGCATGGGCAAATGGTCTGCCAAGCGTGTCAGCGTGAGATGCCCTTCAAGCTCGGAACAGGCGAGTACTACTTTGAGGCGGTTCAAGTCGTGAAGGGCTTGGCCAAACACTACTTTGAAAACAGGCTGGCTCTTTGCCCGACGTGCGCTGCCATGTACCAGTACGCTCGCTCTTGCTCGGACGATGAGTTGAGGCAGCAGATCGCCGCCACCGAAGGTGAGAGTGCCGTAGTGGAGCTAGACGTCGAACTGGCCGGAGATCCTCATGTCCTCAGATTTGTGGGAACACACTTCTTTGACCTTAGCGTCGTCGTCGGTGGGAGCGAGTCAAGCGAGGCGTGACGGCAAAGAGGTCGACGAGAACTTGCGTCGCGACAATAGCTTAGGGCGTTCGAGGCCAGCCCTTGTTGGTCGTTGTCCTGACCGACGCCGATGCCTCGCCGAAGCTGTCCGCGATGGTTGCTGGAGTCGATAGATGTCGATGGATCTCGAAAGATCGCTTCCGGCCGAATCGCCCGCAAACCCGCGTCAATGCTGGCGCTCCGCACTTTGATGGTAGAGATGACGGTGGATTTCGACATGGCTCACGCTGTGAGCCAGTGGGGCGCGACACTGGCTCCCGATTCCCACCGAGAGTTTGGAGTTGCCGATCAGTGTCCGCCCGATGCCGCCCACTGGACAGGAGCGGCCGTGACTGCGCAGGTGGCCGAGAGGCTCATCGGTGGCCGCAGGCGGTGCCCGTTGCACAGCCTCCCGTCGACCCGCAGTGAGGCAGCGACTGAAGCGACGAAGCAGGTAACCACGACATGACAGCTCAGATCGCCGAAAGGCTTCGCTATCAGGGGGAGGATGTGGCGATGTGCACCAACCCCCTGAGCGACTTCTTCGCCATGGGTGGGTTCGACCCGCGATTCGAGTCGAACTCCACCGCCCTATGGCGCGGTTACGTCGGGCGATGGGAGATCGTCGATGGCAGGCTCTATCTGGTCGAGCTGCACGGGACCCTGGAGGACGGAACCGAAGCGTCCGTTGCCACCATCTTCCCGGACTTCCCCGACAGAGTCTTCGCGCACTGGTACTCCGGCACGATTCGCATTCCGCAGGGTAAGCAGCTCGAGTACGTTCACATGGGCTACGGCAGCACCTTCGAACGAGACCTGTTCCTGGACGTGGAGCGTGGTGTCGTGAAGAACACCCGGGTACGCCACAACGGAACCGCAGAGTCCGAGAGCGCACCTGATGGCTACGACGTTGGGGCCATGACCGTGTTCCCTCGGTCCAAGAAGGACGATGCGGAGGGCGCGTGATCTACCTGTATTGGTACCTGGGGATCGGCGTCGCGGTTCTTGCCGTTGTCTTCGGCGCGCACCAGCTGACAAAGAAGGACGAGCCGGAGTCCCTTCGTGACCTTCTCGATGCCGTCAACCCTGACCGCAAGAAGCTCTCGTACCGCATCCTGAACAACGTGGTGGCTCCGGTGCTTGCCGCCGTTGCCGTCGTAGTCGTCTGGCCCGCTGCCCTCTACATGAAGGGCAAGGAGATCATCGGGAGGAAGAGCGAGTCGGCGCTGGACGAAGAGCGTGAGTTTGCGGTGGAGCGCACTCACCTGCAGGAGCGTCTCACCGTTTTGCAGATCGAGGCCCGCGAGGTGGTCGCGGATCCGTTGGGTGCGGTCCCGGATCTGCCATTCGGCCACCTGAATGCAGCTTGGAAGACCTTCGTTGAAGAAGTCGGAGCGGACGATGAACTTTGGTCATTTACGGCGCCCTGGCAGACCAAGTGGGGGCGCAAGGAAATCAGAACAGGATATGTCGTCGTGCGTGGTGGTGTTCCGGCGTCCCACTTCTTGACCATGTGGAAGGAGATCGAGGATGAGCCGAAGAGTGACCAAGGCGCGATTGCTCCAGGGGCCGGCGCGGTTTACGGGGGCGAGCGCGGACAAGGCTAGATGGTGACTCTCCGCCGTATCGCTCGGACGGCGTCGTGACGGTAAAATTTATGGCGAAAATGTGATTCGCGACAATGGCTTAGGGCGTTCGATGCCGACCCTTCCCAGGTGCCTCCCTGACCAACATGGACCCGCATCAACGGCGGCGGGAACGGTCGCGGGAGTCGATAGATGCCGATAGATCTCGAAAGCTAGCCATCGTGGACGCGCCGACTGTTCTCGATAGATGTCGATCGATGGTGAAAGCTGCGCTCGGGGATCCCACTCGAAGTGACGGTACTTCTGACGGTAAAACAACTGCGGTTCGAGCTGTTCTTCAAGCCCATCAACGACTTACAGAAGCCGTTGATGATTGAGTGGGAATAGGCCCCGGCCGGCCACCGCGATGCGCGCACAGCGCCGGGAGAGGATGACCGCGTGAACAGCCCGTCGCCCGCGCAGCTCCTCGAGCGCGCTGTGGCCGCCTTCCGGGCGGGCCGCTGGCACGAGACGGAGTCCGCCTGCCGCGCCCTCGCCGCGGCGGGGCGCGACGGCTTCGAGGTGCGCTACCTCCTCGGGCTGGTCGCGGAGCGAACCGG
>Ga0138256_10006037_pt1 | contig 12822 bp, 13 predicted proteins | sample KNB2016incub_MG_FD_105486 | JGI IMG/M metagenome (GOLD analysis project Ga0138256, IMG submission 105486) | Active sludge microbial communities from wastewater in Klosterneuburg, Austria - KNB2014incub_MG | ecosystem: Engineered > WWTP > Activated sludge > Unclassified | place: Austria... | reverse complement strand
GTTCGATCTGCGTGGATGGCGTAAGCCTCACGGTGAACGAAGTGGACAATGAAGGCTTCGAAGTGGCGCTGATCCCGCATACGGTCGAACACACCGCGTTCCATGCACTGCGCGAGGGCGATGCGGTGAACCTGGAAGTCGATCTGCTGGCGCGGTATGTCGAGCGGCTGCTGGCGACCACGCAATAGCTGTCATTCACGCGAAGGCGCGAATCCCATGCTGTCATTCCCGCGAAAGCGGGAATCCAGTCTTTGATCTTCAAGGCAGCAGCTGGATTCCCGCCTTCGCGGGAATGACGAGCAAGAGCAACAACACCAACGGGCAAGCACCATGAACTTCGCAACCATCCCCGAACTGCTGGACGAACTGCGCGCCGGCCGCATGGTCGTCGTCGTCGATGACGAAGACCGCGAGAACGAAGGCGACCTGATCATGGCCGCCGAGCTGGTGCGGCCGGCCGACATCAATTTCATGATCACCCATGCACGCGGCCTGGTCTGCCTGTCGCTGACCCGCGAACGCTGCGCGCAGTTGGGCCTGGCACCGATGGTGCAGGCCAATACCGCGCAGTTCCAGACCAACTTCACCGTCAGCATCGAGGCCGCCGAGGGTGTCACCACCGGCATCAGCGCCTACGACCGCGCGCATACCATCCGCACCGCGGTGCGGCCGGATGCGAAGCCGGCCGACCTCAGTCAGCCCGGTCACATCTTCCCGCTGAGCGCGCAGGCCGGCGGCGTGCTGACCCGCGCCGGGCATACCGAGGCCGCCAGCGACCTGCCGCTGCTGGCCGGCCTGGAACCCGCCGGCGTGCTGGTGGAAATCATGAATGCCGATGGCAGCATGGCGCGGCGTCCGCAGCTGGAGGTGTTTGCGCGCGAGCACGGGCTGAAGATGGGCTCGATCGCCGACCTGATCGCGCATCGGCTCGCCACCGAACACACTGTCGAGCGCATCGATACGCGCACCATCGACACCGAGTTCGGTCCGTTCCAATTGGTCACCTATCGCGACCGCATCGCCCACGAGCTGCACTTCGCGCTGGTCCGCGGCACACCCGAGCGCGCCACCCCGACCCTGGTGCGGGTGCAGGTGGAAAACCCGCTCAGCGACCTGCTGCACTGGCGGCGCGACGATTTCGGGGTGGCCGCCACCGATGCCCTGCGCGCGATCGCAGCGGAAGGGCGCGGAGTGATGGTGGTGCTCTCCGAGCCGCGCAATGCCGAGGCCCTGCTGGCGCGGCTGCGCAAGCAACCGGAGATCCGCGCGAACGCCAAGGATGTCGGCCAGTGGCGGCGCAACGGTGCCGGCGCGCAGATCCTGGCCGATCTCGGCCTTGGCAAGCTGCGCGTGCTGGGCACCCCGCGCCGGCAGGTCGGCCTGGCCGGATTCGGGCTGGAGGTCGTGGACTACGTGGCCGCGCCAGCGCGGTAAACTGCGCAGCCCCGTCGATACGACTACCCCATGCCGCATATCGAAGGCGACCTGCGAGCCCCCGAAGGCGCGCGCTTCGCGATCATCGCCAGCCGCTGGAACCCGCGCATCACCGATGCGCTGGTGACTGCTGCGCGTGATGCGTTCGTCGGCAATGGCGTCGCCGCCGCCGCGATCGACGTGGTGCGCGTGCCCGGTGCCTGGGAGTTGCCGATCGCCGCCCGTGAACTCGCGGTCGCCGGCAAGCATGCCGCGATCGTCGCGCTGGGCTGCGTGGTGCGTGGCGATACCCGCCACTACGAGCAGGTCGCCGATGGCGCGTCCGAGGGCCTGATGCGGGTCGCGCTCGACACCGGAGTGCCGGTGATGAACGGCGTGCTGGCGGTGGAGCGTTTCGAAGATGCCGCGGCACGTGCCGGCGGCAGCCATGGCAACAAGGGCGAGGAGGCCGCATTGGTCGCCATCGAGATGGCCGATTTGCGCCGCAAGCTCCAGGAGCATTCGTGATGAACAACCGCCGCCGTCCCGACGGCATCGACCCGGTGGCGCGCTCGCGTTCGCGCCGGCGCGCGCTGCAGGCGATCTACGCCTGGCAGATCAATGGTGCCGGCGAGCGCGACCTGATCGCGCAGTTCGCCCACGAACAGGCGCACGAGATCGCCGACCTCGAATATTTCGAGGATCTGGTGCGCGGCGTGCTGCGCCATCGCGGCGAACTGGATGCCGCGCTGGCCGATCACCTGGATCGCGGCGTCGACGAAGTCGATGCGATCGAGCGTGCCGCGCTGCGCATCGCCGCCTACGAGCTGCTGCATCGCCCGGACGTGCCGTACCGGGTGGTGATCAACGAAGCCATCGACTCGACCAAGCGCTTCGGTTCCGAGCACGGCCACACCTACGTCAACGGCGTGCTCGACAAGGCCGCCGCCGCGCTGCGCAGCGTGGAAGCGAAACGGTAGTGCGCGTCTCCCTCCCCTGCCTGCAGGGGAGGGTTGGGGTGGGGTTGCTTGTTGCGGTTGCGCCAGAGCGCACCCCCTCCCAATCTCTCCCTGCAAGCAGGGAGAGTGGAGAATGGAATTCGACCTGATCGCCCGCATCCGCGACCGCGCCGCATCGCGTGGCGATGTCGTGCTCGGCATCGGCGACGACGCCGCGCTGCTGCAACCACCCGCCGGCACGCTGCTGGTGGTGGCGATGGACACCCTCAACAGCGGCGTGCATTTCCCGCCCGAAACCGCACCCGCCGACATCGGCTGGAAGGCGCTGGCGGTGAACCTGTCCGACCTTGCCGCGATGGGCGCATTGCCGGCCTGGTGCACGCTGTCGTTGTCGCTGCCGGACGCGGATGCAACATTCGTCGATGGCTTCCTCGACGGGTTTCTCGCCCTTGCCGCGCAACATGACGTGGCCCTGGTCGGCGGCGACACCACGCGCGGGCCGCTGTCGGTGTGCGTGACCGTGCATGGGTTGGTCGAGCCGGGCATGGCGATGTGCCGCGATGGCGCGCGTGTCGGCGACGACATCTGGGTCAGCGGCAGCCTGGGCGATGCGGCTGCGGCACTGGCGCAATGGAAGTCGAATGGCGATGTCGATGCGGCCTTGCGCGCGCGGCTGGATCGCCCGACGCCACGCGTCGCGCTCGGACGCGCGCTGCGCGGCATCGCCAGCGCCTGCATCGACGTCTCCGATGGCCTGCTTGCCGATCTCGGGCATGTCTGCAGTGCAAGTGGCGTCGGTGCGCTGGTGGATGTCGATGCGCTGCCGGCATCGGATGCGTTGCGCGCGACGTTCGACAGCGAGCCGCGTCGCCAGTTGCAGGCAACCGGTGGCGACGACTACGAACTGTGTTTCAGCGCACCGGCTGCGGCGCAGGCTGCGGTGCTGGCCGGCGCGCTGCAGGCCGGCGTCGCGGTGACGCGCATCGGCAGGCTGGATGCCCGCGGTGGCGTGGCGACGCTGACCTCGGCGGGTGCGGACTGGCGTGCGCCGACACCGGGTTGGCAGCACTTCGCCGCGTGACGCCACTCAATCCGGCAACAACTTGCCCGGATTGAGGATGCCGTCCGGATCCAGCGCCTGCTTGATCGCACGCATTGCCTCCAGCGTGGCCGGATCGAACGCGCGGGCCATGAAGCCGCGCTTGGACAGGCCGATGCCGTGCTCGCCGGACAATGCGCCGCCCAGCGACAGGGTCAACTCGAACACGCGTGGCAGTGCGGCCTGCGCGCGCGCGGTCTCGTCCGCATCGTCCGGGTGGTAGAGGATGTTGACGTGCAGGTTGCCGTTGCCGGCATGCCCGAAGCAGACGATCACCAGCGCGAATGCGTCGGCCAGCGCTTCCACTCCGGCGACCAGCTCGGGAATGCGCGACACCGGCACCACCACGTCCTCGTTGATCTTGCCCGGGGCGATGCTGCGCAACGCCGGCGACAATGCGCGCCGCGCGGCCCACAGGCGGTCGCGGGCGATGCCATCGGTGGCCACATCGAGATCGAGCAGGCCCTCGCCTTCGGCGGCTGCGGCCAGTGCGGCCAGCAGATCGGGCAGGGCCTCGTGGCTGCCGTCGGCTTCGATCAGCAGCATCGCGCCGGCTTCCGGCACCTCGCTGCCGTTGCGGCGCAGCAGTTCGAGGCTGCGGCGATCGATGAATTCCAGCATCGCCGGCACCACCGGCTGGGCCATCAGTCTTGCCACCGCGGCGGCGGCGCTGGCGGCATCGCGATAGAACGCACGCAGCCCGGCCTGCGCCTGCGGCAGAGGCGATAGCTTGAGCGTGGCCTCGACGATCAGCGCCAGCGAGCCCTCGCTGCCGACCAGCAGGCGGGTCAGGTCGAAGCCGCTGGAGAGCTTGGTGTACGGCCCGCCGCAGCGGATCAGTTCGCCACTGCCGGTGACCGCGACCAGGCCCAGCACGTTGTCGCGGGTGGCCCCGTACTTCACCGCGCGCGGGCCGCCGGCATTGGTGGCCAGGTTGCCGCCCACGGAGCAGGTGTCGGCACTGGACGGATCCGGCGGCCAGAACAGCCCGTGCGCTTGCAGGGCCTGCTGCAGGTCGCCATTGAGGACGCCGGGTTCGACCACCGCGCAACGATCCGCCGCGCGGATGTCGAGAATGCGGTGCATCCGTGCGAACGAGACCACGATGCCGCCGTGCACCGGCACCGCCGCGCCGGTGGTCGCGGTACCGGCACCGCGCGCGACCAGTGGAATGCGATGTTCGCGGCAGGCGCGCACCAGGACGACGACCTGTTCGCGCGTGCGCGGCATCGCCACCGCATCGGGCAGCGCGTGGCGGCGCGAATCGTCGCTGGCGTGGGCCGCGCGGATGACGGCATCGACATGCCAGCCGTCCGCGCCGAGCAGCGCGGCCAGGGTGTCGACGAGTGCGCCCGGCAAGCCCGTGCTCATGTGCAGTCGTCGGCGCGGAACGCGTCGCGCAGCCAGTCGATGCGCGGGGCCGCGGGAGTGCCGCTGGCATCGATCACGTCGAACCGGCAGGGCGCATCGGCATGTTGCGGATGGCGGGCCAGGAACACCTGCGCCGCATGCACCAGTCGTCGCCGCTTGCCGGCATCGACCGAGGCCGCGCCGCCGCCGAATGCCGCGCTGGCGCGATAGCGCACCTCGACGAACACCAGCGTGCCGCCATCGCGCATCACCAGGTCGAGCTCGCCGCCGCGTGCCTGCGCATTGCGTGCCAGCAGGTGCAGGCCGTGTTGCTGCAGGAAGCCGAGTGCAGCGGTTTCCACCGCATCGCCGCGGGCGCGGCGATCCAGCGCCGGCTCAGCGGGCGTCATCGCCCAAGGGCACGGCGACGCCGCCGGAGAAGCGCGACCAGCTCGGCTGGCGCAGCACGTTGCCGAAGCCGTCCAGGCTGAGCCGGCCGGTGGCACCGGCGATCTCGGCATTCGCCGACAGCGCGAGCCGTTCAAGGTAGGCAGTGACGCGCCAGGCATCGAAGCCGAACGCGAACAGGCGCGCCGCCGGCCCCTTGGCCGTATCCACGCGGGCGGCGGCGCTGGCTTGCGAGGGCAGGCCATCAACGCCACGCGCGCTCCAGGTTTCGGTGGGAAAGACGATGCCGTCGAGGGCCATGTCGTCCGCAGGCTTGCCGGTGCCGGAGGTGATCTGCGAGGTCGCCACGCGGGTGGTGGCGCTGATCCCGGCCAGTGCAAGCCGCGGCAGCAAGGCGCGAACCTGCGGGGCCTTGGCGGCCAGCAGCAGGGCATCGACGCCCTGCGCGGCAGCGATGTCTTCGGTGACCTGCACGCCGCGTCGCTCCAGTTGCGCCTTCGCCGCGCCGGCGCTGCGCCGCTGCGCATCCTCGCCGCCGCTGTAGACCAGTACGTGCTTGGCACCGCGCTGGATCAGGTACTGGGCGATGCTGATGCCCTCGTCTTCCGGCGACAGCGAGAACGCGGCGCTGCCGGGCGGCGGGGTGCGGTTGCCGCGGTTGAGCGCGAGCAGCGGCACCTGCGGGGTGTCGTCGGCGAACACCGCGTCGACCTCGTCGCGGCCGAGCGGACCGACCACGAAGTCGTTGCCCTCGGCCACCGCGCGCGCGTAGGCGGTGCCGGCGCCCGCAGCGGTGTCGTAGAAGCGCAGCTCCGGCCTGCGCCGGGCTTCGCCGTAATAACCGGTGAGGAACCCGTCGCGCACCGCCGCCGCGGCACCGGCCTGGCCGCCGCTCAGCGGCAGCAGCAGGGCAAGCTTCATCGGCGGGCGATAGCCATCGCGATCCGCGGCCGGGCGGCCGGCGGCATCGAAGTTCCATTCGCCGCGATCGAACGGACGCGGCAGCGGCAGGCCGCGAGTGATCAGCGCGCGGCCGGCGAAGTTGTACAGCGCATCGCCGACCGCCAGGCCGGCGGCGGCACGGGTGAGCGTGGCATCGTCCAGCCGTGCCAGCAGGCCATCGATCCGTGCCGCATTGTCCGCACGCGCCTGCCCGGACAGGGCGGCATGGTTGCGCGCCAGCGCCTGCGCTTCGACCACGATCTCGTTGTGCGCGGATACCGCCGGCTTCTGCACGTCGACGCTGGCACAGCCGGCCAGGCCGAGCAGGGCGAGCAGGGCGAGGCAGGCGGCCAGCAGCGGGGCGGTCGCGAATCGACCAAGCTTGTGTTTCGGGGCCACGGATCGGCGCTCGTTCGGGAACCGGCTACGATTCTACCTGCGCACAAGGCGAAGGCTGGCGATGCAAGGTTCCGGCAGTTCCACATCAGGCACGTTGTTCGTGGTGGCCACGCCGATCGGCAATCTGGGCGACCTCGGTCCGCGTGCACTGGACACGTTGAAGACCGTGGCCGCGATCTGCGCCGAAGACACCCGCCACACCCGCCAGCTGCTGGCGCACTTCGGCGTGGAGAAGCCGCTGATCGCCCTGCACGAGCACAACGAGGGCGATGTCGCGGCGTCGATGGTGGCGCGCCTGGTTGCCGGCGAGTCGCTGGCGCTGGTGTCCGACGCCGGCACCCCGCTGGTCAGCGATCCCGGTTTCCGGTTGGTGCGCGCCGCGCGCGAGGCCGGGATCACGGTCAGCCCGGTGCCCGGGGCGAGCGCGCTGATCGCGGCCTTGAGCGTGGCCGGCCTGCCCAGCGACCGCTTCATCTTCGAAGGCTTCCTGCCGGCGAAGCCGAATGCGCGCCGCGAACGCCTGCATGCGCTGGCATCGGAACCACGCACGCTGATCTTCTACGAATCCGCGCACCGCATCGAGGAAGCGCTGGACGATGCCGCGGCTGCATTCGGCAGCGAACGCCGTGCCGTCATCGCCCGCGAGTTGACCAAGCTGTTCGAAACCGTGCTCGACGGCAGCTTGGCCGAACTCGCGCAGCGGGTGCGCGCCGATCCCAACCAGCGCAAGGGCGAATTCGTGCTGATGGTGCAGGGCGCGGGCGAGGATGCCGATGCCAAGGTGGCGGAGGGCTTGCGCCTGTACGCGAAACTCAAGGAGCACCTGCCGCCGTCGACCGCGGCCAAGCTGGCGGCGGAGCTGTCCGGGGCGCCGCGCAAGGTGTTGTACGGCGCGCAATGAAGCTGGTGGCGGAGCCGGCCGATAAGCCGGGTTCTGTCTGGGACAGTCATTCCTCTAGGCGCATCGTCACCGATACGCTCAAGCAACCTACCCGGACCCGACGCGGGCAACGTCATGAGGTCCCTATTTGGCCTTGCTCCCGGTGGGGTTTGCCGTGCCGGCCTGTTGCCAGGCTCGCGGTGCGCTCTTACCGCACCATTTCACCCTTACCAGCCGAGGCTGGCGGTATCTTTCTGTTGCACTTTCCGTCGGCTCGCGCCGCCCAGGCGTTACCTGGCACCGTGCCCTGTGGAGCCCGGACTTTCCTCGGCACCGCCCCCTTGCGGGAACGATGACGCGACTGTCTGGCCGACTCCGCCGCGGGCATTGTACGCCGCCGGGTCATGTTCCGTTGCGGAGGATCGTCTCGCCCGCGAACACGCCGCCCGGGCCGAACCGGCGTTCGTGGATGAAACCGCGGCCGGCGTGATCCACGGCGACGATCGTGCTGGCGCGGGTGCCGTAAGCCTCGCCGCGGATGAAGGCCGGCGACAGCTGGCGTTCCAGTGCCAGGCCGACGCCGGTGTCCGGCAGTTCCGCATCCGGCGCGACGCGTTCGTCCGCCAGGGCATCCCACAGCCCCTGCAGATTGTCCGTCTCGGCCTTCACCCATGCCTGCATGGCTGCGATCAGGTGCCGGGTCTTCGGCCAGGGCGCATCCAGGTGGCCATTGGAGATGCCGTGCACGCCTGCCGCCAATGCCTTGCGTTGCCGGGGATGGTTGCCCAGATGCCAACAGCCAGCGACATCGACCAGCATCAGGTTGAACGGTGCGTAGGTGTCCGATGTCGCCAGCAATGCCTCGCTCGTGGCGGCGGCATCCAGCGCGCCGTCGAGGAGCGAAACCGGCAGTGCGCCACGCGAGGGGCCTGAGTGCGGCTTGGCGATGCCGTCGCGGACATTGGTGACCACCGCGACGCGGCCGCGGGCATCGAGCCCGACCCAGGTTCCACCCGACACCAGGTCGCGGCCGGCAAGCAGCCCGGTCCCGGGCCAGCGGGCCAGCGCAGCAGTGGGGCGGGCGTGGAATTCGTCGCGGTTGCCGGCCAGCAGCAGCCGCCAGCGCGGGTGGACGTGATGGGCAAAGGCGACGACGCACATGTGGCCATTGTGGCGCGTGATGGCGACAGCGGCGCATTCACTTTTTGCACCGCAGCATGATGCGATTCCGCGCGTCGGCAACGAACCAACAACCGAGCACGGCATCACGAAATTTCAAAAAATGAGATGAAACATAAGCTTGTGGATAAAGCTTGAACAAATCTCTGAAGAGTGCTGCAAGTCGTTGACCAGACTGGTGAAAGTCCCTGTGGATTGTTGTTGACAAGACGGATCGGACTGCTAATGTGGCGACACGTGGGAAAACCGGGTAATTAGTGGTTTTTCCGTCACGAACTCCGCGCAGACGGGGGCAGCACAGGACACGGGCATGTTCCAGGGCGAGACCGCCATCACCATCGACGACAAGGGCCGGCTGGCGATTCCTACCGCCTACCGGGAGCTTGTCGCGCGGGCGTGTGGCAATTGCCTGGTGCTGACCTACAACCCGTTCGAGGACGGCTGCCTGTGGCTGTACACCCCTGACGCCTGGGAGCGCGTGCGCGAGGACGTGATGGCGCGGCCCAATGCCTTGCGCGTGGTGCGCAGCCTGCAGCAGAAGCTGGTGGGTTCCTCGGCCCGGCTGGAGCTGGATGGCAGTGCCCGGGTGTCGGTGCCGTCCAGCCATCGCATGGCGGTCGGCATCGAGCGCAAGGCGGTGTTGCTGGGCATGGGCGACAAGTTCGAATTGTGGAGCGAGCAGGCGCATCGCGCGCAGATCCAGCAGACCTTGTCTGACGGCGATCTGAGCGGCGATCTGCTCGACCTCCGGCTGTGACCACGGGTGGTGCGGGTGCCATGCCTGCCCACCTGCCTTCGCCTCACCTGCCGGTGCTGTTCGCCGAGGTCATGGAGGGCCTGGCGGTGAAGGCGGATGGCATCTATCTGGATGGCACGTTCGGGCGCGGCGGGCACGCGCGCGGGGTATTGGCGAAGCTGGGGCCGGAGGGGCGCTTGCTGGTGATGGACAAGGATCCGGACGCGATCGCCGTGGCCACGCAGCTGGCCGCCGCGGATGCGCGCGTCGCGCTGCGCCGTGCCAGTTTCGCCGAGCTTGCGCAGTGGTCGCGGGTCGATGCCGGCCTCGATGGCGTGCTGTTCGATCTCGGCGTGTCGTCGCCGCAGCTCGACGTGGCCGAGCGCGGCTTCTCGTTCGGCAAGGATGGCCCGCTGGACATGCGCATGGATCCCGATGCCGGCGAAAGCGCTGCGCAGTGGCTGGCGCGTGCCACCGAGAAGGAGATCGCCGATGTGTTGTGGCTGTGGGGTGAAGAGCGCCAGAGCCGCCGTATCGCCCGCGCGATCGTCGCCCGTCGCGGCGATGCGCCGCTGTTGCGCACCGCGCAGCTCGCCGAGTTGATTGCCTCGGTGATGCCGCGCGGCGATTCGAAGATCCATCCCGCCACGCGCTCGTTCCAGGCGATCCGCATCTACATCAACCGCGAGCTGGTCGATCTGGAGGCCGGGCTGGATGCCGCGCTTGCGTGCCTGAAGCCGGGCGGACGGCTGGCGGTGATCAGCTTCCATTCGCTGGAAGACCGCATCGTCAAGCAATTCATGGCGCGGCATGCGAAGGCACCGCCGGCCAACCGGCGGATGCCGGTGGAAGTCGCGTTCACGCCCGCGCTGAAGCTTGTCGGCGGTGCGCAGAAGGCCGGCGATGCGGAACTTGCGGCCAATCCGCGTGCGCGCAGTGCGGTGCTGCGCGTGGCCGAAAAATTGCCTCTCGACAGCGGCGCGGTGGCGGCATGAACCGTTACGTGATCCTCGCCGTGCTGGTGGTCGCCAACGTGGTCACCGCGTTGCTGGTGGTGCGCGACCGCCATGAACACCGCCTGGCCTTCATCGCGCTGAACAAGCTGGACAAGACCCGCGACGAGCTCAACATCGAGTTCGGTCGCCTGCAGCTGGAGCAGGCGACCTGGGCCGAGAGCAACCGCGTCGACCAGGTCGCGCGGACTCGCCTCGGCATGGTGTTCCCGCGCACCGAAGACATCGTGGTGCTGCGCCGATGAAACTGCTTGGCCTGCAACTGCCCGATCTGCCGAAGCGCAGCCTGCGCGACAAGGTGCGGCGCGATGTCGCGCGCCCGGCGTCCGCTGGCCGTGTGCGCGGGCGCGCAAGCTTCAACCTGCGCGATCGGCTGCTTCTGGTCGGCGGCGCGCTGGCGTTGAGCTCGGTGGCGCTGCTGGCGCGTGCGCTGGATCTGCAGGTGATCGACAACGAGTTCTACCAGCAGCAGGGCGCGGCGCGCTTCCTGCGCGAGATCCCGATCGCCACCTCGCGCGGGATGATCACCGACCGCAACGGCGAGCCGCTGGCAGTGAGCTCGCCGGTGGAATCGATCTGGGCCAATCCGCAGGAACTGCTGAAGTCGCCGGCGCGCTTGCCGCAACTGGCGGATGCGCTGGGCATGGATCGCGACGAGCTGCGCAATCGCCTCGGCCAGCGTGCCGGCAAGGAATTCGTCTACCTCAAGCGCCGGATCAACCCGGACGAGGCCAGGCGCATCCTCGCGCTGGAAATCCCCGGCGTGGCCAGTCAGCGCGAATACCGCCGCTTCTACCCACAGGGCGAGGCGCTGGCGCATGTGCTCGGATTCACCAATATCGACGATCGCGGCCAGGAAGGGCTGGAGCTGGCGTTCGACGACTGGTTGCGCGGCACGCCCGGTGCCAAGCGGGTGATCCGCGACCGTCGCGGCCGCATCGTCGAGAACGTGGACCTGGTGCGCGCGGCGCAGCCGGGCCGCGACCTGGCACTCAGCATCGACCGGCGCATCCAGTACCTGGCGCACCGCGAGTTGCGCAACGCGCTGGACGAATTCGATGCCAGCAGCGGCTCGGCGGTGGTGATCGACGTCGCCACCGGCGAAGTGCTGGCGATGGTCAACCTGCCGACCTTCAACCCGAACGCGGTCGGCACCAGCGCGCGCGACGCGCACCGCAATCGCGCGGTCACCGACCTGTTCGAGCCGGGCTCGACCATGAAGCCGCTGACCGTGGCGGCCGGGCTGGAAGCCGGCGTGATCACCCCGACTTCGATGTTCGACACCAATCCGGGCTGGATCGCCAACGGTCGCTACCGCACCACCGACACCCACAACTACGGCGTGCTGGATACCACCGGCGTGATCCGCAAGAGTTCCAACATCGGCGCGGCGATGATCGCCAATCGCCTCGGCAACCGGCAGTTCTACGATTTCGTGCGCCGCTTCGGTTACGGCGAGCGCACCGGCAGCGGCTTCCCCGGCGAATCCGCTGGCGTGTTCCCGGCACCGGATCGCTGGGACGGCACCAGCAAGCAGACCATGAGCTACGGCTATGCGCTGTCGGTCACCCCGTTGCAGATCGCCACCGCCTATGCCGCGCTCGGCAATGGCGGCAAGTTGATCCCGCCGAGTTTCATCAAGGGCCAGCATGCGCCCGCGCGCCAGGTGCTGGATCCGAAGATCGCCGGCGAAGTGCTGCGCATGATGCAGACCGTGACCGAACCCGGCGGCACCGCGACCCGTGCGGCGATCCTGGGCTACCACGTGGCCGGCAAGACCGGCACCTCGCGCAAGGCCAGTGCCGGCGGCTACTCGCGGCGCTACATCGGCTATTTCGCCGGACTGGTGCCGGTCGAGAACCCGCGCTTCTCGATGGCGGTGATGGTCAACGATCCCGACCCGAGCAAGGGCTATGTCGGCGGCACGGTGTCCGCGCCGGTGTTCCGCAACGTGATGGAAGGCGCGCTGCGACTGATGGACGTGTCGCCGGACAATCTCGAAGCCTGGCTGGCGGCGCAGGCTGCGGCCGAAGCCAAGCGCCTGAAGGCCAGCGGCCGCGCACTGCCGCAGGCGACCGCAGCGGCGGCGGTTGCGCCGGCGGCGAGGGCGCTGCCATGACCCGCGCCATGCTGCTCGGCGAACTGCTGCCGGAACTGGAAGACCTGTCGGCCGATCTCGCCGTCACCGGCCTGACCCTGGACAGCCGCGAAATCAAGCCGGGCGATGCGTTCGTGGCCATCGCCGGCTTCGGTGCGCATGGCCTGAATTTCGTCGATGCCGCGCGCGATGCCGGTGCCGCCGCGATCCTGTTCGAACCGCCGGCACCCGACGATTTGCCGGCCCCCGGCGATGCCATCGCGGTGACCGGCCTGCGTGCACGCATGGGCGCGATGGCCGACCAGTTCCACGGACAGCCCAGCGCGGCGATGACCACGGTGGGCGT
>Ga0138256_10006036_pt1 | contig 12822 bp, 8 predicted proteins | sample KNB2016incub_MG_FD_105486 | JGI IMG/M metagenome (GOLD analysis project Ga0138256, IMG submission 105486) | Active sludge microbial communities from wastewater in Klosterneuburg, Austria - KNB2014incub_MG | ecosystem: Engineered > WWTP > Activated sludge > Unclassified | place: Austria... | reverse complement strand
GCAGGAAATCCTGTTTTGATTTAGCCAATGCATCCGCTTTGCCTTGACCTGCTTTGAGATTTTTGATAAAACCGACTACGATTTCTTTGGTGCTGGCATCGTTGACTGGCCAGAGGGACATGACTATATTTTTACACCCGGCTTGTTTAAATGCTTTGGCCAGGGATTCCACGCCATTTCCATGTTGATATTTGCCTGCGCCGGTGTTGCAGGCGCTGAGGATGGCAAGATCGGCGTTCAGGTCAAGTTCCTTGATTTGGTAGGAATAAAGCGGATCGAACTCATCCGCGTCCGAATTCAATAAAAACTGGGAATAATCCGGGTTTTGATCATTGGCCAGGGCATGGAGTGCAAGATGTAGTATACCAGCATTTCGGGCTTGACTGAAAAAGACGGATTTATTTATTTTTTTTCCTGTAAAACTTTGTCCCGCCAATATTTTTGATGATTCGCTGACTTCGGGAATATTAAATTTCAGTTGGCCGAGGCTTGCCCGGTTAACGGTATACAAATCTTCCAGTAAGATCGAATCTCCACGACGCTGACTAATAGTTCCATGCCCTGAATATTCGGGTGCAAAGCCCACGTAAGCTTGTTGGGTTGATTTTTTCGATTTATGAAGATAAAGGCCGCTAGAGTAATCATATCGTACCGTCGTTTGTATCTGCCGATAATGTAGCAGATATTCAAAGGGCAGAAAACTAAACATGCCATCTGGTAGAATCACCAATTCTTTTCCTTCTATAAAGGAAGAAAAAGGTTCCAATATATGTGCATATAGAATTTGCCCAATAGAATCGATTTTTTTTAATTCGGGAAGCCCAGGTTTCTTAATATATTCAATAAACTGAGTAATCATTTGCTCAAACTCCGGAGTTTTGTAAAGAAGCCTGCTCATCAAAGTATCCGGGGTCACAAAGTGAATGGATACCAGGCTATCGCCATAAAAAAAGTCAAGCAGGGCTGCATCTTCGTTCTGAAGTTTTTTACGGATGGATTCAATGGGGTATTCATTTTTTAGTTGTGAAGTCTGCCCGGATTCTAACTCCTTAACATGTCGCTCCTTAAGAATTTCCATTTCTCCACACAGAGTAGCCAACTGACCTTGAGCATGAAGACGAACTTTAGAATCCTGCGCAGTGTCTTTTAGGTTCAATTCAGTTAGTTTATAGTTTATACTTTTGATTTTTGTACGGATTTCCTCCAATTGCTCTTGGGTATTATATTCCTTAAAGCGTTGATTTTGTTTTGAACTGATTACTTCACGGGTGAGGATGATGCTTTTGCTGGCCTCAGACCATTTTAATCCCTGCAATAGAAAACGTTCATCACCGGATTCGTCGTACAATTTTTTTATAAGTCCAATGGCTTTTTCGTACAAAAGATGATGATCGTGTTCATGTACCAATCGGTTGGCATCGGTATATATTCGTTCATGTAATAAAACAGTGGCCTCATGGATGGACTTAAATATTTTTAACACATTAAGCGCTTCAATATAGTCTGGGTCATTTGCCAAAGAAGAATATTCGATTAAAAATTTATGCTTTAATAATGGAAGAATATTTTTTAGAATATACACAGATTTCCCATACCAATTAACAGGTTCTGCATTATTCCAATTCAAATCAGGCATCATCTTGCCAATCATGCTGTCTACGATAGTTCGGCTAATGTCCATTCTCTTCGCATTTAAAGCAAGCTGGGCCAACCTGCTGCGCATATACAGCATGATTCCTTCATCTCCATTGGGCTGGTAAAGATCAAAACATTTTTTCATGCACTGGTAAGCATGCTCAAATTGTCCCATGGTCTCAAAAGTCAGCGCTTTGGTTTCATACGCATCAATAAAACTATACTTGTTAATATCCTTTTGCGTAAATTCAATGAGTGAATCACCAAGTCTCAAAGCCGCGTCAAATTCATTATTAAAAATAAGTAGGTGAGCCCTTATATTATTTATCCTGAACAACATGATATCTTTAATCTGAGGGTTGTTGATGTAACAATGATTTGCTAGGTTAAAGGCATATTGTGCATTATTTGTCCTTCCCATCATTAAATGGTTATACGCTGTCCTGAAATGATAGTCCATGTAATGACGCGGGAAATCCGCAATGATCGAATTTGGAAATTTCCAACTCCATCTTGATATAGACCTTTCTTCAGATGGTTGTTGTTTTTTATAGAGGGACTCATAAATAGCTTCCGTCTTGTTGTAATAGATTTCCATTTTCTCCCTGTCGTTGAGGAGAAAATTCTGGTAGGCCATACTTTGATAAGCCAAACCAAGAAATAGATCATTTTGATCCCTTATTTTTAAACTGATCTCAAACCCTTCAAAAATTCCTTTCCTTGCCGCACTGTAATCGCCTTTAAACAGGTAATTTTTTTCCATTTTCCTAAGTGCCAAAGGGGTCAATAAATGAATTTTACCAAACCGTTCCTCTGTTATTTTAAGGCACTGATTCAGAAAATGAATGCTGGAATCCATTTCAAATGATTCCTGAGCTGTGTAACCCAGATTATATAATGTTGAAGCATATTTGACCCAGGTGACAGAATCCTGCGTATTCCCGGTTAAATTTTCAAGTATAGGCAACACTTGTTTAAAATAGATTTTTGCTGAATCGTATTGGAGGTGGTATAACATCGAATCAGCTTTCAACATAAGTTCTTCAACCCTTACAGAATCTGATATGCCTGCAAATGAAGCCACCAAATGTGTATTATTTAATTGACCCTGAACTGATGGGTTCTCCGAGTACAATAACAGGCAAAGCAGGAAGCATATTTTTACAATGGACTTCATTATTTTGGTTCAGACTACTTAAAGATTTGATACTTCCTGGATTTAGTCAGGATGATGAAAAATCAGTTCTATGGAAATGCAAGATTAAAATAATCCAATTTTTTTGGATTATGTTAAACAAGGTGATGATTCTTCCGCATCCTTTGGCCTGATAGGAATCTGTTTAGCATATTACCTGGTCCCTTTATTAAAATAAAAAAAGGCCCCATCGCTGAGGCCTTTTTCCTAATCATACAGTGTTGCACATTGCAACAGATAAAAAAATTATTGTTTTTCCGGTCTCAGGCTGCGCACTACTTTTCCGGCCTGCCACATTTCTGAATCCCTCAACTCAGCCAATTCCACTTCGAGCTTTGCCCGGTAATCCGGTTGACTATTGCTATCTATAGAACGTTGGGCTTCGTCTCCTCGTGCTACAGAAGCGTATAATTCTTCAAATACGGGTGCAGTTGCATCCCGGAACTTGTTTTTCCAATCCAGCGCACCGCGTTGAGCTGTGGTACTGCAATTGGCATACATCCAGTCCATCCCATTTTCTGCAACCAGAGGCATAAGGCTCTGTGTAAGCTCTTCTACCGTCTCATTAAAGGCTTCCGAAGGCGTATGGCCATTTTTTCTTAAAACCGTATACTGGGCTTCAAATATGCCCTGGATGGCTCCCATAAGGGTGCCCCGCTCACCGGTCAGGTCACTGAATACCTCCCGCTGAAAATTGGTTTCAAACAAATAGCCCGAACCAATGCCGATACCTAAAGCAACCACCCGATCCTTGGCTTTACCGGTAGCATCCTGGAAAATCGCATAACTGGAATTCAGTCCACGTCCCTGTAAAAACATACGGCGTAAACTTGTACCTGAACCTTTGGGGGCGACCAGAATCACATCGATATCCGGTGGAGGGATGATACCTGTCCGCTCTTTATAGGTGATACCAAAACCATGTGAAAAATACAGCGCTTTGCCCGGGGTCAACAAAGGTTTGATGGTTGGCCAGGCTGCAATCTGGGCGGCATCGGAAAGCAGGTATTGGATAATACTGCCTTTTTCAACAGCTTCCTCTATGGAAAATAAGGTCTTACCAGGCTCGAAACCATCCCGGATAGCTTTATCCCAGGTAGGAGAGGGGTTTCGCTGGCCAACGATGACATTAAAACCATTGTCCCTCAGGTTTAAAGCCTGCCCGGGACCCTGGACACCATAACCAATAATTGCGATGGTTTCATTTTGTAAAATATCACGGGCATGATCCAGTGAAAATTCATCGCGGGTAACCACATTTTCCTCAACCCCGCCAAAGTTTAATTTTGCCATTGATTCAATTTATAGTTTAAGTTTTAAAAATTTTTAAAAATTTACATACTGAACACCTTTTCCTGCTGATCCAAAAATTCATTATCGACCATTTCGGAAGGCGGTTCGTGGTGTTCAAACTGGGTGAGCTTGCGGTGAAACCCTTCACTGCTTTTTATAATTGCTACCCTGGCACTCCGCACAAATTCAATCAGTCCATACGGTTCAAGTACCTTGATGAATTGATCGGTTTCTTCCCGGTGGCCCGTTACCGAGAATACCGTATAATCTTTGCGGATGACCACAGCCCGCGCACCGTACTGACTTAAAAGCCTTTCCACCTTCACTTCGCTGGCAATAATGTCTGTAGAGACTTTATACAATGCGAGCTCCTGCCATACAATCTCATCATTATTGTTGTAATACGCTTTCAGCACATCTACCTGTTTTTCTATTTGACGGCATAATTTTCTTACTACTTCTTCAGATTCATTGATGACGATATTAAACCGGTGGACAGAATCAATTTCACTCGGTGAAGTATTCAGGCTTTCCACATTAATTTTCCTTCTTGAAAAAATAATGGCAATCCGGTTTAATAAACCAACCTGGTTTTCTGTATAAACCGTGACCGTATATTCTTGTTTAAGCATGATTTGATTTTTAAATTACAGGTCTTCTTTACATAAAATGACCTCTGCGACCCCTCTGCCCTGGGGAACCATGGGGAATACATTGTTTTCTTTACCCACGATGACTTCAAGGAGAAAACTGCCAGGATGCTCCAGCATCTCGCGGATGGCGTCCGTCAATTCATTTCTTGCCGAGACCGAGCGGGCGGCAATATGATAACCTTTGGCGACCTGAACATAATCCGGACTCATAATATTGACAAAGCTGTAGCGGTTTTCATGAAAAAGTTCCTGCCACTGCCTGACCATACCCAGGAAATTATTGTTGAGAATAATGATCTTGACATTGGGCTTGAATTGCATAATGGTGCCTAATTCCTGTATCGTCATTTGGATGCCTCCATCCCCGATGATAGCTACTACTTCCCGGTGTGGAGCGCCGTATTTAGCCCCTATAGCCGCAGGTAGGGCAAAGCCCATAGTGCCTAATCCTCCGCTGGTGATATTACTTTTACTGTCTGTAAATTTAGCATACCGGCAGGTCACCATCTGATGCTGACCGACATCGGTGACCAGAATCGCCTTCCCTCCGGTAAATGAATTTAAAATATGAATGACCTCTCCCATCGTCAAAGAAGTCCCGGTAGGATTCAACTCATTAAAAATTACTTTGGTCTCTTCCTGGAGTTTACAATCATCGAATTTTTTGAACCAGGTCAGATAGCTCTTTTTTTGAATGGCCCTGGTTAGCAGGGGAAGGGTCTCTTTACAATCGCCCCATACCGGAACGGTGGTTTTTACATTTTTATCAATTTCTGAAGGATCGATATCGAGGTGGATGATTTTGGCTTGTTTGGCGTATTTATCCAATCGCCCGGTCACGCGGTCGTCAAATCGCATTCCGATGGCAATCAGGACGTCGCATTCATTGGTGAGCAGATTAGGGCCATAATTGCCATGCATACCCAACATACCCACCGCATTGGGATGGTCAGTAGGTATGGCGCTCATCCCCAGAATAGTCCATGCCGCCGGGATACCTGATTTTTCGAGAAAGGCTTTAAACTCCGCCTCTGCTTTGCCGAGGATTACCCCTTGTCCAAAAATAATCAATGGTCGTTCGGCTACATCAATCAGCGCTGCCGCTTGTTGAATATATTCCTTTCTTATTATTGGTTTAGGACGGTAACTGCGGATATGCCTGCATTTTTCATAGCCCATAAAACTAAAGGACTGGATCTGGGCATTTTTAGTAATATCGATCAATACCGGTCCGGGACGGCCGCTGTTGGCTATATAAAAAGCCTTGGCGATGACACCGGGTATTTCGTGGGCTTCCGTCACCTGGTAATTCCATTTGGTGATCGGTGTGGTGATATTCATGACATCTGTTTCCTGGAAGGCGTCGGTTCCAAGCAAGTGCGCAAAGACCTGTCCGGTGATGCAGACCAATGGGGTGCTGTCTATCATAGCATCCGCTAAACCCGTAACCAGATTGGTTGCACCAGGTCCGCTGGTTGCGAAGACCACCCCGGTTTTGCCGCTTGCCCGAGCATAACCCTGGGCAGCATGGATCGCCCCTTGCTCATGTCGCACCAGGATGTGTTCCAACTGTTTGCCATAATGAAATAAAGCGTCGTAAATGGGCATAATAGCCCCTCCTGGATAACCAAAAATAAGATCGACGCCCTCTGCTACCAGGCAACGCATGGTGGCTTCCGCCCCGCTCAGCATGGTTTGAGGCACTTCGTCGACTAACATACCGGGTTTGGTTTCCGTCAGTGTAGACATATTAAAATTTTTTGTAATATAATAATAATTTAGAATTCATCGGTAACACAACCCTGGCTGGCACTGGAAACCGTGAGGGCATATTTCCTCAAAATACCCGAAGTAGCTTTTAAAGGCGGAGCCGTCCAGAGCCGATGCCGTTTACTCAGTTCTTCTTCTGAAATCAGGACATCCATACAATGGTTCTTAATATCCAAACGAATCATATCCCCATTGCGCACCATGGCGATATTACCTCCATCCTGTGCTTCCGGGGTGACGTGCCCGATCACAAATCCATGGGTACCTCCGCTGAAACGCCCGTCGGTGATCAGGGCCACCTTGTCCCCAAGGCCTGCCCCCATCAGGGCACTGGTTGGTTTGAGCATCTCCGGCATCCCGGGAGCGCCTTTAGGGCCGCAGTACCGGATCACGATAACTTCACCGGGTTTGATTTTTTTGTCGATGATCGCCTGGTTTAAATCCTGTTCCGCATCGAATACATGGGCGGGACCTTCAAACAACTCTCCTTCCTTGCCGGTGATCTTGGCTACAGCCCCTTCTGTTGCCAGATTGCCGTATAAAATCTGCAAGTGACCGGTGGGTTTGATCGGATTATTAAATGGACGGATGATCTCCTGACCTGCTGACAAGGGATGCACATCGGCCAGATTCTGTGCAATGGTTTTTCCGGTAACGGTCAGGCAATCGCCATGTAACCGTCCTGCATCCAGAAGCATCTTCATAACGGCAGGAGTACCGCCGATTTCATGGAGGTCCTGCATTACATATTTTCCACTGGGTTTAAGATCGGCCAAAAATGGGGTTCGATCGCTTATCCGCTGAAAATCATCTATGGTCAGATCCACACTCGCGGCTTTGGCAATAGCGATCAGATGAAGTACCGCATTGGTGGATCCACCCAATATCATAATCAGGGTCATGGCATTTTCAAATGCTTCCTGGGTCAGGATATCTCTGGGTTTGATATCATTTTTAATCAGGTGCAACATAGCAGATGCAATCTCATGACTTTCGAGCTTTTTGGCGTCTGAAATTGCGGGATTGGAGGAGTTGCTGGGCAGGGCCATCCCAAGTGCTTCTATTGCGGAAGACATCGTATTGGCGGTGTACATACCTCCGCAGGCACCTGCGCCCTGCACTGCCCGATGAATGACTTCCTGAAAATCTTCTTCCGTGATCTTTCCATTTACTTTTTGACCCAGGGCTTCGAACGCAGAAACCACATCCAGTTTATTTCCCTTATATATACCAGGAGCGATAGTACCTCCATAGACCAGGATAGAAGGCCGGTTGAGGCGCGCCATTGCCATCAATGCTCCGGGCATATTTTTATCACAACCAACGACGGTAACGAGCCCATCATACCATTGTGCTGAAACTACGGTTTCTATCGAATCAGCGATGATATCTCTGGAAGGAAGGGAATAACGCATTCCGTCCGTGCCCATTGAAATCCCGTCACTGACTCCAATGGAATGGAATACTAGTCCAATCATGCCCTCATGATTTATTTTGTTGCGGATATCCACGGCCAGGCCGTTCAAATGCATATTGCAGGGATTGCCTTCCCAACCTGTACTGGCTATTCCGACTTGTGGTTTCTTCATATCGGCGTCGGTAAGACCGATTCCATGAAGCATAGCCTGGGCCGCCGGCTGTGAGGGATCCTGGGTTACATGTTTACTGTATTTATTCAATTCCATCTTATTCGTTTGTGTAGAGTACCAAATATTAGCCTATTCTGGCTAAAGACCAAACTTAATGTAAAAACATAAAAATCATTCGGTTGTGCTTCTACGATGCCAAATTCCCATGAATTGGCAACGGATTATCAGTTTAAAACTGAATCAACAGGGACACTACATGCCAAAGATTAGTGCTTAAACATTGAACCTGAAATGCATCACATCACCATCCTGAACAGTATATTCTTTTCCCTGGACCAATAGCCGTCCGGCTTCCTTTGCACCATGCTCCGAACCATATTTAATATAGTCTGCATAACTGATGACTTCTGCCCGTATGAATCCCTTCTCGAAATCGGTGTGAATAACTCCTGCCGCTTTAGGGGCTGTGTCACCTTCATGGATAGTCCAGGCTCTTACTTCTTTTTCACCTGCAGTAAAATAGGTGATCAAATGCAAGAGTTTATAACAGGAACGAATGAGTTTGTTGACTCCCGGTTCTTTTAATCCTATGGTCTCCAGAAACTCTTTTTGATCTTCTTTGGTATCCAACTGGGCGATCTCTGCTTCAATGCCTGCGGATATCAATATAATTTCAGATTGAGCATGCGGGGAAGCGATGGCATTTTCTTTATTAATCAGGTCCACGATTGCCTGGGTATGGCGGTTGCCGGTATGGACAGATGGTTCATCTACATTACATACGTAAAGCACCGGTTTGGAAGTCAATAAGAAAAATTCGTCCAGTATTATTTGATCCTTGGGTTCACATTCAAAATAACGTGCTGCCTTCCCCGCATCGAGATGTTTTTTCAGGTTTTCTGCCAATTCCAGCACCCGGAGTTCTTCTTTGCTGGCGCCTTTTGCCTGTTTTCTGAGTTTATCTACCCGTTTGTCAATGGTCTCCATGTCCTTAAACAACAACTCCATATCAATAATCTCTTTATCCCGAACCGGGTCGACCGAGCCATCAACGTGGACAATATTGTCATCTTCGAAACATCGGACCACATGGACTATCGCTTCTACTTCCCGGATAGTAGCGAGAAACTGGTTTCCCAGGCCTTCTCCCTGGCTGGCACCCTTAATCAATCCGGCAATATCGACTATCTCGATGGAATTTGGGATTGTTTTCTGAGGTTGAACCAGCCGGGCCAATTCATCCAGTCTGGGGTCCGGCACTGCGATCATGCCTATATTGGGGTCTTTGGTCGCAAAAGGGTAGTTTGCCGCCAAAGCTTTACCTGAGGTCAATGCATTGAATAGGGTGGATTTTCCAACATTGGGCAAGCCCACAATTCCAGCTCTTAAAGCCATAGTTTTATTTTTAGAGGTGCAAATGTACACCTTGTGGACAGAATGAAGTTAAGTTTGCATCAAGCCAATGAATCATTTAGCCCATTTATTCCTTTCCGGCGACAATCCGGCCTGGGTTGTTGGGAATTTTATTACGGATTTTTTAAGCCCTGCTGAGCAACGGGCTATGCCCCCCGAGGTCAGGCAAGGCATCCAGATTCATTTGTTTATTGACCGCACCATCGATCAGCATCCGGTGTATAAACAATCTGTTGAATTGATCCGGCTTACCCAACATAAATATGCCCCGGTAGTAGCAGATATCTACTACGATTATTTGTTTTTCAGTCTTTGGGGTCGTTATGCCACCGTTTCCGCTGATGATTATAAATTAAAAGTATATGATATCCTGAAACAGTCCATACCTGATGTTACCCCGGAGGGAGTCCAAAACAGGATACGGCACATGATCGACCGCGATTTTCTTCAGGCTTACTCCTCTATTGAGTTTATGGAGGGGACATTTCAAATGTTGAGTAAGCGGGTTCATTTTAATCACCGTTTGCAGGAAGCTGCAATGGATTATAAAAAACATTTACCGGTATTAAAACAACATTTTGAAGACGTATTTCCAGAAATGGTGGAAGCCTGTCTTCTTTTCCGGCTTAACCTTCAAAATTGAATGAAATGGTCAGTGCTCTGGATAATATTTTTTCCAGGACAGAGGATTCGGAGTTGGTGCCATTATAAATCAGAATGTTTCCAATCCCCTGAGAAAACTTGATTTCAGGAGAAAAAATAAAATAAGGGAAATAAAACTGCATACCCGCTCCAATCTCCGCGGTAAAATCATTCGGTGCCAATTTGATCAATGAGGTGAATTTTTTGGTCCTCGATTTATTGGATATGTCATAAGCATATTTGATGCCGCCCACCACAAAGACCCTCATGTCCTTATATGGAAGGGATGTAAAACGAATATGTAGCGGCAGCTCCAGGAAAGCGGATTCAATTTTCCGGTCGATTTCTGCCACTCCGTCGCTGTAGCGGATATTCCTGTTTGCAAAAGAAAATGTAGGAATAAACCGGAAATCAAAGTGTTCCCCGAAACGGACATTTGAAATGATCCCCACGGAAAAACCTGGATTTTTCAGCGATTCGGTCAGTATCAGGCTGTCCTGGTTGATAAAATAATTGGAGCGATAAAGTTTATAGGTAGATTGATTAAAACTCAGTGATAAACCGAAATAATAATTTTTACCGGCAAACTGGCGGTAATTATTTCCGGAATATTTGTCCTGTGCCGCCAATGGAAGACAAATCAGGAGGGCCAGCAAACCTGGTATTATTTTTCGGAGAGGTAAGCTGTACATATTCCAAAACTGAATTTTTGTAAACGAATAAATTTGAAGCCGGCATTTTCCAGTTTTGTTACAAAATCCTTGCCAGCCGGAAAAGTATGCATGGACTCATGCAAGTAGCGGTAGGCCTTGGGATCCAGGGAAAACAATTTGCCGATCATGGGTAAGATATAACGGGAATAAACAAAAAATAATTGTTTTAAGGGGAAACCGGTAATGCGGCTGAATTCAAGGACCAGAAAAGGGGAGCCTGGTTTGAGTATCCGGTTGATTTCCCTGAGCCCTTTATCCAGGTCTTCAAAATTGCGTACGCCAAAAGCCACGGTGCTGGCATCAAAAGTATTGGTCTCGTAATTCAACGATTCCGCGTCGCCGGGTTGAAACTCAAAATAGGCTGAGTCTGCCTTTTTTCGGGCAATCTGGAGCATGTTGACCGATATATCGATCCCGGTTATTTTTTGCGGCTTAAGGATGTTCGCTGCCATGATCGCAAAATCGCCAGTGCCCGTGGCAACATCCAGGAGGTGTTGAATCGGGTAAGGCTTGAGCATTTTTAGCGCTTTTTTTCTCCAGGAAATGTCTATTCCCACCGATAAAAAACGGTTTAAAAAGTCATAGGTCCCGGCGATTCCATCAAACATATCGGTCACTTGTTTTTTCTTCGATTGTTCGTTGGAATAGGGCTTGATCATAACTGGAATTAATCAAAATTAACATTCTTAAAATGCACCGGCTGGAGACTGGTGAGAAATTGTTTTAATTTTTTTTAAAAATAAAATATAGATCACTGTATTACAGCCCATTATGAATAATGGTTTTTTGTAAAATTTTTTAAATTTTCGGTTGAAAATTATTAATTTTGCACACCCTTTAAAATCCTCTATGGCAATAGATAAAATTATATCCGTCAATATTGAAGATCAGATGAAAACAGCCTACATCGATTATTCGATGTCGGTCATCATCTCCCGTGCACTGCCGGATGTGAGAGATGGTTTAAAACCTGTTCAAAGGCGGATTTTGTATGCCATGTCTGATCTCGGCCTGGACTACAACAAACCGTTTAAAAAAACAGCCAGGATCGTCGGTGAGGTGCTCGGTAAATACCATCCCCATGGTGATTCCTCCGTATATGAGGCTATGGTCCGTATGGGGCAGCCCTGGTCGCTGCGGTATACGCTGGTGGACAAACAGGGTAATTATGGAAATATCGATGGCGACGGCCCTGCAGCCATGCGGTACACGGAAGGACGCCTTAGCCGCCTGAGCTCAGAAATGCTTTCTGATCTCGATAAGGAAACCGTGGATTTCAGGACCAACTTTGATGATTCCCTGGAAGAGCCCACCGTCCTGCCTTCAAAAGTACCCAACCTTTTATTGAACGGGGCCTCAGGCATCGCGGTTGGTATGGCTACCAATATGCCCCCGCATAATTTAAGAGAAATCGTTTCAGGAATTATTGCCCAGATTGACCAGCCGGAGATCACGATCCCCGAATTGATGAATTATATCCAGGGGCCTGACTTTCCAACCGGGGGTACAATTTATGGGACTGAAGGCATTAAAGAGGCCTTTGAAACCGGCCGGGGAAAAGTGGTGCTGAGAGGCAAGACAGACATTGAAACGGTACACGGTCACGAAGCCATCGTCATCACCGAAATTCCCTACCAATTAAGCAAGTCCACCCTGATTGCCAAAATCAATGAACTCCGGATTGAAGATAAAATAGAAGGTATACATGATGTCCGCGATGAGTCAGCCAGGGACGAACTAAAGGTGCGCGTGGTGGTTTCGCTTAAAAAAGATGCGATAGCGCAGATTGTGCTCAACCAATTGTATAAGTATACTCCTTTGCAGACTTCCTTTGGGGTAAACAATATTGTACTGGTCAATGGAAGACCCAGGCTACTCAACTTAAAACAACTGATCCAGGAGTTTATCAAATTCCGTTT
>Ga0138256_10006035_pt1 | contig 12824 bp, 15 predicted proteins | sample KNB2016incub_MG_FD_105486 | JGI IMG/M metagenome (GOLD analysis project Ga0138256, IMG submission 105486) | Active sludge microbial communities from wastewater in Klosterneuburg, Austria - KNB2014incub_MG | ecosystem: Engineered > WWTP > Activated sludge > Unclassified | place: Austria... | reverse complement strand
ACGCGCGACCGCGAGATCTCCTTCCCCCGCCTGCGGCCGGGTGAGCACCGTTTCGAGGTGTACGCCTTCACGGAACGCGGGCCCTACGATGCCGTGCCCGCCACGTTCACCTTCACCCTCGCAGGTCCCTGGTGGCAGCGCCCCTGGGCCATCGCCCTGGGCGTGGGCGTGCTCGGGCTGATCGGCTACACGCTGGTGCGCTTGCGCGACGGGCGCCTGCGTGCGCGCGACCGCGTGGCCAAGGCCGAGGCCGAGATGGGGCGCGAGAAGGCCCGCTTCGAGATGCGCGTACTGCGCAGCCAGGTGAACCCGCATTTCCTCTTCAACAGCTTCAACACGCTCATCGCCCTCATCGAGGAGGCACCGGCGAAGGCGGTGGAGCACGTGGAGCAATTGAGCGATTTCTTCCGTGAGATCCTGCAGGCGCGCGACAAGGAGCTGATCCCGCTTCGCGAGGAGTTGAGGCTCGTGCAGGTGTACTTCGCCATGGAGCAACGCCGTTTCGGGGACCGCATCGCCCTGCGCACGCATGTGCCCCCAGGGGACCTGGACGCCGAAGTGCCGCCGCTCACGGTGCAACTCCTGGTGGAGAACGCCCTGAAGCACAACCGCGCGACCGAACAGGAGCCGCTTGTCGTGGAAGTCTCGGCCGAGAAGGGAACGCTTATCGTCTCCAACCCCTTCCGTCCGCGCGATCAGGCCGTTGCGAGCACCGGCTTCGGCCTGGAGAGCATCGCCCAGCGTTTCGTCGCCATCACGCCACGGCCCGTCCGCTTCGGCCGCGAGAACGGCAACTTTGTCGCACGCATACCACTATTACCCCCGGCACATGAGGATCCTGATCGTGGATGACGAAGAGGCCGCTCTGAAGCGCCTCACCAAATTGCTCACCGCTGCAGTGCCCGGGGCGGAGGTGGTGGGAACCGCCGGTTCGGTGGAGGCCACCGTGAAATGGTTCGCGGAGAATCCCGCGCCGGACCTCGCGCTCTTTGATGTGCGCCTGAGCGATGGTGACAGCTTCGCCGTATTCCGCCGCACCGAAGTGGCCTGCCCGGTGATCTTCACCACCGCCTTCGACGAGTATGCCTTGCAGGCCTTCCGTGTGCATGCTGTGGACTACCTGCTGAAGCCCGTGAAGCTGGAGGAACTCGCGGCGGCCATCGCGCGCGTGCGCGCAGTTGGCACCGTGCGCGACCTCGCGCCGCTCGCGGACAAGGATGCCGCCGCCGGGGGGGCGGGGCCAGGACGTGCCACCGCGCCGATCAAGCGCTTTCTCATCCGTTTCGGCGACCGGTACCGCGTGGTGGAGCCCAAGGACATCGCCTACATCCATTCACTGGCGAAGAACACCTTTCTGCGTACCCGCGAGGGGCGCGACCTTCCACTGGACGACAGCCTGGATCGGCTGGAACCGCAGTTGGACCCCGAGAAGTTCTTCCGGCTCAACCGCCAGATCATCGTGCGCTACGACAGCATCAAGGAGATGGTCGCCTACAGCAAGAGCCGCGTGAAGGTGGTCATGGACCCGCCGTACGGGGATGATGCGGTCGTAAGCAGTGAGCGCAGCGCGGAGTTCAAGCGCTGGCTCGCCGGTTCGTGATCCCTCCCGCTCCATCGGCCCGCGTGACGGTTCCGTCGGCATGCGATGCGCTTCCCCGACCGCGCCGCGTTGTTTTGTCGGCTCGAATGCACACCTCGATCATGGGACGAACGTTTGACCCACTGGCGCTGTTGCGGCCTGCGGACCGCTTGCGTCTTCTGAACACGGATGACACCCATTTGCTGGGGCTTGTCCTTGTGATGAACCGATCCCCGCGATACCGTAACCGCCTGGACGCCGTGGGATTGGTAGCCGCCATTCTTCACCAACGCCGCACGGCCGACCCTGCACATCAGCATGGCCATTGACCCCTTCATCCGATCATTTTCCCGCTCCGTCGGAGGAGGTGCCGTCCGGTCGGGGTCCGTATTCGATCTTCGCAACGCGCTGGTCAAAATGGCGTTATCCCCCATGGGCCGTCACCTGCTGTTACGCTCACTTTCGCTCTTCGCATTGGCCGCCTTCCTGCTCAATTCATGCAAGCACGAGCCCTTGGTGGCCCCCGAAGATCCCTTTGCGGACGACGGTGGGGGAGGCGAACAGGAGCCGGAGCCCGAGGATACCTGTGACGAGAACACCATCTGGTTCGAGCAGGAGGTGCTGAACATCTTCCTGACCAATTGCGCGCTGAGCGGTTGCCACGGCGATATCGATCCTCAGGATGATGAACTGGTATTCACCAGCTGGGCGGGAATCACGGCCGGCGATACGGAGGAGGACATCTGGGAGGCCATCAATGAGGATCCGGACGACAATGACCATATGCCGCCATTGGAGGATGATAATGGGAACACCCTTGACCAATTGAGCGCCGAAGAGATCGCGATCATCGGTGCCTGGATCAGCCAGGGCGCGAACAATACTTCGTGCGAAGGTGGCTGCCAATTGACGAACGTGACCTATTCAGGCACCATCGCTCCGATCGTCCAGGACCGTTGCCTCGGTAGCTGCCATGCCGGCGGAAACCCCGCTGGTGGCATCATGCTGTCCAGTTGGGCCGGCCTGAATGCGGTAGCCATTGATGGCCGGCTGGCCTTGGCGGTCCAGCATCTACCGGGTGCGGTCGCCATGCCGCAGAGCGGCCCCATGCTCAGCCAATGCCGCATCGACCAGATCCTGGCCTGGATCCAGAATGGTGCCCCGAACAATTGATCCCATGCGCGCGCTCCTGCTTCTGCCCACCATCGCGCTGCTCGCGCCCGGCTGCTACTACGATACCGAAGAGGAGTTGTACGGGCCATCGTGTGACGCCAGCGTATTCACCTACAGCGGGGTCATCGACCCGATCATCGCGGCCAACTGCCGCACTGCGGCCTGCCATGGGCCGAACGGCGACAACGGCGAGCTGGTGACCTATGAGCAGCTACGGGCTGTGGTGGACGATGGCTCCTTCCGTCAGGCCGTGATCGTGGAGAAGCGCATGCCCGATGGCGGCGCCCTCACCACCTGCGAACTCACCCTGATAGAGAACTGGCTGAACACCGGAGCCCCCAACGACTGAGCCATGAAACGCAATCTCATCATCGCCGTGCTCGTCCTGGCCGCCATCGGCGCCGCGATCGGTTACTATCTCTACCAGAAGCCGATGGAGAAGTCCGTTGGAGGTGATGCGGAAATGGTGGTGAGCGCACAGGAATTGCTCGCCGCGTTCAATGCCGATGAGGCGAAGGCGATGTCCACCTACGCCAGGACCGATGAAGTGATCCAGGTGACCGGCACGGTGCGCGCCGTCGACCGCAGCGACCCCGCGAAGGTGAACGTGGTGCTGGAAACCGGCGATGCCCTCGCTTCCGTCATCTGCGAATTCGAACCCGCTCATGCGCCGGCGTGGAAGGAAGGCGCACAGGTGAAGGTGAACGGTGTCTGCGCCGGGATCCTGATCGACGTGCTGCTGCAGCGCTGCGCAGCCGTGGAATGATACTTGGACCTCAAACGAAACGAAAACCGACGAACCATGTTCCGCAAAACCGCTCTTGCCCTCCTGCTCCTTCCGGCCATCGCCTACGGACAGGACCGCTATGCCACCCGCGCCGGCGAGGTCTCCTTTTTCTCCCACACACCCGTTGAGGACATCGACGCGGTGAACCACAAGGCCACCTGTGTGGCCGATCTCTCGGGCGGGCAGATCCAGGTGAGCATGCTCATCAAAGCCTTTGAGTTCGAGAAGGCCCTGATGCAGGAGCACTTCAATGAGAACTACATGGAGAGCAACACCTTCCCCAAGGGCGAGTTCAAGGGGACGATCAAGGGGATCACGGCCGAGGACGCCCGCAAGTCCGGTAAGTTCCCCGTAACACTGGAGGGCGAACTGACGATCCATGGAGTGGCGCAGAAGCGCAGCATTCCCGGCACCATCGAGGTGGATGCCACCGGAGCGCTGAAGGCCACCACCGAGTTCATCGTGAAGCCTGCTGACCACGGCATCAAGGTGCCTGGCGGGGTCAATGTGGCCGAAGAGATCAGCGTGAAAGCCGCGCTGGACCTCCGCAAGATGTGATCGTGCATCCGGTATCTTTCAACCCCAGACAAGCCCTCCGCATGCGCCCCACCCTCATCGCCATCGCTGCCCTTCTTTCCTTCCACGCGGCGGCGCAGGACGACCTGCTGAGCCTGCTGGGCCCCGACAGCGCGGCGGTGGAGAAGGAGTACACCACGGCCAGCTTCAAGGCCACGCGTGTGATCAATTCACACAGCCTGGAGAACGTGGCGCACGGGGTGCTCGACGCGCGCATCAGCCACCGTTTCGGATTTGTGAATGGCGGGATCAATGAATTCTTCGGGCTTGACGGCGCCGACGTCCGCCTCGGCGTGGACTACGGCATCCTGCCGCAATTGATGGCGGGCGTGGGCCGCAGCAGCCACCAGAAGACGGTGGACGGCTTCCTCAAGTACAAGATCCTGCGGCAGTGCGACGCGGGTTGCCGCATGCCCGTGACCCTCGCCGTGGTGGCTTCGGCCAGCGTGACCACCCTGAAGGCCGATGAGGTGCCCTGGTACGGCGATGGCCGCAAGGATTATTTCACGCACCGGCTTTCGTACTCGTTCCAGGCCATCATCGGCCGCAAGTTCAGCGAGTCATTCACCCTGCAGCTCATGCCGGGCCTGGTACACCGTAACCTGGTGGTCACCGCAGGCGACCGCAACGACCTGATGAACATCGGCGCGGCGGGGCGCATGAAGATCACCCGCAGGCTGGCGATCAACGCCGAGTATTTTTACGTGCTCCCGGACCAGGGGCCGCGCGACCTGTACACCAACTCCGCCTCCATCGGCTTCGACATCGAGACGGGCGGCCACGTGTTCCAACTGCATTTCACCAACAGCACCGGCATGTTCGAGCGCGCCTTCATCAGCGAGACCACGGGCGAGTGGGGCAAGGGCGACATCCACTTCGGCTTCAACATCTCGCGCGTGTTCACCCTCTATGATCCGAAGAAGAAACTGCGCGAACGGCAGAAGGAGGAGGGGAAATAGGGCGGTACCGCGCAGGCCATGGGTTGGCCCCACAGCGCTTGGCCCTCGAGGGGCGATCCCCGGGGTCCGTCGGCCGGAACAGTCGGGGAACTCAGTGCCCGTGCCCGGCGCTCTTTGCGGCCGAACTGTCCACCAGCCAGTAACCGAAGAACACCAGGAAGAGGAAGGCCACGAAGGAGACCAGCCCCTGGATGTTGGTGGCGTGCTCGCTTTCCAGCAGCGCGTAACGGGCCGGTACGAGGAAGGCGAGGAGCCAGCAGGCCCAGCCGATGAGTTTCTTGGTGTTCATCCGTGCGATCTTGGTGCGGCGAAATAACGTGTTCCTGCGGAACCCCTGGTCAGGGGCGGTCCTTCAGGGCCACATAGTTCCGTTCGGTGGCGCCGGTGTAGATCTGGCGCGGGCGGCCGATGGGCTCCTTGTTCTCCACCATCTCCTTCCACTGCGCCACCCAGCCCGGCAGGCGGCCCAAGGCGAACATCACGGTGAACATGCGCGTGGGTATGCCGATGGCCCGGTAGATGATGCCGCTGTAGAAGTCCACGTTCGGGTACAGCTTGCGCTCCACGAAGTAGTCGTCCTTCAGCGCGATCTCCTCCAACTGCTTGGCGATCTCCAGCACCGGGTCGTTCACACCCAGCTTCCGCAGCACATCGTCGCAGGCCTTCTTGATGATCTTGGCGCGGGGATCGAAGTTCTTGTACACCCGGTGGCCGAAACCGAACAGGCGGAAGGGATCGTTCTTGTCCTTGGCCTTGTTCACCCATTTCTGGATGTCGCCACCGTCGTTGCGGATGGTCTCCAGCATCTCGATCACCTCCTGGTTGGCGCCGCCATGCAGCGGGCCCCAGAGCGCGGCGATGCCCGCGCTCACCGCGCTGTACAGGTTGGCCTGGCTGCTGCCTACCATGCGCACGGTACTCGCGCTGCAGTTCTGCTCGTGGTCCGCGTGCAGGATCAGCAGCTTGTTCAGGGCGTCCACCACCACCGGGTCGGCCTTGTAGGGCTCCGTGGGCAGGGCGTACATCATGTACAGGAAGTTCTCCACGTAGCCCAGGCTGTTGTCCGGGTACATGTAGGGGTGCCCCTGGTTGTTCTTGTAGCTGATGGCCGCCAACGTGGGCATCTTGGCGATGAGCCGGTGGATGGTGCGCATCCGGTCCGATACCGAACGGTGCGGATCCTGGCTCTTGGGGTAGAAGGTGCTCAACGAGTTGACCATCGCCGAGAGGATGCCCATGGGGTGGGCGTTGCTCGGGAAGAACTCGAAGAAATGCTTCATCGATTCGTGTACCAGGCTGTGGTAGCGTATCTGGTTCTCGAAGTCGGCGAGTTCCTTCTTGTTGGGCAGGTCGCCATAGAGAAGCAGGTACGCTACCTCGATGAAGGTGCTCTTCTCGGCGAGCTGCTCGATCGGGTAGCCGCGGTAGCGCAGGATGCCCAACTCCCCGTCCAGGAAGGTGATGGCGCTGGTGGTGGCGCCGGTGTTCTTGTACCCCAGGTCCAGCGTTATGTACCCGCTCTGGTCGCGCAGCTTGCTGATGTCGATCGCCTTCTCGCCCTCACTGCCCGTGACGACGGGGAGTTCGTATTCCTTGCCGTCCAGGATGATCTTCGCCGTTTCGCTCATCGGTCGCTGCGCTGTGATGGTTGGGGTCTTTTTTCCGCGTGTGCGAATGTAACGCCCGGTCTCCCGCCAAGGTTCACGCATTGCGGTGTTTTTCTTCCCTGTGCGTGCCGCCTTCCGCGAGGTGCTGGGTGCATGGAACGGCGAAGGCCCCTCGCCATCCAACGCCCCGCGATAGCGGGACGGCTGGACGTCGAAGGGCCTTTGGCCGTTCAGGAGAGGACTACTTGCCCGCCTCCTTCGCTTTTTTCTCCGCGGCCTTCTTAGCGCGGATCTCCTCGTACTTGGCGTACTGCTCAGGCGTGAGCACCTCCTTCAGTTGCACGTCGCGCCTGGACTTCAGGGCCTCGGTGCGCCCCGCCACGTCGGCACCCGCACCGGCGGCCTCCACGTCGGAGCTGTAGCGCGCGAAGTTCAAGTTGATGGTGTTCACCTTGGCCACCTGCTCGGCCGAAAGGCCGAGGTCCTTGGTCATCTGCTCGGTGCGCTTCGCGGCGCGCTCCTCGGGGGTCTTCTTGTCTTTGCCCGCATCGGCGTCCTGCGCCATCAGGCCAATGCCGGCGGCTAGCGCCAGCGTGGTAAGGAAGGTTCTCATCGGTCGTATGGGTTGGGGTTCAGTGTGGATCGCCCAAATGTCGGGCCAAGTCCCCGCTTCTCCAAATGAACGGGGACCGGCGTGATGACGAGCCGCAGGGCCCGGGGGTTCGCCGGAGGTCGAAATGCCTTGACCGGCGCTTCCCGGAAGTCTTGCCGGACGGTACTCCGCCACTTGCGCGCCCCCTTCCGCCACCTGCTCATCCCCGCTGGGATCGCGAGGCGGGGCAGGGGATTTTTGACCCGTCAAGAACGACAAGCACCCCGAAAAGCACCGCCGCCATGAACACCTTCCGCACCCTCGCCGCCGCCGCCAGCCTCCTGCTCGCCAGCGCCTCGTTCGCCGGGGAAAAGAGCGTGACCTTCCACGGCAAGGTGGTCACGCTGGACGGCGGCACCCGCAAGACCACGGTGATCATCGCGCGGCCGGGCCAAGTGGCCGATACCACCGAGGTGGGCTTCGGGGGGCTCTTCCACCTGACGCTCGCCGCGAACGAGCAGGCCCTGGTCACCTTCAGCCAGGACGGCTATGTGACCAAGGTGGTGGACATCGACGCGGAGAACGGCATCAGCAAGTTCAGCAAGGAGGATGACCGCAGGATCCGCTTCGACGTGGAACTCCTTCCGCAGAATGCCGATAAGAGCCTGGCCTTCGCCGCCCCGGTGGGTCACGTCACCTTCGCCAAGGGCGGCCTGCTGAAAGTGCGTTACGACCACGAACTGGTGACCCTGCCGGTATCCGGCAACGAGGTGGCGACCAAGTGATACGGTGCCCCGCCCATCCCGATGGAGCACGGGACGCGGGGCTGGTTTGGCGAAGGGGGCGGTCCGCATGGGCCGCCCCTCTTCGTTGGGGCGTTCCGCGGCAGATGCCCCGGGCACGTACTTTCGGTGCGATCAACCAACCACACCCGCGCATGAAGAAGTTCGTACTCGCTCTTTCCGCCTTGGCACTGGCCACCTCGGCCGTGGCCCAATGCACCATTGACCCCGCTTTCGCCGATGCGGCTCCGGGCTTGTATCCTGAAGGCCCCTTGTCCCCCAACTGCCAACTCGTTGCCGCCAAGACGATCGTGGGCATCACCGACACTGTCATCCCCAACCCTCTCGGGGGCGGTACCGTCACGGTCTATCTGTCGGCCATCCGCATCAACCAGGTGGCGGGGATCCCCGCAGGGCTCACGCTGTTGACGGACGTGATGGACTCGGCCGATGAAGAGGGACAGTGGGGCTATTGGTACAATACCGGCGATGTGCCCGAACAGAGCAGCGCCCTGGGCTGCGGCTACATCACCGGCAGCGGTGCCGATTGGGACGCGGCCATCGGCGGTGGGCCCAACAATGACGGCGTGTACCCCATCGAGTTCACCATCGACGCCTATGTGGAGACCACGGACAACGCGCTGCTCAACACCTTCCTGCAGCCCCAATGGCTCAGCGCCTTGGGCGACCTCGGCGGCGGCGCTTTCGTGGTGTACGACACGCTCGTGGTACAGCCCGGCTATGCGGACATCACGGCCACCATTGCCGGCGCGGCCGATGCCGACGCGGGAAGCCCGTACTCCTATTCCACGGACGCGGAGGGTGGCACGTACGAATGGTCCGTCACCAACGGCACCATCGTTTCCGGTGAGGGTACGGATTCCATTGAAGTGGTTTGGGAAGGCACGGGCACCGTGGTCCTCAACGTGACCAATGATGCCTGCTCGGGCACGGATACGCTGGAGGTGACGGTGATCAATACCGCCGTTCAGGAAGTGACCGGCGCTGATGCCCGTGTGTTCCCCAACCCGAGCGAAGGACTGTTCCATGTGCTGCTGCCGGGCTCCGGGGCCGTTGACCTGCGGGTGCTGGGCCTGAACGGTGCGGTACTCCGGAGCGACCGACTTACCGGACGGACGTTTTACGCCATCGACCTGCGCGGGCTGGTGAACGGCGTGTACATCCTGGAACTGCGCTCGGCGACCGGCGTAACGCACCAGCGCATCGTGAAGCACTGAGCGTGGACCTCTGCGCAACGGCCCCGGCCATCACATCGCTTCGGTGGTGCAGGCCGGGGCCGTTCGCGTTCCGTGGCCTGCTACCTTTCCCCTCGCCATGTTCCCCTACCACGACGAGAACAAGACCCAGCGCACGCCGGTCATCACCATCGGGCTCATCGCCGCCAACGCGCTGATGTGGCTGCTGGTGCAGGGCGCCGGTTCGGCCTACGCGCTGGCCGCCAGCGTATGCGACCTGGGGCTGATCCCCGGCGAAGTGACCGGCCTGGCCGAGCCCGGCAGCGGCTTCGAGATGGGCGACGGGCTGGCGTGCTTGGTGGACGCGGGGCCGCAATGGCACACCATCCTCAGCAGCATGTTCCTGCACGGCTCGTGGATGCACCTCATCGGCAACATGTGGTTCCTCTGGCTCTTCGGCAACAACATCGAGGATAGCATGACGCGCGGGCGCTTTCTGGTTTTCTACCTACTTTGCGGTCTCGGTGCCGCCGCCGCCCAGGTGCTGGCCGATCCCGCCAGCATCATCCCCATGGTGGGCGCTTCCGGCGCCATCAGCGGGGTGATGGGCGCTTACCTGCTGCTTTTCCCCAAGGTAAAGGTGTGGTGCATCGTGCCGCTGGGTTTCATCCCACTGCGCTTCACCCTGCCCGCATGGAGCATGCTGCTCTACTGGCTGGGCCTGCAGGTGCTCGGCGGTTTCGGTGACGTGAGCGATGGCGCCGGCGGTGGCGTCGCGTTCTGGGCCCACGTGGGCGGCTTCGCGGCCGGGCTGGCGCTCATCAGGCTGTTCACCAAGGAAAAGCGGTACGAGGAGCACAAGTATTCCTACTGGGAGCCAAGGGGGCGGCACGGCCGCTGAGGATGGTCGTGCATGGCCTCATGGGTTCTCGTCCAGCCACTTCTTCACCATGGCGAGGTGCCGCTGCTTCACCGGTTCCCGCTCGTTCAGGCTCAATGGCGTGAAATAGCGGTGGGCCTCAAGAAAACGTACCTGCAGCTCGTTCCATTCCCGTTCGGTGGACAGCTTGCCGTAGTTGCGCAGCTCCCGGAAGAGCGTGGTGCCGATGCGGAAGAAGTCCGACCGGCCGAGGTAGTCCAGGTCCGCGTCGCACAGCAGCATGGCCAGCCCGTCCTGCGGCCGCTGCGGAACTTTGGTGGCCATCACCAGGCCGCACACGCGCTCGATCTGCGGCTCGTTGTAGCCGAACCGGGGCAGGGCCTCGCGCGCCAGCACGCAACTCGCTTCCTCATGCTCCTCGTCCCGGATGAGAAAACCGGAATCATGGTAGAGCGCGGCCGTGCGCAACAGGTCCAGGTCCTCGCCTTCGATCCCGGCATGCGTGGCGTTGGACACCACCGAGCGGTACACGTCCAGCGTGTGGCTGAAGTTGTGGTAGGCGCGCGCCTTGGGCAGGCCGTGCCGCAGCTTGGATAGAATGTGCACTTCGGCACCGGGCTGGTCCATGCGCGCGGGGTCGGAAAAGGACGGGGACGGCCGGGGCTGGCGCCAACTGGCGGGGGGCTTGCTCATGGGGCGGATCGGAAACCAATATAAACGGCGCGGTACTACCCACTCGTATCAGGCCGGGAACGGCGGTCAGTTCGTTGTTGGCACGATCGTGGAGGCTCACGCCAAAGAGAGGACATGACATCTATGGACTTGGTACGCTAGTGTCTCCACGAGTTGTTTTGAGCATTTGTTCCATCTGTTCTTCGTATGGGTCTGTCCACTTCGTTAGACGCACGTTTACATCCACACCGTGCTCGTGAACAATTGCTCCGGCGTATTCCTCGGCTCCAGTGCGCTTGAGGAACCAGTAATACCGAGGTGGGTCAGAGTATTCCGTAGGTTGTGCGGAGGATGACACCACTAGAACGTCGTTACCATCAGGTGTGGCTTTGAGGGAATGAATAGCATGGCTTGTTATTGAACTCTTGCCTTGGGACATGGCGATGCCACCGTTGAAAATGCGGATCATGCTAATGCGGGGTTCAGTAAATCCTTCGATGCTCCATGTCGCGAATGGAAATACCTGGTCCACCGAATCTCTCATCTCGATTTGGGTCTTCCTCGTATCCATCCACTCCTTGACAAGCAACTTGGATTCTGGGAGATCAGCCTTCGTTCTCCTTACCCAATTGTGATAGGCGGTGTAGGCTCCAAGCACGACAATAGCCGCAAGTACGATCGTGGGAATGTGAAATGAGAAGTCGCTAGCAAGCCACAGCGAGGGGTTCATTTTCTTCAGTTTGACGAATGTTCGTAGGTCGGTACCGTAGTACAACCAAAGCGCAAACAATACCTCCAATCCCGCAAGCCAAAACCAAAACGGCGCATGATCTGTATCCATAAAGCCAATTGCAACGGTACCGACGATGGCCGCAATGACAGTATATAGACTGCCCACGACCGCATGCCGTCTGTCCTGCATTTCATTCTGGCGTATGGGTGCCTATTCAGCGTTCTTGGTGTGGGTCAATTACGATTCAGATAGTGGGGCTTTTCATGAATGGCCCTCATTTGGCGCAAGCGCCCGCACTCGTGCCTTTCCTTCTGTCGCTAGGGGGGGCTGGCTCATGGGATGAGGAAGCTCTGCGGCGGAGTTCGGCCCACAAGATAGCGGCGGAGACCGCATGGAAGAACACGATGTGGGTACTCATACCGCGCAGTTCGTATCCCTTGTGCTGCAGGTATTCGGCCTCTGTCAGGTTTCGGACCACACGTCCATGGTTCTGCAGGACGAACTGTCCGTCCACTTCGGCTGGGCTGAGTCCTTCGTTCAAGGCCAATAGGCTGAAAAAGAAATTGAACCCCGTATAGGCCAACAGCACCAGGATGCCCGGGCCGACCCATGAAGGGGCGGACTCGAATGCCCGCTTCCAGAAGTGCCTCGGGTCCATGTCCTTGTTGCCTTCCTTCACGAGCCTCACCGATAGGGCGAATGAGGGGAACAGTAGGATGATGAACGGAAAGACCGCCAGGTGGGAAACGCGCGGCGGTTCAGGCAAAAAGGTGAGCAGGTGGACGACGATCATGGCGGCCCCAGAAACCATGCTTGCCCAGAGGGATGCCTTTACCAGCATGAGAACCGATGTCTATTCCCCCACCATCCCCACCACCTTCTCCACCACATCCTCCACGCTCGGTTTGCTGAAATAATCCCCATCGCTGCCGTAGGCGGGGCGGTGGGCTTTGGCGGTGAGGGTGGCGGGCGCGGCGTCCAGATAGCGGTAGCCGCCTTGTACTTCAAGGATCTGTTGCAGGATGTACGCGCTGGCGCCGCCGGGCACGTCCTCGTCCACCACGAGCAGGCGGTTGGTCTTCTTCAGGCTTTCCACGATCACGTGGTGCCGGTCGAAGGGGAGGAGGGTGCGCGCATCGATCATCTCCACGTCGATACCGAGGGGGTGCAGGCGCTCGGCGGCCTTCTGCGCCACGTTGAAGGTGCTGCCGTAGCTCACGACAGTGATGTCGGTGCCCTCGCACCAGACCTCGGGGATACCGATGGGCACGGTGAAGTCGCCGAGGTT
>Ga0138256_10006031_pt1 | contig 12831 bp, 10 predicted proteins | sample KNB2016incub_MG_FD_105486 | JGI IMG/M metagenome (GOLD analysis project Ga0138256, IMG submission 105486) | Active sludge microbial communities from wastewater in Klosterneuburg, Austria - KNB2014incub_MG | ecosystem: Engineered > WWTP > Activated sludge > Unclassified | place: Austria... | reverse complement strand
GCAATTCAAATCACTTGAAAATACATCGATCGCCGATCTTGTTCATGTTTTTAATGAAGCATTTTCTGATTATATTATTCCAATGCATTTGACAAAAGAGCAATTGTTGAATAAAATAATTGCCGAAAGTATTCAAAGAAAATTATCTTTTGGAGCTTTTGATGGTGATAAGTTAGTAGGATTTATACTTCATGGTACTGAAATTCAGAATGGCGAAAAAATAGCTTACAATGGTGGGACCGGAGTTATTCCTGATAGGCGCGGCAAAAACTTAACATCACAACTTTATGATCATTCACTTCCGATATTGAAGAAAGCCGGCATTAATAAAATTCTTCTTGAAGTAATTTCTGATAATCATAAAGCATTTAATACTTACTCAAAAATCGGATTTAAAAAAAACCGAACTCTTAACTGCTATAAAGGTTCAATAGCCGACTTCAGCACTGATTCCTCTGTACATGTGCAACACATCTATCAGCCTGACTGGAATTTACTCAAGACATTCTGGAACTGGGCTCCTTCCTGGCAAAATTCTGTAACTGCAATAAATAATTCCTGGTCCTTACTGGATACGATCGGAATATTTAACGATGATAAACTTGTAGGTTATGTTGTCTGCAATCCTAAGTTAAATAAGATCCTTCAATTTGCTATCGATAAGAATTTCAGAAAAACCGGACTAGGGAAACAACTTTTTCAATACTATGCATTGAATAAAAGTAAGTCTGTATCTCTTAACAACATCGATTCCGGCGATGTTGAAACTAATTCATTTTTAACGTCAGCAGGATTGAAAATGCATTTGCAGCAGGAAGAAATGCAATTATCATTTTGATCAGAATAAAAAATCAGGAACAACGTAATGCTGTTGCTCCTGATCCTGAAAACTACAACTCCATTTCAGAAAAACATTATTGCTTTACCAGATAAAATTTTCCGCCATTAATCGTGCTTGGACTATATCCCCAATTTCCTGAGATCCGCATTGTTGCTGTATCCAGTGTAGAACTTAGCAGAAAGATACTATTGTATGGAGGAAGAAAATGAGTGCTGGCTGTATACAATGTTCCGCTCAGTGACCACGTCCCAACTCCACTTTGAGTATTCAGCGAATTCCATTCTTCCAATGTTCCATCATCATCCATTTTAAAACAATAATAAGTATCCGGCGAATCATTTCCATAACCATACTTACCAACCCATGTACCCTTCATGCTTTTATCAGGGTTTACAGGTAGTGGTTTCTCAGATGTGCCAGACGGTGTAATTGGGTCGTCTTTTTTACAGGCTACAAAAGAACTTGCAATTAAAATCGCTGTGATAAATAATTTAAGAGTTTTCATTTTTTGTGTTGGATTTAATTTAATTGTGAAAGGTTTGCTTTGTGTATTTAATTATTACACAACAAAGAAATGTTCTTAGTTTTATTTGTACAATTAAATTGGAATGTGATGCAAAAAAGCGAAACTGAAATGCAGATTTTAGTGCTTCAAATGAAAAAGGGAGACTGCGAGATCTTTGCGAAAATAAAAGTCCTGTATGTTTTCTCCCGCAGATTACGCAGATTTAGCGCAGATTCTTTACCCATAAATTCTCCTAAATGCTATTAACCAATGATCAAGCATAATTAAACTAGCTTTAAAAAATTCCAAAGAGACCTTTTCGACAAATATTCAAAATTTGACTCTTGTGAAAATGCTTCCTTCTCGAAGATAATATTTCGATAAGCTTCGTCGTGTGTTTTATATTTAAACCGGTTAACCAGATAATTAAAAAGATAAATTATATAAAATGGTAAAACCAATAACTCAATCTGTTGTCTGATATGAATAAGCTCATGATTGATCAAAACCTTCTGTCGCTCTGAGCTTAATTTAGAATTTATAATGATTACAGGAAACAAAGCAATTCCACCAAGGTTTATTCGTTTTGTTTTGATAATTAACATAGACTTTAAAACTACCTGTTTTTTTAACACTAAGCGAGCCCGAGAAAGGTTTTAATTGAGCTTGGTGTTTTTTTTAACACAGAGAGCGTAGAGAAAAAAAAGGGAGTAAAAAGAGAAACCTCCTTTTACTCCCTTTTTTTCTCAGTGTTCTCTGTGTTAAATTTGTAGTAACCCTGATGTTAAATTTACCCCGGAGTTTTGCAACGAAACGCACTTAATCCCACCCTTCCAAAATTGTTTCTATTTTCTCTGTTGTAATTGGTTTCTCCAGATAACCGGTAACATTTCTGTTGTCGAAAGCTCGTTGTTTATCACTGGGATCAACTGATGATGACAACATAAATATAATCACTTGATCCTTTATATCTTTATCCAGACTGTCAAAGTAATAAAGATATTCCCATCCTGACCATGTCGGCATATTTATATCTAAAAATAGTACCGTAGGCACGCCATTGGCAGTATATCCCTTTTGAAAATACTCCAGCCCTTCTTCCGGTGATTCAAATGTTTTAATTTCACATTTTGATGCCACCTTTTCTATAACGATCTTGCATAACATATTGTTAATTCTATCGTCATCAATAACTACGAATCGTATTGGCCTTTTCATAACCCCTCCTCTTTTTCCAGTCCCAGACTTATTGTAAATTGTGTTCCTTCATTTACGATACTTGTTAAACTAATTCTTCCACCTATAGTTTCAACCTGTGTTTTTACCATGAATAATCCCATACCCTTTCCCTCTGCAGTTTTAGTATGAAATCGCTTATATAAACCGAATACCTGATCTCCTTTTTTCTTAAGATCTATACCTAATCCATTATCCTTTACTAGTAATTGAAGTTTTCCTTCAACAACTTTACTTGAAATTTCAATAATAGGCCGCACTTCCTTTCGGCGATATTTCAAACTATTTAATATCAAGTTATATAAAATACTGTACAGATAACTTTTTATAGTTACCATCTCGTTCCTTTCAATTTTATCATAAACAATTATAGCCTCTTCGTCTTTGATCAGAGTACTTAAACTAATTTCAATGTCCTGAATTATTGATGAAATCAAAACTTTTTCTCTTTTTTCAGAAACATCTTTCTTGATCTGAAGAATCTGATTCAAGTCCTTAATAACATCATCCAATTTGTTAACTGATGAAAATAATCCTGATATCATTTCTTTCCGTAGTTCCTCTTCTAATCCTTCACTTTGAAGCACAGACGTTAAACCAATAATATTTGCTACCGGCGACCTGAGATTATGTGACACGATATAAGAAAACTGTTCAAGATTTTTATTCCTTTGCATAACATCAGAACTTAGTTTGTCTTTGAAAATTTCGTCCAATTTCTCCTTAGTGACGTCTACAGCATAACAAGATAAGCCTATAATATCATCATTTTCCCAAATTGGATAAATTGAAAAGTTCACAAAAGCTTCTATGTCCCGGATAATATATTTTTTCTCAAACTTTACAGTTTCTCCGGTTAACGCATCCGTATAAACTTCTTTCCAGAATTTTGTCTCTTCAGGATCATTTTTCCCGTGTAAATCAAAGACTATATCGCCTGGTTGTATGTCGACGTTAAAAACTGATTTTATTGTTTGCTTTAATCGTTGATTAAAAGTAATGTATCTGAATTCTCTGTCAATAGAATAAATTGTTGCTTCAGTATTCTCTATTATTGCTTTCAAATTCGATCTTGATTGTCGTAAAAGTTCTTCTGCTTTTTTTCTTTCAGTAATATCCTGATGCGATGTTACTACTTTATCATCATCGCTTCCAAAACCCATTACCACCATTAAAAACCATCGGTTTTCGGTTGGCGAATTACATTCATACTCCAGTTCGAAAAGAGTTCTTTCTTTTTTAAAAACAGATTTTATTCCATCTAATGCACTTTTTGCAACCTTATTCCCTTTCTTAATGGCTCGCTCACACACTTCAAAATAATTACTACCCTTCGATGTTCGTTCCAAAGTTATTGCACCATTTGCTTTTGCAAAATCGTCCCAGGCTTTATTAACTGCTACAACTTTACCGTTTTTATCTACCACAGCAATATGCGAACTTAATGAAGCTAAAACTCCTTTGTTGAATGACTCACTCTCTCTGAGTTTTTCTTCTGCAATTTTACTTTCTGTAATATCCTGAACTAACGACATTACAGATACCACTTTTCCATCTTTATTCTTCTGAACAGAGTTAAACCAATTACACCAAATCACACTTTTGTCATGCCTGTAATTTCTGATCTGAAAATTACTCCTGGTCAGATTTCCATTCAGCATGTCTTCCTTAAATTTCAATGTGCGTGAAAGATCATCTTCATATACCTTTACAAATTCTTCCTCCTTACTTTCAACATAATCGTCCATACTCCATCCGAAAATTTCTTCAGCGCGTTTAGAAGCTGTGCGTATTTTAAGGTTACTATCCCATTCTATAAAACCTAATGGAGTATTCTCAAGATGGAACATAAGCATTTCGTAGGCGGTCTTCAGATTTTGTTCGGCTTTTCTTTTCTCCTCTTCTGCCCGTTGTACTTTTGTTACATCGAGAATAAAACCGATCATACGAACCGGTTCCCGCAAATGATTTCGCTCAACGAAAGCTTCGCATCTTATAAATTTGATCTCATTAAAATTATCCCTGATCCGGTAATTGAGCTTAAATGTGCTCTCACTATTTGGAGTTTTGCTGAAAAGACATTCATATACCTGATCATGATCCTCCGGATGAATATATCTCAAGTAACGTTCCACAGTTGGCTCAATCTCTGTGTTAGTCAGTCCAAAAATACGATAAACCTCATTCGACCATTTCATACAGTTTTTGACCACATCCATTTGCCAGCTACCGAAATGTGCAAGCCGCTCCGCTTCCTCCATTAAAGATTCACTCTCAACTATTCTTTCAAGAAATTTCTGCCTTTCAATTTCCGTTTTCTTTTTTTCAATTGCATTGAGGACTGCTTGTGGTAATCTCTGAATTCTATCCTTCAGGATATAATCATAGATTCCTTTTTTCATCATCTCAACTGCAAAATCCTCTGAAACTGTTCCTGTAACGAGAATAAATGGAACATCATAATAGATCATTTCCCGTGCAAGCTTCAATGCTTCAACAGAATTAAACGCAGGAAGAGAATGATCAGACAATATGATATCAGGCTGAAATGAATTCAACGCCTTTTCATAATCGTTCCGATTGCTTACAACCAGCTTTTCAAATTCAAACGTCCCCTTCTTCAGCTCCCTATCTACAAGATCAATGTCCGACTGAAGATCTTCTAAATGTAGTATTTTCAATTTCGTGTCCACGTCAACTCATTTAATATTTATTTCATCAATCAGGAGACTGATTAATAAGAGCCCAGTAAATTCCAAGATGCGAAATAGCATTTGAAAAGCTCTCGAATTCAACCGGCTTTACTATATAACTGTTCGCCCCTAATTTGTACGCCAGATCAATGTCTTTATTTTCTTTTGACGATGTAAGAACAACAACAGGAATTTGTCTGGTGTTCTCATTCTTCTTTATTCTTTCCAATACTTCCAATCCGCTAACTTTTGGCATTTTCAGATCGAGCAAAATTACCTTCGGCTTGTGATTTACATTCCTGCCTTCAAATGGTCCTTCAGCAAAAAGAAAATCAAGCGCATCTCTGCCATCTTTCATGTGTACTATTACATTGCCAACTTTATTTTTTTTTAATGCACGAATAGTTAATTCGGCGTCGTTCAAGTTGTCTTCAATCAATAAGATCTCAATTTCTGTATTTATCATTTTAAAATGTTTAAGAATTTTTGTCTCGAAATAGTAAATTAATCCGGCAGGGCAAAATAAAATGTTGCGCCATTACCGGGATGTGACTCAGCCCAGATTCTCCCTTCATGCTTTTGAATAATTCTTTTTGCGATTGCCAGTCCTACACCGGTGCCCGCGAATTCTTCCTGTGCATGTAATCGTTGAAATACACAAAACAATTTATCTATATATTCCATATCAAATCCAACTCCATTATCATGCACAGTATAAACCACTTCATCATTTATTTTTTTTGAAGAGATTTCTACAATAGCATTTTTTGTTTTTGAAGAATATTTTATTGCATTTGAAATAAGATTTGTTATGACCTGGGCAATTAATGCACGGTCAGCTTTGATCGGATGTAATTTGTCAATCCTTATTTCGACATTAGGATTGTCTGTAGTGCCCACTTCCGCAAGTACACTTGTTATCAACTCATTCATATCATTCTCTGATTTCCTGATCTCCTTCTTTCCCAGTCTGGAAAATGTTAAAAGATCATCGATAAGAACTCCCATTCTTCGTGCATTATTCTGAACTTCACCCAACAGCCGAATACCTTCCTTATCAAACTTTGAAAGATAATCTTCCTCAAGTATCCGTGCATATCCATTTATAGCACGTAATGGCGCTCTAAGATCATGCGAAACGGAATATGAAAATGATTCCAACTCGTCGGTTCTTTCCCTTACACGGTTCTCCAACTCAACGTTAAGAATCATATTTTCCTCCTCCGCTATTTTGCGCTGAGTAATGTCAGACCTGATTGCTACATATTGATATGGTTTATTCTTGTTATCGAGAAAAGGAACTATTGTCGTGTCTACCCAATAAACAGATCCATCCTTCGCCTTATTTTTTAATTCGCCGCGCCAGATATTTCCTTTTGCTATTGTGCGCCATAATTCCCGGATAAACTCTTTCTCATGATGCCCTGAATTAATGATCCTATGATCCTGTCCGATCAACTCTTCTCTTGAATATTTAGAGATATTACAGAAATTCTGGTTAACATATTTTATTATTCCACTTTGATCTGTTATTGCAACAATAGAAGATTCATCTAATGCAAATTTGTAATCAGAAACTTCCTTCAAACTATTTACCAGATTTTCTTCTACCATTTTCCTGGAAGTTATGTCGGCGCGGATAGCAATGTATTGAAAGGGCTTATTTTGTTCATCAAGAAAAGGCACAATTGTAGTATCTACCCAATATACTGTTCCATCTTTTGCTTTGTTCTTGATTTCACCGCGCCAGATCTTTCCATTTGCAATTGTTGTCCATAGTTCCCGAATGAATTCCTTCTCATGATATCCGGAATTAATTATTCTGTGATCCTTACCAAGCAATTCTTCCTGTGAAAATTTTGAAATGTTGCTGAAATTCCTGTTCGCATATTTTATTATTCCTTTCTGATCAGTAATAGCGACAATGCATGACTCTTCAAGCGCATATTTATACTGATAATTTTCTCTGATAATTTTTTGCAGCTCTGCAGTGCGTTCTTCAACCCTTTGAGTAAGTTCCAGATTCAGATTTTTATACTTTTCTTCGGCAAGTTTTCTTTGTTCAATTTCAATTTCCAATGCTTCCTGAGAACGTAATGAAAATGCAACAGGTAAATTTTTAACGATATAATAAACTGTTGTCCAACTTAAAATTCCCGTAACAAATCTTGTTAATGCATTTAACCGATAAAGCGGAATCCAGAATGAAACAGCATCGAGCAAATGAGTAATTCCACAAGTAAGAATGAATGCTGCAAAAAGAAAATATAATTTAATGAAACGGATCTCACCTCTCTTTGAAATGAATCGCAAAATTACAATTGGAATAGCAAAATATGCTGACCAGATCATAAGGTCACTTATAATATAAAGCCATCCATGTAATTCAGACCACTTACCGCAATGCCACCTTGGGGGCCAGTCAGAACTATCGAATAATCGACTAAAAAACTCTATCACTTCTTTCATCCGGAAAAAAATTAATCACTGGTATTTAAAACTGTCAGCCCACTTTGGGGTGTGTGCCCGGCTGTACATTAGGGTTAGGAGAATGAAATTGTATGTGTAAAAGGTGCTTTTCTTGTTTGTTTTCTTGTGTTTTTCTAATTTTTATTATAATGATTCTAATGCAATTTAACAAAAATTGGTTAAAATGATAATATTTTCAGGTTTTCATTAAAATATCCTAACCCTGCAAATGATCATTTGAACAGTTTTAACTGACTAAACAGAGTAAATGTCGATTTTTTACGTTTTTCGAACCTTTTTTTGATCCTGAGGCATTAAATGGGCTTAAAAATTAGAAAAACAACTTACGATCAACTTAAATGACAAGGATCTGATTCCTGACACTTTCAAAAATAAATGCCGGAGGCTGCTTCATTGAGATCAATAATATATTCGGTTTCTGTAAATCTTCCGGAAAAGATTTTTCTTCCGGTGACATCCGAAATAAAAAATGAATGATTTCCTGAAAGGAGAATTAAAATGATAAGGAAGAATCGCATTCCTTATTTTTACAGGAACTCAATTTTACAAATTGAGTGGTTAAAACTATCCTGACAATAAAAATCTACATCACTAATGTTGTTAAAATTCTGTTCCGCAGTATTTGCAAAAATTTGCATCGGAATCATGGCCTTGTTTAAAACAATTTTTACAGGTTCTTCCGGTTTCCGAACGATTTGCATTTATGAATCTCGCTGTAATGATACCGGTTGGCACTGCGATGATGGCATAACCTAAGATCATGATAACGGAGGCAATAGTTTTTCCTAATGCGGTGATTGGCGAAATATCACCATAGCCGACAGTCGTAAGAGTTACAATTGCCCAATAAATACTTGTCGGAATACTGGTAAACTTTTCATTGGTTCCGTTTTCAATAACATACATCATTGAACCAAAGATCACCGTGAGCAATAAAACGAAAAATAAAAATATCAGTATCTTTCTCCGGCTTTCCCATAATGAGAGGAGCATTCCATTGCTTTCTTCAAGAAACCGAACCATTTTGAATACTCTGAAGATTCGCAATAATCTTAAAATTCGTATGACTGAAAGAAAATGTAATTGCGGAAAAAGAATTTCAAGTAAAAAGGGAATAAATGAAACAAGATCTATAACACCATAGATGCTTCCCATGTACGATAATGGCCTGGGTACTGAAAGACAACGCAGCAGATATTCCGCAGCAAATAAAACTGTAATGATAAAATTAAGTGTGTAAAATAATCCTGCATACTCTGTCATGTACCTTTCAACACTTTCAAGCATTACCAAAACGGTACTCAAAAGTATGAGGAGCATTAAAAATATATCAAAGATCTTTCCGGCCCTGGTCTCAGACTCAAAGATTACTTTGTAAATTTTATTTTTAATTCTGACAGGTATAAACATAAAAATTGCATGGCTCCGTAGAGCCATGCAAGATAAATTTATTCTACGATAAATTTACCGCTTATAACAGTTCCTTTTTCTGAACTTAGTCTGAAGACATACAACCCTGCAGGCAGAGTATTTTTGTCAATTTCAACTTCATTTGAAATGATGCCACTAACCGACTCAAGGCATTTACCCGTTACATCGAAGATTTTAAAATCGAATGATTCATTCTTTTCATTATAAAAGGACAATATCGATCTGTCTGAAACAGGATTCGGATAAAGGAAAAAGTTTGCAGGTAATATTGCATTTTCAGGTATTCCTGTCGCTACATAATTTAATTTAGCAATAAATAAATCATACGAACCCAGAAATGCATCCGAATTCACCAAAGGGATCGTTCCGAAAATAGCTGTCGGACTACTATATCTTCCGCCTATATAAATATTCTGTGCATTATCAGAGCTTATTCCACCGGTTGTTTCATTTAAATTTCCTGTCGACTTCACACCCCACAACGGCGTTCCTGCCGAATCATACTTAACTACAAATACATCCTGGTTGACTGCATTCATAGTAATCGGTCCAAAATGTGCGCTTAGTTTTATAAAGCCTGTGAGATAGCTGTTACCTGTTTCATCTGTATAAACATCTTCGGCCTGATCGAAATTGTTTCCGCCTGCACTTCTGGCCCATACAACATTTCCAAGACTATCATACTTCAGCAGAAAAATATCATTTATTCCTGCATTAATAAGGGTATCGCCATCGAAATAAATAATCGGACTATTGAAATAACCGGCCACATAACTATTTCCAAAAGCATCATTACTTATATCTGTACCATATCCCGAACAAGGAAATCCTCCGGATGATTTAGCCCAAACAAGTGAACCAACAGAATTATATTTTACAGTAAACACTGAAGCGCCGCCACTGTTAGCTGCAGTCAATGTTGTTGTTCCGAATGTTATTGAATTTCTGTATACTCCCGTTATGTATGAGTTACCTTTATTATCAGCATTTACAGCATTACTAATATCCGTACTTCCGCCACCGCCACCGGTTGCCCATAATACATTGCCTGATGCATCGTATTTAACAAGAAAAACATCTGTTCCCAGGATCGGTGACACAGCCGATATTGAAAAATTTCCAAATGAAATTGTACTATCTTCAAAAGTACCTGTAGCATACACTCCGCCATCTTTATCCACACAAATACTTTTTCCTGATTGCGCAGCACCGCAAATCGCTTTCTGCGCCCACAATGGAGTTCCGGAAGAATCATATTTAGCTATGAAAAAATTCCCTGTCCCATTTGCTGTTAAAGTTGTTGCACCAAATGAAATGCTCCCTCTGAATGACCCGGTAACATATACATTTCCTGATCTGTCTGCTGCTATTCCAAATCCTTCAGAGCCATGATTTCCTCCCGGTATTTTTGCCCATACAATATTTCCTGATGCATCATATTTTGCGATGAAAATATTTTCACCATACGTTCCTGTATTAACAAGTGTTGTCGGACCAAAATCGATTGTATCCTGAAATTGACCGGTGATGTAACTGTTGCCATGCATATCGGTACTGATACTCTCGCAATAATCATGAGAGGTGTATCGTCCGGCAGACTTTGCCCATTGAAAGGTTGGTGTTTGTGCAGTTAATACTTCTGAAATAATAAACAGTAAGAATATTAGTAATTTTTGTTTCATTGATTTGAGATTTAGGGTTAGGGAAAAATTCTCTTAAATTTAAAAAACAGCAATTCCGGAAACTGCTGCAGTTAAATTTGTGAAACAATTTACTAATAAATCTGAAGTGTGCAATTCGATTTAAAAATATTCAATCGAAAAATTAAAAAATATCCTTAGTTGTTCTTAAAAACTCATCCATCATTTCATTATAGCCGGATTTGGTAAAAGGCTTAGGTAAAATTGCAGCCGCTCCCAGGGCTTTGCAAGTATTGACCAGATTCTGATCTATGTAAGTACTATAAATAACAACACTTATTTTACTGAATCTCTCTTCACTTTTGAGCAATTTTAAGGCTTCAACGCCATTTATCTTGGGCATATTTTTATCAAGTATGATCAATTGCGGGAGTTCGCTTTCTGAATTCAAACCATTCAAAAATTCAAAAATTTCAACCCCATTTTCGACCACAGAAATCAGTAAAAAATCATTTCTGTCTTCCAGAAAATCTTCAAAGATCATCCTGTCGTCAAGGTCGTCTTCAGCAAGTAAAACTTTTTTTTGTACCATACTGTTACTTATTAAAAGTTGCCTTCTATTGGTAAAATGAATCTGAACTCCGCACCCGAATCATTGTCACCTATTGCTGTGATCAAACCATTATGTTTTTCAATGATCTTTTTTGCTATCGCCAGACCTAAACCTGAACCTTCATATTTATCTTTTGGATTTAATCTTTCAAATAATGAAAAAATTGAATCTACATATTTAGATTCAAAACCAATTCCATTATCCTTTATACTGATGATTACAAACTTTCCTTTGGGATTAGATTCTGCTTTAAATGATTTTGTATTTACCCGCCTCGAACTGATGTGTATTTCCGGATTGCGGTCTGCACTTGAAAATTTAAGAGCATTGCTTATCAGGTTCTGAAACACCTGACGTAACTGGCCTTTATTGCAATACAATTCTATTAAATCTTCTGAGATAATTTTTGCTTTTTTATCCGCAAGAATCAAATCAAAATCACCCCTTAATTCTGCAACAAGTTCATTCAGATCCACCCATTCATAGAAAGGATCATTTACTGATAACCGTGAGTAATTCAGAATGTCCACTATTAAGTTTCGCATTCTTCCTGTAGAATAAATTATTTTACCCAGATATTTTCTGAACTCACGAGGATTTTCATTTCCTTGCTCATTCAACATATTAGCAAAGATCTGGATCTTCCGTAATGGCTCCTGCAAATCATGAGATGCGACTGATGCAAATTGCTGCAGATCATGATTACTGATTTCCAAAGCAATATTACTTTTTGCCAACTCCATATTACTTTTTTCAAGTTGTTTCTGAGTACGCTTCTCATTAGTAAGATCTGTAAGAATTATACTCAGTGAAATACCCAGTTCCAGTTCAAGAGTTGTAAGTGATAATTTTACAGGCATTGTCCGCAGTCCGGTCCGTAACATGACCTCACCCTGGCAATCGGTCTTCCAGCACTTTTCAAAAAGCCGGCGATAGGTTTTCAGGCTTTCATTTGCAATAAATTTAACAATGGGAAATCCTATGATAGAAGAAATATCAGACTTCACCATTCGCGAAAAACTAGAATTGCAATAGAGAATAATTCCATCTGTGTTAACTGTAATTGCACCCTCATTCATTTTTTCAATAAATACCCTATATGGATGATCAGCACTCTTTAAAGTATACAATTGATTTCCCTTTTCAGTCTGAACAACCAATGCATCAATCTGTCCGCTTCTGATGGCTTCAATAGTTTCAAGTGCTTCATCCAATTGTTGATGTAACTCGGCCAACTCTTTTTCCAGTTCAGTATTCGACTTTATATATGACTCCTTTTTATCCATTAATATTTATTCCTAATCCTTTTAATACTTTTTTTGTATCCGATAAATCGCCTATGAGTTTTCGCTCGGGAAGGGGGCTTTTTTTTAAAAGCATGG
>Ga0138256_10006030_pt1 | contig 12831 bp, 15 predicted proteins | sample KNB2016incub_MG_FD_105486 | JGI IMG/M metagenome (GOLD analysis project Ga0138256, IMG submission 105486) | Active sludge microbial communities from wastewater in Klosterneuburg, Austria - KNB2014incub_MG | ecosystem: Engineered > WWTP > Activated sludge > Unclassified | place: Austria... | reverse complement strand
TTCGGCTTCACGCCGCGCCTGAAGCGCAACTTCATCACCCTCACCAAGGAGACGGCGCTCGGCAACTTCGAGGAGCGCCTGGGGCAGCTCTCGGAGGCGGAGGCGATCGCCGAGGCCAAGCGCTGCATGAGCTGCGGCCTGTGCTTCGAGTGCGACAACTGCGTGGTGTACTGCCCGCAGACCGCGGTGTTCAAGGTGAAGAAGAACCAGAGCACGACCGGCCGCTACGTCGACACCGACTACGACAAGTGCATCGGCTGCCATATCTGCAAGGATGTGTGCCCGACGGGCTACATCCAGATGGGGCTCGGGGAGTAGGGGCCCGATGAAGGCGGCAGGAATCCTCCGGGCGGCGCTCGCGGCCGCGGTCCTCGTGGCCGGGAGCGCGGCCGCGGTCGTGGCGGCCGCCGCCGGCCCGGCGCTGGAGAGCGCGCGCTCCGGCCCCTGCGTCGAGGACCCGAAGGTGATGCGCCGCTCGCACATGGACTTCATGAAGCACGACCGCGACGACACGGTCAGGAAGGGCATGCGCGCGATCAAGCACAGCCTCGCCGCCTGCGTCGACTGCCACGCGAGCAGGAGCGACGGCCGCGTGCTGGGCTCCGACAGGCACTTCTGCCAGGGCTGCCACGCCTACGCCGCCGTGAAGGTGGACTGCTTCGACTGCCACGCCTCCACCGCGAGGCCGGCCGCGACCGCGGCCGCGCCCGCCCAGGGAGCCGCGAAGTGAACCCGGTCGACAAGCGCCGGCGCGAGTTCTTCGGCCAGGCGGCCGCGATCGCGGGCACCCTGGTCGCGCCCGGGCTCATGCTCTACGAGTACGCGCAGGCCAAGGCCCCCGCCGACCCGGTGAGCGGCAAGGTCCGCTGGGGCATGCTCATCGACACGACGAAGTGCGCTCCCGGCTGCCGCGACTGCGTCGACGCCTGCAACCGCGAGAACGGCCTGCCCGGGTCGACGCGCTCCACGGACTCGCAGTGGATCCGCAAGGTGGACCTCAAGGACCTCAGGACGGGAAGGGCGGTGTCGATCCCGGTCCTGTGCCAGCACTGCGCCGAGCCGCCTTGCGTGGACGTGTGCCCGACGGGGGCGTCGTTCAAGCGCGAGGACGGCATCGTGCTCGTCGACCGGCACACCTGCATCGGCTGCCGCTACTGCATGATGGCGTGCCCCTACAAGGCGAGGAGCTTCGTGCACGAGCCGACCACGGGGCAGAAGCCGGACGTGCCGCGCGGCAAGGGCTGCGTGGAAAGCTGCACGCTGTGCGTGCACAAGGTCGACCGCGGCGGCACCCCCTCGTGCGTCGAGGCCTGCGCGGCCGCGGGCCACGGGGCCATCGTCTTCGGCGACCTGAACGACCCGCAGAGCGAGATCTCCCGGCGCGTGCGCGCGGCCTCCACGACGCAGCTTCGCGCCGACCTGCGCACCGACAACGGCGTGCGCTACCAGGGGCTCCCCGGATGAGCGCGCTCTCCCGCTCCGCCTCCGCCCGGCGCGCGTTCTGGCTGCTCCTCGCCGCCGGCGGCGCGGTGGTCGCCGTCGCCCTGGGCGCCGCGCACTACATGGAAGAGCACGGCCACGTCGTGACCGGGATGAACAACCAGGTCGTCTGGGGCCTGCCGCACGTGTTCGCGATCTTCCTCATCGTCGCGGCCTCGGGCGCGCTCAACGTGGCCTCGGTGGGCTCGGTCTTCGGCGAGTCGGCCTACAAGCCGCTCGCGCCGCTTTCGGTGCTGCTCACGGTGGCGCTGCTCGCCGGCGGGCTCATGGTGCTGGTGCTGGACCTCGGGCGCCCGGAGCGCCTCGTCGTCGCCGCGACGCACTACAACTTCCGCTCGATCTTCGCGTGGAACATGATCCTCTACAACGGGCTCTTCGCGATCTGCGCCCTGTACCTGTGGTCGCTGCTGGAGCGGCGCCTGGGCGCGCTCTCGAAGCCCGTGGGGATCGCGGCCTTCGCCTGGCGGGTGATCCTCACCACCGGCACGGGCTCGATCTTCGGCTTCCTCGTCGCGAGGAGCGCCTATGCCTCCGGGTTGATCGCGCCCCTGTTCATCGCGCTCTCGCTCGCGTGGGGCCTCGCGGCCTTCTACCTGGCGCAGTGCGGGCTCGCCCGCCTGGCGGGGCAGGAAGCCTGGGACGAGGCGCTGCACGCCCGGGTGCGCCGGCTGCTCGCGATCTTCGTGATCGCCGCGCTCTACTTCGTGGCCGTGCACCACATGACGAACCTGTACTGGGCCAGGCAGGGCGCCTTCGAGCGCTTCATCCTGGTCACCGGCGCACCCTATCCCGCCCTCTTCTGGATCGGCTTCGTCGGGCTGGGAAGCGTGGTCCCGCTCGCGCTCCTCTTCCACCCGCGCCTGGCGGGCCCGCGCGCCACGGCGGCCGCCGCGCTGCTCGTCTCGCTGGGCGCCCTGGCGTTCCTCTACGTCTTCATCATCGGGGGGCAGGCCTGGCCTCTCGAGATCTTCCCGGGCTACGAGGCGGCGAGCTCGTTCCGCGACGGCCAGGTCGACGGCTACGCGCCGAGCCTGCCCGAGCTCCTGCTGGGCCTGGGCGGGGTCGCCGCCTCTTTCGTCATCGCTCTGGCGGGCGCGCGCGTGCTGCCCATCCTCGCGCCGCCCAAGGTCGCGATTCCCGCGGCCGGGCCGGCCAAGTAGCCCGCTCGGGGGCGGGACCGCATGAGCGGGCTCCTCATCTCGGCCGCCTGGCGCTCGTCGGGCAAGACGACCGTCGCCACCGGGCTCATCGCGGGCCTCGCCCTGCGCGGGCTCGCGGTGCAGCCCTTCAAGAAGGGCCCGGACTACATCGATCCGCAATGGCTCGGCCTCGCGGCGGGACGCCCCTGCCGCAACCTCGACCTGCACCTTCAGGGCGACGCGGAGGTGGCTTCCCACTGGGCGAGGCACGCGGCCGGCTGCGACGTCGCGGTCGTGGAGGGCAACCTCGGCCTGCACGACGGGCTGGACCTCGAGGGCGCGGACAGCAACGCCGCCCTCGCCAGGAAGCTCCAGCTTCCCGTGGTCCTCGTCCTCAACGCGCGCGGCATGGCGCGCGGGGCCGCCGCGCTCCTGCACGGCCTCGCGACCTTCGACCCGACGATCCGCATCGCGGGCGTCATCCTGAACCGGGTGGCCGGGGCGCGCCACGAGGGGAAGCTGCGTGCCGCCATCGAGCGCTTCACGCGCATCCCGGTGCTCGGCGCGATCGGCGAGGATCCCCGCCTCGGCGTGCTCGAGCGCCACCTGGGCCTCGTCCCGGCCTGCGAAGCGGAGGACGCGAAGGCCCGCATCGCGGCCATGCGCGAGGCGGTCTGCGCCGGCATCGACCTCGAGGCGATCGTCGCGATCGCCCGCACGGCGGCGCCGGTGGGCGCGCCGCCGCCGCAGGCGCCGGCTCCGGCCACGCGGCTTCGCATCGGCATCGCGAGGGACCGCGCCTTCGGCTTCTACTACGCCGACGATCTCGAGGCCTTCCGCGATTGCGGGGCGGAGCTCGTCCCCGTGGATACGCTGCGCGACCGGAGCCTGCCGGAGGTGGACGGCCTTTTCATCGGCGGCGGATTCCCCGAGGTCCTGGGCGCGGAGCTCGCGGCCAACGCCGGGTTCCGCGCGAGCCTGCGCCAGGGGATCGAGGACGGGCTGCCCGTCTACGCCGAGTGCGGCGGCCTCATGTACCTCGCCCGGTCGCTTTCGTGGCGAGGGCACACCTGGGAGATGGTGGGCGCGATCCCGGCCGACGTGGTGATGCACGCGAAGCCCGTCGGCAAGGGGTACGTGCGCCTCGTGGAGACGGCCGAGCATCCCTGGGGCGCGGGGGAGGGCGCCGTCGTGCGCGCCCACGAGTTCCACTATTCGACGCTCGCCCACGCCGACCCGGGGCTGCGCTACGCCTTCCGCATGGAGCGGGGCGAGGGCACGGACGGCAAGCGCGACGGCATCGTGCACCGCAACGTGCTGGCGACCTACGCGCACCAGCGATCGGTTGGCGGCAACGACTGGGTGCGCCGCTTCGTCGCCCAGGTGGCCAGCCACAAGGCCGTGCGGGCCGCCGCCACGGCCGCCTGACCAACCCCGCAGGAGAAACCGGAACCATGATCACGATTACGCAGGCCGCCGCGCAGCAGATCCGCAAGTCGGCTGTCGAATCGGGCGTCGAGACGCCCTTGCTGCGCGTCGCCGCAAAGCTCGCCGCCGACGGGACCGTCGAGTTCGGCATGGGCTTCGACCAGTCGCGCCCCGGGGACACGACGGCCGAGGTGGAGGGCGTCCACGTCCTCGTCGCGCCGCCGAGCCGGGAGCTGGTGGAGGGCGTCGTCCTCGATTTCGTGGAGGTCGCGCCGGGGGACCTGCGGTTCGTCTTCGCGCAGCCCGGCGGGGCCGGGGACGCATGAGCGCGCGCGGCGAGGTCTTCCTGGTGGGGACGGGGCCCGGCGACCCGGACCTGCTCACCGTCAAGGCGCTTCGCCTGATGCGCGAGGCCGAGGTGGTCCTCTACGACAACCTCGTCTCCGAGGAGATCATGGCGCTCGTGCCGGCCTCGGCCGAGCGCATCTACGTGGGCAAGAAGCGAAGCGACCACGCGATGCGCCAGGAGGCCATCAACGAGCTGCTGGTGAAGCTCGCGCTGGAGGGCCGGCGGGTGCTTCGCCTGAAGGCCGGGGATCCGTTCGTCTTCGGCCGCGGCGGCGAGGAGATCGAGACGCTGGGCGCGAACGGCGTGCGCTTCGAGGTCGTGCCGGGAATCACCGCGGCCCTCGGGGCCGCGTCCTACGCCGGCATCCCCCTCACGCACCGCGACTACGCCCAGTCGTGCGTGTTCGTCACCGGCAACACGCAGGACGGGGCCCTCAACGTCGACTGGGCGGCCATCGTGCGGCCGCGGCAGACGGTGGTGATCTACATGGGCTTCCAGAACCTGGACGAGCTGTGCCGGGAGCTCGTCGCGCACGGCCTGTCGCCGTCGACGCCCGCCGCGATGGTGCAGCAGGCCACGACCGCCGCGCAGCGCGTGGTCTGCGCCGACCTCGCCACCCTGGCCGACCGGGCGCACGAGGCGGGGCTCAAGCCCCCCACGCTGATCATCGTGGGCGAGGTGGTGCGGCTGCGCGACCGGCTGGAGTGGTTCGAGGCGCACCAGGCCGGCGATGCCGGCGCGGGCCGGTAAGGGCCGCAGGATCCCGGCGGCCCCTCAGTGGGCGGAGCCCGAGTACTTGCGGCCGACGGCGTAGACCGCGGCCTCGACCCGAGAGGTCAGGTTCAGCTTCGACAGGATGTGGCGCACGTGCAGCTTCACCGTGTCGTGGCTGATGTCGAGCGCCTTGGCGATGCCCTTGTTGCTCATGCCCTGGGCGATGTACCCCAGGATCTCGAGCTCGCGCTCGGTGAGGGCGCGGCCCTCCTCGCGCCCGGAATGGGCGCCCAGCAGGTGGGTGAGCTTGGTGGCCATGGCCGGCGCCACCACGAGCTCGCCCTTCACGGCGCGCTTGATCGAGTCGACCACGTCGTCCGGGTCCATGTCCTTCAGGAGGTAGCCCCGCACCCCCGCGCGCATCGCGTTGGCGAGGTCCTCGTGCGAGTCGCACATCGTGAGGATGACGACCGGCGTCTCCATGCCTTCCTCGCGCACGCGCTTCAGGAGCGAGAACCCGTGCATCGCGGGCATTCGCAGGTCCATGATCACCAGGTCGGGCTTCAGCTCGCGCAGCAGGCGCAGCGCCGCCTCGGGCTCGCCGGTGGCGCCCACGACGCGGATGCCGGCGCGGTGCTCGAGCAGCTCCGCGAGACCGCGGCGGCACAGGCCGTGGTCGTCGATCAGCACGACGCGGATGGGGTTGTCGCTCATGGGCTCAGTCGGGGGTGCCGGTAACCTGCGGGATGGAAAGTCGGACCTGCGTGCCCTTGCCCGGGGCGCTCACGATGCGAAGCCTGCCGCCGATGCGGCGGGCGCGCTCGCGCATGATCGCGAGCCCGTAGTGCTCGTCGCCCGGGGCCCCCGCGCGCCGGCGCTCGATGCGCGCCCCGGAGCCGTCGTCCTCGACGCTCACCCGGACGCTCTTGGCCGTGCGCTCGAGCACCACCCGGGCGTTGCTCGCCCCGGCGTGCTTGATCACGTTGGCCAGCGCCTCGCGCACGATCTGGTAGACCTGGGCTTCCTGCTCCGCGGGCAGCTTCAGGTCGCGCGTGCGGCTCTCGATTCGCAGGTCCACCCCGGTGCGGTCCCGGAAGGTGCGGGCCGTGGTCTCGAGGGCGTGCAGCAGGCCCTGCCGGTCCAGGGGCTGGCGGAAGTGGGTGATGAGCTCGCGCAGGGCCCCGTGGGCCTCGCCGAGGGAGTCCTGGATGTCGCGGAAGTACCGCAGCGACTGGGCGCCGTTGCCGGCGCGGATGGCGTCCTGCAGCAGGCTCATGCGCATGCGCATGAACGCGAGCCCCTGCGCCAGGGAGTCGTGGATCTCGCTCGCGAACATCTGGCGCTCGGCGGACAGCGAGGAATGCAGCCGCTCCTGCTCCATCAGGGCGTTGTCCAGCACCAGGTCCAGCATCTCCGAGACCGGCCCCAGCAGGCCCATCACGTCGGAGGGCATGCGCGCGGAGTGGCCGAAGAAGAGGTTGAAGACGCCGATGGTGCTTCCCCGGCAATGCAGGGGGACGGCGAGCATCGGCCCGGTTTCCGGCCCGGTGGCGAATACCCCCATCCGCCGGGCGCAGGTGATGTGGGCGTCGTGGACCTGGACGTCGTCCGTGCGCAGGGCGGCCCCGCACATGCCGCAGTCGGCGTCGACCAGGTGCTCGTTCGCGAGGATCTCGGGGGGCAGGCCCACCGAGCACGCGAGCTTGAGGCTGCCTCCCGAGGGGGGTACCAGCCGGATCGCCCCGCCTCGCGCGCCGGTCAGGGCCACGATCGCCTTGAGGCCGCGCTCGAGCAGGGCGTCCAGATCGGCGCTCGCCACCAGGGCGCAGGCCCCGCGCGCACGGGCAGGTGCCTCCGGGGCGGCGGGGGCCTGGAGGCACCCCTTCGCGGGGCGTATCGGGGTCTGCTTCCTGTTCACGCGCACTTTCTCCTCAGGGGCTTTGCGGGAGCCCTTCCATGGGGTTCCCGTCCTGTCGGCCCAGAGACAATTCTACGAGAAATCCAAGCTCTTGTTCTTGCCGAAATCCCCCAAACGGGTAGGGTCACCCCCCCCTTTCGGTAATAGACAGCGCGAGCGCCAAGCTGCGGTAATAGGCGGTCCCATCAAGGGGTTTCCCCGGAAGGTCCGCCCATGCATGCGAGCGCGAGCCGGATGCCATGACACAACTCGCGCTCGTCATCGACCTGAACGTGTGCGTAGGCTGCCATGCGTGCGTCACGAGCTGCAAGGAGTGGAACACCTCCGGCGCGGCGGGACCCCTTCCCGACACCCAGGCCTACGGCGAGCACTACCGGGGCACGTTCTTCAACCGGGTCCAGACCTTCGAGGTCGGATGCTACCCGCAAACGCAGACCGTCCACTTCCCGAAGTCCTGCCTGCACTGCGAGGATCCGCCCTGCGTTCCCGTGTGCCCGACGGGAGCCTCCTACAAGCGCAAGGAGGATGGAATCGTCCTGGTCGACTACGACAAGTGCATCGGCTGCAAGTACTGCTCCTGGGCGTGCCCCTACGGCGCGCGCGAGCTGGACGACCAGAACCGGGTCATGAAGAAGTGCACCCTTTGCGTCGACCGCATCTACGACGCCTCGCTCCCGGAGCAGGAGAGGAAGCCCGCCTGCGTGATGGCCTGCCCCACCTCGGCGCGCCTGTTCGGCGACATCCACGACCCGGATAGCGCGGTTTCGCGGGCGATCCGCGAGGAGGGCGGCTACCCCCTGATGCCGGAATGGGGCACCCATCCCGCCAACCACTACCTGCCGCGCCGCAGGACCGGCGTGCACATCCACGCCGACGAGCTCGAGCGTGCCGACAACCCGCTCAAGGTCGACCGCCAGCTGCCGCGCCCCGGCAAGGGCGAGCCGACGCTCGACGACGCGGTCACCTGGTAGGCGCCCGACCATGAGACCGGCGTTCTCCGTGATCCTGCTCACCACGTTGCTCGGGGCCGGGCAGGGCCTCTTCCTCGCGCTCGTCACGCACCAGACCTACGCGCTGCTGGGGGTGCTCTCCCCGGAAGGCGCGAAGGGACTGTACGGCCCCGCGACCGTGGTGGCGCTCGCGCTCCTCGTGGCCGGCCTCGTGGCCTCGTTCTTCCACCTCGGCCGCCCCGAGCGCGCCTGGCGCTCGGCCGCGAAGTGGCGCACGTCCTGGCTCTCGCGCGAGGTGATCGTGCTGCCGGCGCTCATGGGAACCGTCTTCCTCTACGGCGCGGCACACCTCACCGGCTTCAATCCCGTCCTCGCGCGCCTGCCCGGCGGCGTGGCGATCGACGCGAGCATGGCCGCCGGCGCGGCCGGCGCCTTCCTCGCCTTCGCGCTCTTCGTGTGCACCGCCATGATCTACGCGTGCCTGAAGTTCCTGCGCGAGTGGCACAGCCCCCTCACCGTCGCCAACTACACCCTCCTGGGCATCGCCTCGGGCTTCACGGCGGCCGCGGCGCTCGCGGGCGCCCTCGCGCCCGGCGAGGCGACCTTCTTCGCGGGCTGGGCTCTCGCGTTCACCTTGCTGGGCGCGCTCACGCGCGGCGCATCCCTCGTGCGCAACGCGAGGCTGCGGCCGGTGAGCACGCTGCAGACCGCCATCGGCGTGCGCCACCCGGTGATCCGGCAGATTTCCCAGGGATTCACCGCGGGCTCCTTCAACACGCACGAGTTCTTCCACGGGCAGGCGGCCTCGCTCCTGCGGTCGGTGAAGTGGATCTTCCTCGCGCTCGCCTTCGCCGTGCCGGCGGCGCTGCTCGCCGGGCACCTCGCGACGGGCTCGCACTCCCTGCTCGCCGCGGCGATCGCGGTGCAGATGGCGGGGCTCATGGCGGAGCGGTGGTTCTTCTTCGCCGAGGCGAACCACCCGCAGAACCTCTACTATCAGGCCGTGGCCTAGCGACGGCGCACGCGGCGATGAATACAGGCGGACAACAGGAGGAGATGGCATGGCGCTCGTGAATCCCCATGGCGGCGGCCCATTGCGGCCGCTCGCGCTCGAGGGCGCCGCCCTCGCCGCCGAGCTCGCCCGCGCGAAGAAGCTTCCGCGGCTCACGGTGAGCTCGCGCGAGAAGGGCGACCTCATCATGATGGGCATCGGGGGCTTCACGCCCCTCGAGGGCTTCATGACCCATGCCGACTGGGAGAGCGTCTGCGACGGCATGCGCACGACCTCGGGCCTGTTCTGGCCGATCCCCATCACGCTCTCGGCCGCGGCGGCCGAGGCCGCGGCCCTCGCCGTGGGCGGGGAGCTGGCGCTCCTCGACCCGGACGACGGCGCCATCCTCGCCACCATGCTCGTCACCGAGAAGTACGCCATCGACAAGGCGCACGAGTGCGCGAGCGTGTTCCGCACCGCCGACGCCGAGCACCCGGGCGTGCAGATGGTGATGAACCAGGGCGAGGTGAACCTCGCGGGCCCCGTGAAGGTGCTCTCCGACGGCGGGTTCAAGGGGAAGTACGGGGCGCTCTTCATGACCCCGGCCGAGACGCGCGCCGAGTTCGGGCGACTGGGCTGGTCGAAGGTGGCAGCCTTCCAGACCCGGAACCCCATGCACCGCTCGCACGAGTACCTCGCCAAGGTGGCCATCGAGGTGTGCGACGGCGTCCTCATCCACTCGCTGCTGGGCAACCTCAAGCCCGGCGACATCCCGGCGGAGGTCCGCACGCGCGCGATCTCCGTGCTCACGGACAAGTACTTCGTCGGCAAGACCGTCGTGCAGGCGGGCTATCCCCTCGACATGCGCTACGCCGGTCCGCGCGAGGCGCTGCTGCACGCGCTCTTCCGGCAGAACTACGGCTGCTCGCACCAGATCGTCGGCCGCGACCACGCCGGCGTGGGGAGCTACTACGGTCCCTTCGACGCGCACCACATCTTTGACCAGATTCCCCCCGGTGCCCTGGAGACGCAGGCGCTCAAGATCGACTGGACGTTCTGGTGCTACCAGTGCGGCGGCATGGCCTCGGCGCGAACCTGCCCGCACGGCGACGAGGACCGCCTGCTGGTGTCGGGCACCAAGCTGCGCAAGTGGCTCTCGGAAGGCGCCGAGGTGCCGGCCGAATTCAGCCGCCCGGAGGTCCTGGAGATCCTGCGCGAGTACTACGCGGGGCTCACGGAAAAGGTGGAGGTGAAGCTCACGGGGCACTCTGCGCGCTGAGCGCGGGTTCCTTTTCCCCCGCCTCCTCCCCCGCAGGGACGTCCAGCCGCCGCTTGGCGAACTGCAGGAAGGCCCCCACGAGCCCCGACTGGATGCGCTCCCGGGGATAGACCGCCGTCAGCTGCCGCGTGAGCGGCGGCGAGAGCGGGATGCGCACGAGCTGGCCCAGCCGCACTTCCTTCTCGACGGAAACGCGCGACATGATCGCGAAGCCCATGCCGGCGGCCACGAGCCCCTTGAGGGCCTCCGGGCTGCTCGCCTCCATGATCACGTGAAGCGCGCCGGGATCGATTCCGGCCCTCTCCAGGAAATGGTCGATCACCTCGCGCGTGCCGGAGCCCTGCTCGCGCGAGAGATAGGCGTGCTCGACGAGGGCGCCGGCCGCCACGGCCCGGCGCCCCGCCAGCGGGTGCCCCGGCGCGCAGACGACCTGCAGCTCGTCGCTGCACAGCCGCTCGCCCGCCAGCGAAGGGATGTACGAATCGGCCTCGATGAAACCGATGTCCAGGTCACGCCCGCCCAGGCGTTCCTGGACCGCCTCGGAATTGCCCACGAACAGGCTCGGCGCCACGCCCGGATGGGTCGCCTTGAATTCCCCGATGACCTGCGGCAGCAGGAAGTCGGCGATCGTGGTGCTGGCGCCGATCAGCAGCGGGCCGGCGACCTGTCCGCCCAGGTCCCTCATGCGCGAGTCGAGTTCCGCCGTCAGGTCGAGGATCCTCTCGGCGTGGGCGAACGCGACGCTTCCCGCGGGCGTGAGGGAGATGCGGCCATGGGCGCGGTCGAACAGCCGGGTGTTGAAGTGCTCCTCCAGCTGGCGGACCTGGAAGGTCACGGCCGGCTGGGTCATGCAGAGCGCTTCCGCCGCCTTGGTGAACGAGAGGTGCTTCGCGACTGCGTGAAACACCTGAAGCCGCCGATCCGCCATTACGCTGCCCCCTATTCAAGGGGCTTATTCAATCATAAAAAAGGGGCCGCCGAGAGGGGCGGCCCCGCGATGCGGCTCGTCCGGGAGCTACGGCACGACGCCTACGGCTTCTTCGGCGTCTTGTACTCGGCTTCCTTCTGGAACGGCTCCCAGATGGTCTCGTAACCGACGAAGCCCTTCTCGTTCGGCGCCATCTGGCGCGTGGTCAGGAAACGCGAATGGCCGTCGGGAACCTTGGCGGGCGGCGGTTTGTGATCGCTCATGAGTCACCTTTCTCGCGGAGTAGTGGGGAATGCGATTGCGGATCAACCAACGGGTCTCAGGCGGGCCGGGTCGACATCGACGCCCGCGGGGATCGCCCCGCCCAGCCTTGCCTCCTCGTCGGTCGCGTCGCGCACGGCCAGTATCTCGAGGACGAAGACGACCTGCCTGCCGGAAAGCGGATTGTTGCCGTCGACCGTCAGCTTCTCGTCGTCCAGGTGCGTCACGAGGAAGCTGCGGGTCTGGCCCCTGTCGTTCTCCATGAGGATGGAGGTGCCGACCTGCCGGTACTCCTCGGGGACGTTCTCGATGGCGTCGGAAAAGACCAGCGACTCGTCCCTGGGGCCGAAGATCTGGCTGCCGTCGATCGGCACTTCGATGACGTCGCCGGCGGACCTGCCCTCGAGCTGCGCATGGACCGAAGGGGCCAGGATCTCGTTGTGCCCGTGGACATAGCCCAGCGGGAACTCGACCCGGGTGAGGACATGCCCCGTCTTCCCGTCGGTCACCTTGTAGGTCAGTTCGACGAACTTGCCGTCGCGGATGGTTTCGCTCACGTGGGATCCCGGCGATTCGCTCAGAAGATGGACGCGCCGAAGATCCTGACCTTCCCGTCCTCGTAGCCGAGGACCAGGCGGCCGAGCCACTCGCCCGGCTTCTTGGTGCTGCGCTGCCGGTAGAGAACCGTCACGTGCTCGCCCCGGCGGATGATGCCAAGCGGGTCGGCGTCTTCGGCGAGGCTCCTCGCCAGCTCGCTGTTGGCGAACTGGTGGCCCGCGACGACCTGGTTCATCGCGAGCGCCAGGGAGCTGGAGAAGTTCCTGGCGAACTCCCCGTACTTGCCCTCGTTCGAGGACTTGACGAGGTCGCGCCACAGGGGCTTCCCGATGGCCAGGATCTCCTCATCGGACTTCTCGACGATGTTCATGTGCGGCTCTGCGCCAGCGGAAGCGACCGGCCCCATGGGGACCGGGGAGCCCGCTACGCCTCGTCCGCTACCAGGTGATAGCAAGGCGCCTTCTCCATGGTGTATTCGCCGGTCTTCGGGTCGCGACGCGAGACCGTCAGCACGTGCCAGTTCTCGTCGTCCACCTTCATGGCGTCGCCGCGGTAGTAGTACCCCGGCCAGCGGGTCTCCTTGCGGAACAGCGTGTGGTGCGTGACGCACTCGGCGGCGCGGTGACGGTGCTTCAGTTCCCAGGCGCGCAGCAGCTCGTGGGTGTCCTTGGCGGCCAGGCTCTCGAGGTCCTCCTCCAGGATCCGCATCTTCTTGAGGCCGATGTGCAGGAGCTTCTCGTTGGTCATGTAGTTGACGGTCACCCCGCCGCAATACTCGTCCATCAGCTTCTGCAGGCGGTCCAGGCCCTGCTTGGG
>Ga0138256_10006027_pt1 | contig 12834 bp, 11 predicted proteins | sample KNB2016incub_MG_FD_105486 | JGI IMG/M metagenome (GOLD analysis project Ga0138256, IMG submission 105486) | Active sludge microbial communities from wastewater in Klosterneuburg, Austria - KNB2014incub_MG | ecosystem: Engineered > WWTP > Activated sludge > Unclassified | place: Austria... | reverse complement strand
GCTTGGTTTATTTTATAAATTCGGCTTTATATTCGCAGATAAAAGTAATTATTTTTTTGTAGAAATAGGATTTGGAGTTGGTTTTGAATATTTTAGAGACTTTAATTCTGTGCTTTCAGAATTTCCGGACGCTAGTCTATTAACTTCCAGAGGCATAGATCTTTTTACAAATACACCAAAACCAGGAACCTTACCGCCAGAACCTGCTGCGTTGTTTATTAATTTTGGCAACAAAGATGCTTTCGCACCCAATTTAGCTTTTAGTTTAAAGATGGGTTTAAGCAAATAATCCTTGAATTCAAGTAAGAAATCAGGAAATTAAAACTATTTTTTTAACCGTTAATTCAAATTAAGAATAGAATTTCCTTTCAATTATCCATCACTTTATTTTAAATGATTTTAAATTGATAACTCTAATACTGAACTAATCAATGAATTATTGGATGATTTCAAATTTAAGCAAACTCATTAAAGAGCTCATTCACATTTGGAAAGTCTTAATGATCTTAGAGGCTTAATGTTTGTATAAAAACACATTGATAACATTCAAGTTTTAAAAGCTTTATTCGTTTTCAATAAAAAACAAACAAATGATACAAAAAAAATAATATATCCTTTTTTAATATAGGTATTTCCTGTCAAGTTTTATACTTTTGCGTGAAATTTCGAAAATTCGTTATTTTAATTTATTTACATTTATTTTCCTTAAAACATTTATACATCATGAACCAGACTATAACTTGTAAAGACGGCATACTAACCGTACCTGACCAGCCTATAATACCATTTATTGAAGGAGATGGTACTGGTGGGGACATTTGGAGAGCATCTGTCCGTGTGTTTGATGCGGCAGTTGAAAAAGCCTATAAAGGTGCCAGAAAAATCCATTGGAAGGAAGTGTTAGCTGGTGAAAAAGCTTTTAAACTAACCCAAAATTGGTTACCACAAGCGACTATAGATGATATAAATCAATATTTAGTGGCCATAAAGGGCCCTTTGACTACACCAGTAGGTGGAGGTATTCGATCTTTAAATGTGGCTTTGCGCCAACAACTAGATCTTTATGCCTGCATTAGACCTGTAAGATGGTTTGAAGGAGTACCAAGCCCAGTTAAAGAACCAGGAAAAGTCAATATGGTCATTTACAGAGAGAACACAGAAGATATATATGCTGGAATTGAATTCGAAGCAGGAACTGCAGATGCCGAAACTTTTAAAAATCTGTTAAAAACACATTTTCCTGATCGATATAAAAAAGTTAGATTCCCTGATTCAGCTGGATTTGGAATCAAACCTGTGTCAAAAGAAGGAACAGAACGTTTAGTTAGAGCTGCTATTAAATACGCAATTGACAATAATCAAAAATCTGTCACTATTGTTCACAAGGGTAATATCATGAAGTTCACCGAAGGTGGATTTATGGAGTGGGCTTATGAATTAGCAGCTAAAGAATTTGGTGGCCAAGTGATAGATGGTGGTCCGTGGCAAAAATTGCCAAATGGAATTATCATCAAGGATGTTATCGCTGATGCCTTCCTCCAACAAATACTTCTTAGACCTGAAGAATATGATGTCATTGCAACGCTAAACCTAAATGGGGATTATGTTTCAGATGCTCTTGCTGCGCAAGTAGGAGGAATTGGGATAGCTCCGGGAGCGAATATCAATTATGTAAGTGGGCATGCTATTTTTGAAGCGACTCATGGAACTGCTCCTAAATATGCAGATCTTGATAAAGTAAATCCAAGTTCAGTTATCCTTTCTGGTGTCATGATGTTCGAATATATGGGCTGGAATGAGGTCGCAAAAATGATTATCCAGGGTTTGGAAAAAGCCATAGCTACGAAGAGAGTAACTTATGATTTTCATAGATTGATGGATGGAGCTACTTTATTGAAGTGTAGTGAATTTGGTGATGAGATAATTAGAAATATGTAGTTTCAGCATTTACTTATCTCAAAGATATTGGACTGATTAGACTATCTAATTGTTTATTTTGGCTTGCTATGTTATCTCTAAGATTTATCAGAAAAGGCTACTATGTCTATGATCATGAGTTTGGACACAACCTTGCATCTGATTATAATTACAACCCTTAACTTAAGCTTAAGCTAATATTTCTGCTTAATCGTGAACCACATTTCTAAAGTTGTGTTAAGCTTAGGACAAAAGGTATATGGCAAAAATTTTATTCAAATTCGAAGACAAATCAATACCTCAACAAGAATTTGATATACAGGGGAAAGACAAATCTATTCTTGAGCTAACTGAAGAACTGGATATACATTTAAATCACAATTGCGGTGGTGTATGTGCGTGTTCTACCTGCCACATATATATAAAATATGGGGACCGTTTTTTGGAAGATATTTCAGATAAAGAAGAAGACTTTATTGATAGGGCCCATAATCCTAGGCTTGAATCCAGACTAGCTTGCCAATGTATCATATTAGATGAAAATGCAATAATCGAAGTAGAAATTCCTGATCAGAAAAGAATCATTGGTCATGAACATTAATTGATAAACATTAATTATTAGAACATGTCATTTAAAGATATTGATAATCTTCCAATGCAATGGTCAGATCACGAGGATATTGCAATGGCTTTATATGAGAACTTTGGTGCTTCATTCAACGAAAGTAAAATATATAGAGTTCGTTTCACAGAATTAATGGAATGGATATTGGCATTACCCCATTTCGAAGGAAAAAAAGAAGATTGTTCAGAAGGTCATTTGGAGCAAATTCAAGCCAAATGGGTGTATGAATGGCGCGATAATAATCGTTAGCTTTACACTTATGAATTATTATCAAACTTTACCTCATATAAAAGCCTTGGTATTAGATATAGATGGGGTACTCACGAATAATCAGATATTAGTCACAGACGAAGGTCAATTTCTAAGATCTATGAATGTCCGAGATGGATATGCAATAAAAAAAGCCATTCAAGCTGGTTTACAAATTGCAATTATTTCTGGGGGTCGGTCTGAAGGAACAAAAAAACGATTAGAGATATTAGGTATTAAAGAAATTCATTTAGGTATTGAAGATAAATACACTACCCTCTTAGCCATTCTAAGCGAATGGAACCTCAGTTCATCAGAATTAGCCTATATGGGTGATGACATTATGGATATTCCCTGCATGATTAAAGTAGGAATTGCAGCTTGCCCAAAGGACGCTGTACCCGAAGTAGTCACCATTTCAAGTTACATTTCAAATTTTAACGGTGGAGAAGGTTGTGTTAGAGAGTTGATAGAACAAATACTCAAAGCCCAATCAAAATGGCCATAGTATGATCAAGTGGATTAACTTAATTCGTTGGCCTAATTTACTCATTATAGCCATTACTCAAGTAGCCATATTCTATAAATATTTCAAGCCGCTGGCCTTAATACCATCCAATGAGATTCTTCAAAAGAATTTAAATATCGTATTATTAATAGTTTGCACTATACTGGTAGCCATTTCAGGTTATATTATCAATGATTTATTCGATCAATCAAATGATAAGATAAATAAAAAAAAATCGAAACAAATTATAGGCAAAACTATTAGTCAGGAAGATGCCATATTTTTTTATCTATTTGTAGTTATACTTGGAAATATACTTGCTATTTATCTAACCATCCAATTTAATCTGTTTTATTCTTATATTATATATCCGATATCGATTTTTATTTTTTGGTATTATTCATATCAATTAAAATGCTTGCCTTTGATTGGAAATATTTTGGTTTCTGCATTTATTGGTGGGGTGATTTTACTTTTACCATATAGTTTTCATGAGTCTCTATTTTTGTTAAAAGAACAAGATTTTGCTAATTATAAACTGATCATGAGTGACCTCATCGCTATGAGTATTTTTGCGTTCCTCATCAATTTATTTCGTGAAATAATAAAAGATATCGAAGATTACAATGGTGATCAGGCTTGTATATGCAAATCAACCGCTGTTTATTTTGGCATTCAAAAAACCTGGATCATAGCTCAGCTTGTTTTATTGGGGTTATTCCTATTTAGTTTATTTTTTATGTTTTATATTTTAGAGCAGTCAGTTGATGGAACATTTATTCTTATGGTTATGACTCCCATTTTAATTTTGGTTTATTTAACATTAATAAAAAAAGAAACTCATATAACACAGATCAGTTTAATTAGTAAATTTTACATGATTCTCGGCTTACTTTATTTCTTACTTCAATAAATGGATACTAAAATTAATTTACGTAAAATAATATTGGCTTCTGCTTCTCCAAGGCGAAAACAACTCATGCAAGATGCCGGCTTTTGGATTGAAGTCAAGGCTTTTGAATTTGTCGAAACTTATCCAGAGCATTTGGATGTAAGTGCTATTGCAGAATTTATTGCTAATCAAAAAGCTGAAGAAGTTATTGCAACATTGCAGTCAGATGATATTTTAATAACTGCTGACTCCATTGTTGTACTGGGCAATAAAGTATTTGGAAAACCAAAAGATGCTTCAGATGCCTACCGAATGTTAGCCTTTTTATCCGGAAAAACTCATTATGTCTATACCGGTGTATGCATTATGGATCATACAAAAAAAATAAGTTTCACCGGAAAATCCAAGGTAACCATGCGTGATCTTAATGATGGTGAAATTCGCTGGTATATAGAACAATTTAAGCCTTACGATAAAGCAGGAGCCTATGCAGTTCAGGAATGGATCGGACTTTGTAAAATAGCTGAAATTGAGGGAACTTATTCAAACATCATGGGACTTCCCACTGATCTAGTTTATGAAAGCCTAAAACATTTCAAAGGCGCTATACTACATCTGCTAATATACTGATCCATTCTTCTTTTTGAAATGTGGATTTTACTCTAAATTGATTTTTTTCCAAGCAACTAATCATAAACAATTCATCTTGTTTCAAAAAACCAGAGATGATGAGCTTACCATTTTCGGCGCAATGCGATCTAAGTTTTGGTAATAATTCTTCTAAAACATTTCTTGTAATATTGGCAAATACGATGTCGAATAATTGTGCTGGTATCACTTCTGCTGAACCTTCCAAAATAGCATCAGCATGAACATGATTTAATTCACAATGCTCGAATGCATTTTCTACAGCCTGGAGTTCTATATCAACCATTACCAAATTTCGACAACCTTTTTTCTTTGCATAGATTCCCAAAATACCTGTACCACATCCAAAATCTAGTACAGCCAACCCATTAAACGTTTCTCCGGTCATCCACTCTAAAATCAATGCAGTAGTAGCATGATGCCCAGTACCAAATGCCATTTTGGGAGCAATAATTAATTCATCGGAATAGCTTGGATCAGCAGAATGAAACGGTGCCCTTATTCGAAGTGTATTGGCCAAGACTATAGGTTGAAAATTAGCTTCCCATATTGCATTCCAATCTTTAGGGTTGTGAACTATAATTTGATATGACAATCCGTGATTCGAACAAAACCATTTAAACGCTTCTTGATCTATTTGATTCCAATCTGATTGAGAAATAAATGCTTGAAGTTTTTCATCTTCTTCAACAAAAGATTCAAACCCTAAATCGTAAAGACCAGCAATAATTACATCTTGAAATTCAGTTGTAACTTGAAAATGAAAAGCCAGATAATCTTGCATATGCTATTGTATCGGTAATTATTCTTAGATTGACTTTTGAAAAGCTTTCCAAGTGTTTTCTAATAATGCAGTTATGGTCATTGGGCCTACTCCTCCTGGCACCGGAGTTATGGCTTTTGCTAATGGGGCAACTGTATCATAATCAACATCACCTACCAAACGATATCCTTTAGAAGCATTTTGATCATCAATTTTATTGATTCCTACATCAATAATGACAACACCTTCTTTTACCATATGAGCTTTTAGAAACCTCGGAATTCCAAGAGCTACGATAATAATATCTGCTGTTTTTGTAATGGCTTCCAATCCCTGCGATCTACTATGAGCTATCGTAACTGTGGCATTGCCAGGTTTAGACTTTTTCGACATTAATAGAGAAATAGGTGTACCAACAATATTACTTCTTCCCAGTACAACACAATGCTTACCTTCAGTATCAATTTGATAGCGGTCAAGCATCATCATAATCCCCATGGGAGTAGCAGGATGAAATGCTGGCATTCCAAGTGCCATGCGTCCAAAATTATTTGGATGAAATCCATCTACATCTTTCTTAGGATCTATGGCAAGATTAATTTCTTCTTCATTAATGTGTCTTGGAAGTGGAAGTTGAACAATAAAACCATCAATCTCATCATTTTGATTAAGCTTATGAATCACCTCCAATAATTCTTCCTGAGTTATATTGCTGGGCTTTTTAATCAAAGTGGAAGCATAACCAACTTCCTCACAAGCTTTGATTTTATTTCTAACATATGCTTGACTTGCAGGATTATCACCTACTATAACTGCTGCTAAATGTGGAGGTCTCGTTTCAATACCACAAAACTGTCTGACTTTGTCCGAAATTTCCTTTCGGATAATATGAGATAATTTATTGCCGTCTAATACCAACATATTCATTTATTATTCCTAATGTTTATAATCGAATTTAGCTTTGATAAAAAAATTATATTTTCACAAATCGTATGGATTTTTGAAAACCATTTTCATTGAATTGAATGATATAAATTCCTGGAATTAAATTTTCTACTGAAATTTTTTGATTGGAATTTATTTTATTGTGATCAACTATATTACCTGACATGGTTAAGATTTTATAATTCGTTTGATTTTCAATACCTGAAACTGATAGATGATGTTCAACTGGATTCGGATAAACTTTAATGGTATTTAACTTAGAATTTGTTGTAGCGCTTACCGTACCGCAAAGAATTGGATTGGCATTGGTCAACATATAATTAACTACTGCAGCTTCATCGTGTGTAGCATGTTGATTACCCGGATAAATCCATGTTTCAAATAAATCCGGAGACATGCCAATATTTCGAAGGCGACTATCAATCATACATGATCCATAGGCAATGGGATAATTTGCAGAAATAAAAGGAATGGGGTAATAAGGCATATTCGCACCGCAAGGCACAACTGGATCCATATCCTGATGATATGACATCACCGCAATTTTATTATCAGGACGGATCAAATTCGTATCTAATAATCCTCCGAAAATATTAAATACTCCTTGGACTTTGGCATCATATCCATTTACATACCGATTCCCTTCCACAGGGCCTAAATCGTCTCTATTTCTTCCATTAGCTGGAGTTATCTTACCTACCTGTGCTGGTTTTTGATCTTCTGTGGTTAAGAATACAGTACCCATGGCTACAAAACTTCCCGCACTTGCTCCTGCGACCCAGACTCTTTCCAAATCTATAGAGTCTCTTTCATGATTCGATTTCAAAAATCGCAAAGCAGCTTTTCCATCTTGCATGCCACGGTACCCTGCACGTACAATTTCAGCCGCATCGAAGGCAAATGGAGGATTTAATCCTGGTCCTGCTCCTTCAAAACCAATCCGATAATCTATTGTAGCAGCAACAAAACCTCTCTTGGCAAACTCTTGACACAAAAGGTCAAAATCTTGTCTTTTACCTTGAAAAAAACCACCTCCAAAAACCCACATCACCAAAGGCCTTTTAACTTCAGGTGATCCAACTGGATAATATATATCGACGAATAATGAATCGTCAAGTAAACGATAATCTTTGTCAGAACCTAAATAAATATTTTTGGTTGCTTTGAAACCATATTTAGGAATGGTATAATCGCAATTTTGACCTTGTAAGACCGTCAAAGTCAACACTAAAATATAGGTAAATAAGACTTTCATATTATTTTTTGCCAAAAGTACAACAATTAATACAGGGGATGAAGTGGTTTATTGCCTAAAATTGCTTCAATTTTTTCATTTACTTCAGCAGTCAATAATGGTAATATTTCTAAAGCTTTAAAATTCTCTTCCAATTGTTCGATTTTGGATGCTCCTAAAATAGCTGTACTTACATTAAGATTTTGAATACACCAAGCTAATGCCAGATTGGCTAAGCTAACTCCAAGTTCTTTTGAAAATTTTGATAAATTTCTAACTACAGTTAGATTTTCTTCAGTAACCGTACGATCCTTTAACCATTCCAAACCTTCAATATTCATCCTAGTGTCGGTTGGAATAGAATTCGCGTATTTGTCAGTAAGTAGTCCCGATGCCAAGGGTGACCAAATCGTAGTGCCTAAGCCAACCGTTTTATAAATTTGTTTGAACTCAACCTCCACTTTAGTTCTGTGTAACATATTATATTGTGGTTGTTCCATAGTTGGACCAATGAGTCTAAGATCTTTGGCAACCATATGTGCTTCCATAATTTCCTGAGCCGACCATTCTGATGTTCCCCAATATAAAATTTTGCCCTGTTGAATCAATTGGTTCATAGCCCATACTGTTTCTTCAATTGGAGTATGCTTATCTGGCCTATGACAAAAAAACAAATCGAGATAATCCATTTGAAATCTCTTCAAAGCATCATGGCATGCTTCAAAAATATGCTTCCGGCTCAATCCTGTTTGATTGGGCTTATTTCTGCCATCTCCAAAGAACACTTTACTTGAAACCATATAACTGGTGCGATCCCATGCTAATTTTTTAAGTATGGATCCCATGACTATTTCAGATTGTCCTTTTGAATAAATTTCCGCATTGTCAAAAAAATTCACCCCGTGTTCATATGCACAAACCATTAAATCTTCAGCAATATGATCATCAATTTGTTTTGCAAAAGTCAACCATGAACCAAAAGATAAAAGACTAACTTGAACTCCAGATTTTCCTAAATATCTATATATCATAAACAATTTATTTTTAAAATTATATTCACATTTGAAGGCATAGCAATGGAACAAAAAACATGAGAGTACGTTCAAAATCGAAAAACAATTAAATCAAGTATATTAATTCAGGTATTGGTTTCAATAGAAAACAAACCAAGATTAAATAAAAGAGGCCATCTAGATAGATGACCTCTTAAATTAATTATTTTAATTCAATTTTAATCCCTAAGAATTAATGATTCAGAAACAAATTTGTTGTTTAAAACAATTTGAGCTCTGTAATAACCACCATGTAATTGATTACGTGGCATGGTAAATTGGGAACTATTGATATCTGTATGTGCCTTAACCAATCGTCCTTGTAAATCATAGATATAAATGGACTGGATAGGTGAATCAGTATTGGTTGTAAAATTAACATAACTAGAAGCTGGATTAGGCATCATTCTAAGTCCAACATCCGTTTTATTTACCTCTTTAGTATTTGTAAATGTGCATCCTAAATTTAATGCCGCACATGCACGAGGTAAAGCTAATGAATAAACTGTATCTAAATAGGCTCTACCTTTTGCAGCAGACATATCAGGATTCGTTTTTAATCCACTTAAGTGTAAACTATCTGCATTGAAATTAGTACCTCGAGCTTGATTCACGAATGCAACGACCGCAGTAAGGGTATTCAAATCCCACCATTCCCATGGAGATCCTTGTGGTGTTACTTTACCATTATAGACCAACGGAATATCAAATCCATAAAAATTGTTAGTGCCTTGAGTAATTGTTTGTTGGGTTAAAGGCAAGGTTACTATTTTACTTTTTTGAGCATTGATCAATACTTGAATTGGATCATGAAGTGGATCCACATTTTCTAAAATTTTATTACTACCCTTCTCATTGGCAAGTTCTATTGCTTTACGAGTACCAGTCGCATAAATAACAAACTGATTGGTCGTAGGAACAATAACTGCACCATGGTAATACGGAGCGAAAAAATCATTTTGGCAATGAACACCTACATAAGCTGGTTCAATAGCTTCACCATCCATCCAAGTAGAATCACCAAGTGCTCCGCCTAAGTTCACACTCAATTGAAAATTGGAAGAATATGTTGGATAATTAGGTACACTAATGGCAGCTTGAGATGTACCCCAAATATTTCCCAATAATGTACTATCAATATAAGGAAGTAAAGTGGTTGTATTGTAAAACTGTGGCAACGTAACTTCTGAAAAATCATTTAAGCTACCGGCACCCATTGCTAAATAACCACCACTTCCAATTCCCCAAACACAAATTTTAGATGGATCCACACCATACGGATTACTATCCTCAGCTACCGTTTTTTTGAAAAACCGGATGCAAGTTCTGGTATCTTGAATGGCCCTATAAGCTGCTTGCAAAAGTGAACTAGTCCTAACATTTTGATCAGGAGAAGTTGGCAACCATCCTTGTCTATAGGTATATGCCCCTACAACAAATCCTCTAGATGTTAAATAAGCCGCTGTAGCGGTAACTGTTGAATCATTGCGTGACCCTGTGACTTGTCCATTATACAATGGGGGTAAAAAACTACCAGTATGAGCAATTAATACTAAAGGCCGATCTGTTTTTGTATCTCCTGCAGGAGTATAAATATCAACCTTGAGGTCTTCTAATGCAGGTGCACCAGTAATAATTCCAATATTTTTTCCATAGACGATATCTGGAGTACGAACGACACCAAACATGGCATCAAAATATCGATTTTGTCCCATCAAAAAAGAGACCGTAAAACACAAAAAGAAAGGTAAAATGTAACGTTTTTTCATATTTATAATTTTATTAAAATGACTAAATAAATTTAACTACTTTTTTTGAGTTCATACAACAAACTAAAATAAGCCAAGCGACCAATTTTTGGTCCACCATAAGTTTGATATGATTTTTGATTGAGTACATTGGATGCACCAAGTTTGAATGTAGTATTTAATTTTTTACTAAACCAATTGACTTGTGCGTCGGTCATATTGTAACTGGGAATAATTCCTGTAAACTGAGGAGAACCTTCAAACACAAATGAATCAATCCATTTATAATTAATGTTAAATCCCAAATTTTTTATTCCAAAAAATTCAAAATCCCGACCACTAATTCCAATATTGAATTTATGCTCAGGCGTGTTGAAAGCCGGAATAATAGGATCACTGGTATTTGTATTTAAAACATTCCAGGAATAATTTCCCTTGAGTACATATTTCGTTTTGAAAAAATAATTCAACCCGATCGAAAATCCTTGAGTTGTTACCTGATCCTGTGCATTTGAACTAACACGATAAGCCTGAACGGAAGTAGGTAATGCTGAACCCTGAGGTATAAACGCATTGATACCTATCTGATATCCTATAAAATCTTTGTAGCGACTAAAATAATAACCCAGATCTGCAAATAAAACATTAAACAAAGTAGTCCTGTAACCTATCTCAATGGTTTTTACTTGTTCCGGGCGGATAGGTGCTATATTAAAATATTCTAAAGTATCTTTTAATCCTGTGTTTAGAAAATCAACGAAAGAATTCAAAGTAATTAAATTATCATAACCGCTAATATTACCAAGTAAAATGGCTCGTCCGACATTGTAATGTAAATACTGATCTGTTAAAGTTGGGTTACGAATTGCAGATGAAAAAGAAACCCTTAAATAATCCTTTTTATTGGGCTGATATACAATAGAAGCAGCGGGTGAAACTAAATAATTAAAATTCTCATGTTTATCTAAACGGGCAGTAACATTTAAGCGCATTTTGTTTTGCCATACGCCTAAACTAGGCCCAACATAAACACCCCATTCATAAGTATTAATACTGGTATTCCCAGTGTCTAACAGAATGGATCCTTTGGAATTTGGAATATAATTTCTTCCACTTGCACCAACTGTTATATCAAAGTCTGTTATTCTATCACCAGAATAGAGATCGCTAAAAATATATTCACCTTGTGCATGAATTAATGCAGATCTATCATAAAATCGGGTACCATCTTCTGAATAAGCTATTCTAGATGTAATGTCATTAAATTGAGTTTTGAAAGCATCACTACCTGGTTCTAAAAAATCATTAGTACCTAATCTATTATTTCCAATATTTGCCTGATTTTGAGCTAAAATATGCCAGGCTGTCAACGAATCATGTAAATTGGTAAGAAATGAATTTAATGCAAGCTTAAAATCATTGGGTCTACCTATATAATCAAAAATTTTAGGATATCCTTCTTTGACAACAATCTTAGGCACAATATTTAATGTCCAGTAATTACTATAAGCAGTAACCCAATTAAAATTATTACTTGCACTTTGTTGTAGTTTTATTGCTGTAAAATATGGATCGAATGAATCTCCAGAATTTTCATGGGTCCCATAAAGTCTAAAAAAGTATTTATCCTTTTTAATGACTTCTATTCGATGTTGGTAAAATTTAATATTCTTTAGACTATATCTGTTATCACCTTGATAAACTGTAGACCCACCGCCAAAACCAGATGACAAAATAAGTTCAGGAGAATCATATATTTTACGAGGATTTAATCTCCAATGCAAGGCTAAACAGGCTTTAATGTTATAAGAATTATAATCCACTAAATCTTTCTCCTGATATCCTTTTCTATGAAACACACCCAAACCAGGATAGGTCGTTAATGCATTTCTATAATCAAAATCTGTCTGGTATTCGTCTCCATATACATTAACTGCATCGTATCCTCCCGGATTATTAATTGGTGAAAAAGAATTATATACAGCTTCATGATTATCAGCTTGCCAATCATCAGCTCGCATAAAACTCATGTTTAATTTGTATGCAAAAAAGTCCTGATTCTTTTTATTTTTAAAAACATCCGCATGCCTCAGTGCATAATCTATTAACCTCCGTTCACCAACTTTTAATGAAACACTCTGACCTACATGAATGAATGGATTCTTAGTCTCCATGCTAATGACCCCATTAAATGCATTGGGACCATAAAAAGCTGAACTTGCACCAACTATAAGGTCCACTTTTTTAACATCT
>Ga0138256_10006026_pt1 | contig 12835 bp, 4 predicted proteins | sample KNB2016incub_MG_FD_105486 | JGI IMG/M metagenome (GOLD analysis project Ga0138256, IMG submission 105486) | Active sludge microbial communities from wastewater in Klosterneuburg, Austria - KNB2014incub_MG | ecosystem: Engineered > WWTP > Activated sludge > Unclassified | place: Austria... | reverse complement strand
GGGGAACGGGCCCCAGAAGTGCCCGAGCGACGCGCGGGAGGACTTGGCGGACGCGATGTCCGTGCCCGGCGCCACGACGTCCGGCTTGATCCGGCGGTCGTCGCACGGGCCGCGGCTGCTGAAAGCGGCCAGGCATTGCGGATCGCCCGAGACGGTGACGGCGGCGATCGGGCTGTCCGGGAACGCGTCCGGGAACGCATCGCCGTACGTCAGGCTGGCGAGGCCGCCCTGGTTCCGTCCGGAGCGGCTCGCGCCGACCGTCAGCGCGTTCTTGCTGGTGGCCGGCGAGCCGACCGACAGCCAGTCGACGAAGCCCGGCGCCGCATGGAGACGCTGGCGCGCCTGGCCCTCGTTGCCGGCGGAGATGACGATCAACATGTCCCGGCGCGCCGCCACGAACGCGTCGACCTCGAGCGCCGTCGTCGGATACGTCGCCGGCGTCGCCGCGCCCCAGCTGTTGTTGTGAATGCGCGCCCCGGCCTGGTAGGCCTCTTCGAAGAGATCGCCGAGGTCGAGCGGCAGCCCGCCGAGCCGGCCCTGCGCGTCGAGCACGGACTGGAAGAACAGCTGCGCCCCCGGCGCCACACCGCGCAGCATGCCGCCCGAGGCGGCACCGTCGCCCAGGACCGAGCCGGCCACGTGCGTGCCGTGGCCGTGCGGATCGGACGCGTCGCCCGGCCGGCCGAGCGCCACGAGCCCGACGATCCGGCCCTGGAAGTCCGGGTGCTGGTCGTCCAAGCCGGTGTCCGCCACCGCGACGATCTGCCCGGCGCCGGTGAGGCCGATGCCGGGTCGGCCGGGCGGCGGATCGATGCCGAGCAGCGTGCGGGCGACGTCGTTGTGCAGCTTCGGCTCGAGCCACTCGTCGACCCGCGCCACCCCGACGATGCCGCCGAGCCGGTCGAGCAGCGGCGAGCCGTCGAGCACGTACACCCGCACCTTGCGCGTGCTCGAGCCGGCGATCGGGACGCCGAGGTTCGTCAGCTCGGCCACCGCCGCCGACGCGTCCGCACCGGGGTGGAGCAGCAGCTCCCACGTCCGCATCGCCACCGGCGCCGCCGGCACGCCCGGCCCGAGACCGCGCGGCGCGTCGGCCGGCACGGTGTACTGGATCGGCCCGGCGTCGGCGGCCTCGTAGCGCCGCGTGCGGACGACGTACGGCAGCGCGGCGATCGCCGCTCGCTGGTTCGCCGAGCACCGGACGACATAGAAGTTGTGCGGCACGTACTCCAGGATCGCGGCGCCGACGGCCTCGATGGCCTGGCGCTGTTCGAGGAGCAGTGGCCCGCTGAGCTGCACGAGCTGGACATCCGGCTCGTCGGGCCCGGGCACGGGAACCGGGGCGATGCCCCGCACGTCGCGCGGGATGTCGCGCGGCGCGCCGCGTGAACGGCGCAGCGCCACGTTGGGCAGCGGATGCGCGTCGAGGCCCGGCGTCTCCGGGTCCGCGGCCGGGTCCGGCAGCTCGGTGACGACGATGCCGGCGGCCCGCAGCTGCGCGATCGCCGCCGCGTCGGCCTCGCCGACGGCGAAGCTCTCCGTCCAGCTGGCGCCGATGAGCGCCTGCCGGCACGCGGCTTCCTCGTGTTCGTGCATGTAGTAGGCGATGACGCGGGACATGGTGCTGGCCCTCCTGTCGTTCGGCGATCCGGCCCTGTCGGCTTCGATCACAGCGTACACCCTCGCCCGGTCGAAGACCATGGGCGATGGGGCCACAAACGGGCCAGCCGGAAGTTGCGGTTCCGCCCGCACACCGGCATCCTGTGGCCGACATGGCGCAACCGATCGCCCCCCTGCCCGCCGGCGTGGACTCGCCCGCGTACCGGCGTACCCGCCGGCGCATGGTCGACTAGCAGATGGCGATGCGCGGTATCCGGGACGCGCGCGTCCTGGCGGCCATGCGCAGCGTCCCGCGCCATGCGTTCGTGACCGAAGCGTACCGTGACCTGGCATATGACGACACCCCGCTGCCCATCGGCAGCCGCCAGACGATCAGCCAGCCCTATATCGTGGCGGCGATGACGGAGCTGGCGCGGATCGCGCCGGGCGACAGGGTCCTCGAGATCGGCACCGGGTCGGGCTACCAGACGGCGGTGCTGGCCGCCCTCGGCGCCGACGTCTACTCGGTCGAGATCGTGCCGGCGCTGGCGCGGTCCGCCCGCGCACGCCTGGCCGCGCTCGGCTACGCGGCGAACGTGCGGGAGGGCGACGGCTACGCCGGCTGGCCGGAAGCCGCACCGTTCGACGCCATCGTCGTCGCGGTCGCGCCGCAGTCCGTGCCCGCGCCGCTGCGCGAGCAGCTGGCGATCGGCGGCCGCATGGTGATCCCGGTGGGCGACGACGAGCAGGATCTGCTCGTGATCACGCGCACCGCGCACGGCTACCAGGAGTCGAACGTGCTGCCGGTGCGGTTCGTGCCGATGACGGGCGCGGCGCGGCGGGCGGGCGAGGAGGAGGGTCGCTAGTACCCCGCCGCTGCAGAATCTCCGGGGTCCGTCCGGGTTCCGTACGCTGGTGGCCGCTTCGAGCATGTCCGGTGGCGGGGAACCAGGTGCGCGCAGGGCGTCGCAGGCGTCGCAGGATGGCCCTCAGAACCGCACCACGCCCGCCTCATCGGCGACGACCTCCGCGCCCCCCGCCGTCACCGTCACCCGCCGCTCCTCGCCGACGTTCTCGAACGCCACGGCATAGCCGGCGCCGGGCACCAGCCCGGTGACCAAGTACGTGATCGCACCCGTCGCAGGTGCCGTCGGCACGACGTAGCGGACCCGATCGACGGGCGTCCCGAGGTCGCGCGGGAACAATACGGCCGTGCCGCCCACGAGCGCGCCCTCGTACGGCGCCCACTGGCCTTCGCCGCCGTCGACGGCGTCTACGACGCTCCGCAGCACGGACGCTTCCGCCGGACGCGGACCTGCATCCACGGCTTGCAGGACGTGCAGGAACCGCACGTCGGCCAGCACCTGAAGGCGCGCAGACCGCAACGGCGCATCGGTTGTACCACACCCGATAGTCGCGCGAAGCAATCATATTACGCCATCGGCCGTCCGGTTCCTGTCCGAAACGTGGCCGATAAGCCCTCCGTGCTTCACATGCCCGCAAGTACGATGTCGTGGCTGATCTGACGCATGGATCGCATATCGCCGGATGACGCATCCGGAGTAACGACACAGAGAGTTCGCACTAGGATCATCTTGATGATCTCTTCCCAGACAGTATTGATGGAGGTATGAAGGTCAACCCTCACCGTTCCATACATGCCTTGAAAAACCTTGAACAAGAACTTGCACGGAGGTCATCGACATGCTCAGGACCAGGATCGCACGAGTTCTCGCCGCAACTGTCATCACATCCACAACTGTAGTCGCAACGACGAGTGCCCAGCACGCCGACAATCCAGGTGTATCTGCCGAGTCAGCAGGGTTCCAGAACAACGCCCAGCTTTATCTTCCCTTGGCACTGTCACGATCTACACCAAGAGAGTCGCTGCCAATCGAAACCCTGACAGGTGAAATTGCCTTCGAAACGCTTCAGGGTGGTCGGACGAACATTGCCATCTTACGTCTCGCTGAGCAACGACTGAAAATCCTATCTGGCGCCGACGGAAATGACATGCAGCCGGCATGGTCTGCTGATGGAAGGTCACTGTCGTTTGCGACGGATCGCGATGGCAATAGTGAGATTTACAGCATGTCCGCTGATGGCGGGAATCTGCAGCGCTTGACCGACGACACGTCGTACGACGGCGAGCCGACGTGGTCGCCCAGAGGGGACGCGGTTGCATTCCACTCCGACCGTGACGGTGGCGGCAAGCTCCTCCGCCTTTCCTTGACCACGCGTGATTCGTCAGTGATTGAAAGTGCTTCTCGTTGGAGCTATGGGCCCAAGTGGTCTCCAGATGGACACTCGATTGCATTTGTGTCGATTGGCGCAGAGGGCGACCAGATCTACACCGCCAACATAATCAGTGGAGACGCGCGTTGCGTCACCTGTGCTCTTGGACTCAGCGCGGCGGCTATGCCATCGTGGTCTCCGGACGGTAAGTCCATCGCGTTCCATGCGCGTAAGGCTTACGGATTCGGTGTATTCATTGTGAGTATAGATGGCAGTGACCTTCGAACGCTAATCGACAGCCCAGCCAACGAGGCCGAACCATCATGGTCGCCGGATGGACGGCACATCGCACTTCAGTCGGACCAAGATGGCGACTATGAGATTTACGCGATCGATGTGACTGGCTCAAATCTCATTCAGTTGACTCGGAATTCAACGCACGATACGAATCCGGATTGGGGACGCTCTGTAGTCATACCAAGTCCCGATCAGGAGCACACCAACGGCGATCCGATTCATCGGCGGATCTACGTTCTAGTCTATGATCCAGTGCTCGATGGCGGTTTGACGGGCGGAAAGAAGCTTAGTGAATACATGGGATGGCAACCATGGCTGGAACAGTCAGCTGATCTCTTTGAGTTCTTCCGACACGTGAGCGACGGACGAGTCACGCACGAATTGGTGAAATCGCAGGAGATCAATGGTTGGCCGCGCAAGGTGGATGGATTCAGCTATGGCGACACGCTTGAGGGTCAGCGGTATTACTTGGATGTCTTGGCGGGCCGAGCGCAACCCCACCAACCGGACACAGCGGATTACTATCAGTGGCTCAACGACCCGGCCCTTGACATCTGCGGTGCCCTCAATCGCGGCGAGATTGACGAACTGTGGATGTACGCCGGCTATTGGCTCGGCTTCTATGAGTCAGCGCTGGCCACCTCCCCGGATGGTCCGCACGGGTTCTGGTACAACGGTCCGACATACGACAAGACGTCCTGCAGCAAGTTGATGCCAATTATGAGCCACGGCAATTCAAGTAATGACGGCAATGGTGGTCCACACGCTCACGGTCATAGGGCTGAGTCGACCATGACATTTGTGTATGGCGACTGGCAGCAGAATCGCATGGACCACAATTGGGATCGATTTGCGCTTGAGGGGGCACACTCGCCAGATCATGCCCAGCGAGGCTGCGGCAGCGTTCATTATGCCCCGAACGCGCGCACTGACGATGACGCCTACATTTACAGTCTCGGAAATGAAGCTCTTTCGACCTGTGCAGACTTCCAGAACTACCCAGAGCTTGGAAAGCCCGAGGAAGTTGCGAAGCCGGTCACGTGCAGAGACTGGGGTTGCTCGCCGGGAGGGTACGAGACTTGGTGGTGGAGTCACCTGCCGCACTTCGCCGGCACCGGTAATGACGGCATCCTGAACGACTGGTGGCAGTACATCATGGATCCTAACAAGGCCCTTCCAACTGCCGGCGAGTTCTCGGACTTGTCGGCGAGCCTGCTGGATGAGAGTGCATCGTTCCAATTCAAGTACACGGGACGATCGCCGAGTTACACCGTACAGATGTCTACGCTTCCTGACATGTCATGGGATGTCCATGTCGACTTCGCCGCAGGAACTCGTAGTCCGCTTGTAAATGCGGCGCCCGCATCATGGGGGAAATATCTCTGCGGCGCAACACTCTACTGGCGTGTTATCGCAGGGTCGGGACTGGCCGAGAGTTCAATTCAATCCAGCAACGTGCGCTGCCAGCCGACCACGCGCCCCTCGGCGAACAGCTCATCGTAACGAACGGTGCCGATCTGCCCCTGAAGCGCACCAACAAGCTCGTGGTGCTCTGCCAGTTCCTTGGGCAAGATCGGCGAGTGCACGGCGTCCCGCAGTGCCGCCGCAGCCCCGAGGACCAACACCGCTGGCTCCGGCTGTTGGTCAGCGTGGAGAACCATCGCCAGCGTGGCCAGGCATTCGGCGATCTTCTGTGTGTCGCCCAGTTCGGCAAGGAGCGTTAGTGCGTCTGATAGCGTCGCACGGGCATCGGGAAGTGCCCCGCGGCGATATCGAACATAACCCAGGTTGGTGAGGTTGGCGGCGATGCCAGCCTTGTCACCGTGCTCATTGGCGATTACGTTGCTCTCTTCAGACAACCGCTCGGCTTCGTCGAATCGACCCTCGTCGGACGCGAGGATGGCAATATTCGACAGCGTGGCACCCACGGCCCACGCCACTTGCTGCTCCCTGAACATGGTCAGACTTTCTTCAAGGAACTGCCTGGCGGCGGCAAAGTCACCTTGGTTGTGGGCCAGAAGCCCCAGGTTGTTGTGCACCGCTGCGATGCCAAAGCTGTCGCTGTGATCACGATAGATGACTAGTGCCTCGTTGTATTGCGATTCAGCGTCAGCATACAATCCTTCTTCATCCGCCAACTTCCCAAGGCGCCGCAGTGTGTTGGCTTCGCTGAGTCGGTCGCCGCTGGATTGATGCGCCGCCAAAGCGTTGGAGAGCATCTGCCGCGCAGCGGCATAGTCGCACTGTAGTCGAGCCAACTCGCCTGCTTGATCCAACGCCCGGATTCGACCTGGATCCGATTGGGCAATAGGAAGGCTGAGCACGCTGTCCAACTGCTCGCGACCGAGCGTGTAGTAGCCACGGATAAACCAGTAGCTGCCGAGCCCGTCGACAAGTTGCAGGGCCAAGGCGGGCTCATGGCTGCGCGCCCAAGTCAGCGCCGCCAAGCAATTGTCGCGGTCGGCATCCATCCGATCGAGCCAGTCCGCCTCGGGCTCGCTCGGCTGGCCCGGGTCGGGAGAGCTGACTGATGTGGCGAAGTAGTGGGCGTGCCGCTCCTGCATTTCGGCCGCCTGGCCGGAGTCCAGCAAGCGTTCCCGTCCATATGCATGCAACGATTCGAGGAACCGATATCGTGGCAGTTCGGACGTCGGCGCTGGAGTGACGACAAGCGACTTGTCGGCCAGCGAGGAAATGCCGGCGAGTGCGTCCAGTGGAGGCATGGCAGCGCGACCATCCCCGGTTGTCCCAACACACACTGCCTCGGCAGCGGCGATGGAGAAGCTGCCGGCGAACACTGCCAATCGACTGAATAGTTCCTGCTCTGATGGCGTCAGGAGACTGTAGCTCCAGTCGATCGCAGCACGCATGGTCTGTTGACGCGGCATGAGGGTGGGATCTCCGCGAGCCAAGAACCGGAAGCGATCATCCAGTCGGCTGGCAATGTCGGCTACCGGCAGTACACGCACCCGAGCGGCGGCCAACTCCAGAGCTAGCGGCAAGCCATCCAGACGCCGACAGATGTGCGCCACCAACGGCGTCGTGACGTCGTCCAATATGAATGATGGCTGCACCTTGCGTGCCCGCTGGACGAACAGCTGCACGGCCTCGAACTGAGAAACGTCGGCGGCCTCCGACGATTGTCCGACCGGTGGCACGGAGAGGGGTTCAAGCGGCCACACATGTTCGGCGCCTACACGCAGCGCCTCACGCGTGGTGGTGAGGATGTGCACATTTGGACAATTGCGGAGGACCTCGGCAACCAACTCCGCACAGGCGCCGATAAGGTGCTCACAATTGTCCAATACAAGTAACAGCCGGCGGGCCTTGAGTGCAAGCGTATCGATGAGCACCGCGCGCACAGCGCGCGTGGCTTCTTCACGGATACCGAACGTGTCCGCAACGGCTTGCTCGACGAGGCGGCTGTCGCCGATGCGTTCCAGCTCCACCCACCAGGCGCCACCGGGAAACGCATCCGCCATGGAGTGCGCCACAACGAGAGCAAGGCGTGTCTTTCCCATGCCGCCCGGACCAAGCAGTGTGACCAGCCGCTCGTTGATCACGAGGTCATTGAGGGTCAGCAGATCCGTGCTTCGGCCGACGTGACTCGTCAGAATCGTCGGCAGGTTACCAGGATGCCTAGCGGCCGTACGCAGGGGTGGAAACTGCTCCTTCAATCCGCTTGCCGACAGTTGGAAGATCGGCTCAGGATGAACGAATCCTCGAAGCATGTGATCGCCAAGGCTGATTAGGGAGTGGTCCGGGGGAAGGTCATCGCGGACCAAGCTGGCGGCCGCCAGGCTAAGCACCACCTGCCCACCGTGGGCTGCCGCACAGAGTCGAGCCGTGCAGTGCACTGCCAGGCCAACATAGCCTTCACGCGTGCGTACGGGTTCGCCGACATGGACGCCCATGCGGACACGCACCACGGCGTCGCCCGCCGCCGGCTCGGTCGCCAACGACCGCTGAGCCGCGACGCTGGCTGCCAGCGCATCGCTGACGCGCGGAAACACAAAGAAGGACTCATCGCCCTTCGTGTCGACCTCGTACCCACCGTTTGCGGCGACGGCTGCGCGCAGGAGCGTCCGCTGTTGTTCCATCGCCTCAACATAGGCGGCACCCAGGCGGTGGAGGAGCGCGGTGGAGCCCTCGATGTCGGTAAAGAGGAGGGCGACAGTGCCGGTGGGGAGGTGGGGAGTCACTAAGTCTCCTGAAAGCAGACGTATGGAGCGCGGGGCGATCATACATCAGGCTGCACGCGCCGGATTGTGCATCAACTCGGCGGCGACGATTGCGCCGTTGCGCACGGCCGGCTACTGCACCCGACGCAAGGCCGATGACGACGGCGGCTATCGGGGGCTCTGTGTTAGGCCCCGGAGCCACTTCGCGCGCCGACTCGCCGAGCGACAAGCCGACGGCCGAAGTTGGGCCAACGCCCTTCTGTCTCCGGTCCGACCGGTTCTTCGACTCAGCCTCCGCAGCTCGTTGCTGCCATCTGGCTGCCTCGGTCTGAAGTGCCGCCACCTGCAGATGAAGTGCGCCGACCTCGTCGTGTGCCGTCGCGAGGGCTGCCTCGAGCGCCCTGACTCTGGAGTTCAAGTTGGCGTTCGTTGAGATTGCGAATCCGAGTCCAATGAATGCTCCGACGCAGAACACGACCGTGGAAAATGCAGCGGTTCCGTTGTTCACGTGACGTCTCCTCGCTCCGAACGCTTTGCGGCGTGTTACACCTTCCAAGTCGAAGGTCATGCCACCGCAATGGGCTAGGAACAAGGTACCGGCCGCGCCGATGCGAGCCGCCTGCAATCGGCCGTAGTCCGGCCAGATTGCGGACTGATTCGCATGACTTGGCAGTCTCGAGTGGTCAGCGCAGCCAAGCGATGAGTGTCTCTGCTGGGGACTTACGGCCGCGAGAATGCCCACCGAGGTGCAGTGTCGGATTGGGCCTATGGGTACGGCGCCACAGGGGTAGCCTCAGGCGGAACATAGGGTGGCGTCACTCGTCGCAAGTCCGATTCACCGGATGTGGGCACAGCCAATTGACGCCCCGAACCTCCTCCGGCCGAATCACGACCGTCATCCCTGGAGCCGTCGTCCTGTGAGACCGTCGTTGGGGTCGATGAGGGCGTCACCGTAGGCGTCGGGCGCGGTGGCAAAGGACGCCTCGTTGAGGTAGCTGTCGGTGTAGGAGGCAGAGTGTTCGTCGGAACTGGAGTGATCGTCGAAGGCGGCGGCAGGGTGCTTGACTCCACTGCCGGCGGGGTTTGCAGCCCTTCCAACGGGCTGCTTCCTGTGCTTCGTGGTTGACAACCTGAGACAACGCCGGCCAAGAGGGCGACGGCCGAGAGTACGCCGGACGGCCTCATCCCGCAGGCCGGAGTCGCACGCACGATCATCTCGATTCGAGACATCTTTCACTCCATCTGACGATCAATGGACTTACCTCCGCCGCCAGAACTCCCCTGCCAAACACCCGATCGTCCGATCAATCGACCCGTAGATCTCACCCAACTTCGAGGCATCCGGCTGCTCGTAGTACAAAGCCGGACGCGTCGCGCACCGGCGCAGCAGATCGGCGTTCAGCGAGCCGTCGTCACCGCGTCCGACGCCGACCGTATAGACCGTTATACCCGCGGCCCTCAGCGCCGATGCCGCGGTCTCGGCAGCCTGCGCGGCCTCGGCGTTGCTGGAGCCGGGTAGGCTGGGGTGGCCGTCGGCAAGCAGGATGACCACCGGCACGTTGCCCGCTCGCCGGAGATGGTCGGCGAGCGCATCCGATCCGCGCTGGAACGCCAGGTCAAGTCGGGACTCTGCCATCACCTTCCGCGGCAGATCCGTGAGCGCGGCCTCGATGAGCGGGCGGTCGTGGGTCAACGGCTGCTCGATCCAGGCATGGTTGTTGAAACCAACGATGGCCACTCGGTCGCCGCCGCTTGCGGTGTCGGGCGCCAGGTGCATGCTGGCCACGAACGCGCGCGCTGCCGCAAGCGTGTCGTCGAGCTTGGAGCGTCCTGCAGGTCCTGCCTGGAGCATGCTCGTGGAGAGATCGAATACCAGCACGATGTCGGCGTCACCCTGCCGGTTCTCGCACTTGTCGTGCAACGCGATCGGAAAGTACGCGCGGCCGGGCGGTGGTCGGTAGTCCGGAACCAGCACGGCGAGCGAGTAGAGCTTGCCGTGGTTGTCGTCCAGGGCAACGTTGCCCGCCTTGTCGACGACCTGGAACAGCAGCTCGGCGTCCAGGGGCACGGCGCCCGTCCAGCGCTGCTGTGCCGGCTGCCACACGAGGTCGCGGCTCAACCAGAGGTTGTCGTTGCGGGTGTAGGTAACCACGGCGCCGTGGATTCCGGAGAGGTCGCTGGCCGTCAGTTCGATGGTCATCGCGCCGGATGCGGCCAGCCCATCGACACGCTCGATGAGCGGCGGGTCGTGGTCCGGGTTGTTCGAGTAGAACGCGTCGACCGTCACTCCTTCATACAGCCGCTCTACTTTGCGGCCGGGGTGGAACTGGCCGAGGTTGAAGACAAGTCCCGCTGGCTCCCGGCTCTCCGAGTCGGTCGTGCCGGCTGCAACCGCCGGCGTCGGCGCCGGCCGCAGGCTTACCGGCAGCCATGGGTACCAGCCAGGGGCATCGAAGGTTGGCGGGGGCGGCGACTGGGCGAGTCGAGCGCCGAACAGGCTGGCGCGAAGCACGAGCGGCTTGAAATCGGGGACGTCACGATACGAGGCCTCCCGAAAGACAACGCTCCGCGCCGTAAGGGACGTGTCGTCGGGCAGGCGTAGGTCCGCCAAGGTCGTCGCCAGGCGAGGCTGCACCGGCTCGCCGGCATCGGCGCGCGGGCGCTGCGTACTGTATGTGAAGTAGTCGCCGTTCGCGCCTGCCTTCATCTGGTCGGCCGGGAACCAGTAGCGGAGCGAACGTTGCAGCATGACACCTTGGGCCACCGGCTCGTTGGCCGCACCCGCCGGCGCGCTGAACGCTGGGGCAGGATCATCCCCGCGCGCTCGCGGGATGCCGGACACCCGCGTGCGGAGCATCGGTAGACCGTAGAGCGTGGTGCCGGCGAGGGTCTTGGCGTGCATCGCGTCCAGGTCGTGTGCACGATAGTACGCCGCCTTGGCCGCCGCCAGAGCAGTGCCGATGGTGGCGCCGTCGCCGTCGACCAGGCGGGCGGTAAAGTCGGCCATGAGCTCTTCCTGGTAGCCGATGAAGCCGCCGTCCATACCGTATGCCCAGCCCGTCGATCCGACCCATGCGGCGCCCTTGGCGAGCCAGACTTCAGGCAGATCGAGCGGTTGGCCTTTCGGGCCATGGTCATCACCGGGCACGCTGAGGCCGGCGTGGCAAGCCAGTCCGTACGCAATGCCGCCGGCAACGTCGACGTTTCCCGCCTGGAGGTCCGTTGCCGTGATGGCCGCGCCGTTCGGCGCATCAAGTTGATAGTGGGTGGCGTGCATCCCGACGAACGTCAGATCGCGCCGCGCGCCGTAAAGTAGGGTGCGAAACTGCTCGGGCATCCAGGTCGAGTCCAGCAGCCGCGCGCGTGAGGTGTCCGGTACGCCCGCGCCCGCCAAGTGCTTGTCGGCCCGCTGCACCCCGTCCAACATGAAGTCGTAGCCGGCCGTGAAGGTCTGACTCAATGGCACTTCGCCGCCGCGGGCGAGGAACGCCTGAATGGCGGTGATCATGTCCGCCGGACTCTCAACCAACCGCCCGACAGCAAGCTGCGGCACGTATAGGCCGTCGACGGCGACGTCCTGCCCCGGCACGCCGGCGGGAGAAGGAGCGCTGAACACGTCGTCGGTGAGCGTGAAGTTGCCGTTCAGCGCGCTGCCGACGCCGGACGCATCGCTGATTGTGCCGCCCCACAGGTAGTCCTGCTCCGGCGCCCAGCCGTCGTCCTTCCCGATCTGCCGCCCAGAACCGCCGCCGATAGCGCCTCCTGTCCCGGATCCTCCGGTACCGGCCGGCACGATCGGTACGCGCAGTTGGGGCATCATGCGATCATCGCCTAGGAGCACGACGTAGCGCAGGTCGGGCAGGTTCGGTCGGGCGGTCTGCCAGATCCAATCGCGCATGGCCAATGCCACAGCGTTGGTCTTCACCGGCGAGAGCGGGTCGTCATGCCAGGCATCGAAGGCGGCTTTGACGACGTTGCCGCCCCCGTCTCGCTCCATCTGCGTCTCGACTTCCCACACCACCTGACCGCCGCGCACGTGATCGTCCTTGGCCAAGGCCTCCACCGCACCGCGCCATGCCGCGAGTTCGCTCGCGCTCGGCTTGAATTCCGCTTCGAGCCGCGGCTGGTTGGCCACGATCAGCGTGTACTGGCTGCCGGGCGCAGGAGGCGTCATGTCCACGCGGAGTGAGTAGCGCAGCGGGTAGTCGTGCCAGCCAGCGGCGGTGCGGACGTGAACGTAGTAGCGTCCGGTTTGCGCCAGTGCGCCGAACGAGACGCGCTGCTTGCCGTCGATGAACTGCGCGGCGCGGTGCTTGGCGGGCGGCACGTTGCCGAGCGACGTGTCGCAGTCGCGGTATACCGTCACGTCCAGTTCCTCACGAGGGTCGGTGACCTGCACGTCCACTTGGGCGAATGGTTGCGTTACGTCGAACGTGAAGACGTCGCCCAGGTCGTCGGAGTAGCTGATGGCGGCGGGGGTGTCGGTGGCGCGGCTGCGGGGGGAGTCGCTGGTGCAGGTGGGG
>Ga0138256_10006024_pt1 | contig 12837 bp, 13 predicted proteins | sample KNB2016incub_MG_FD_105486 | JGI IMG/M metagenome (GOLD analysis project Ga0138256, IMG submission 105486) | Active sludge microbial communities from wastewater in Klosterneuburg, Austria - KNB2014incub_MG | ecosystem: Engineered > WWTP > Activated sludge > Unclassified | place: Austria... | reverse complement strand
TTTTCTTTTTGAAGAAGGCGTGAGGGAGTAGACATGGAAACAAGCACACAGGTACACACGTGTCTACTTGTTTACTTGTATACCTGTTTACCTCTCCGAAGGAGAAATAATGTCTAAATCAAATCCAAACGCGCCAAAACGCCTCGCCCTCATCTCCAGCAAAGGGACGCTGGACTGGGCATATCCTCCGTTCATCCTTGCGAGCGCGGCTGGCGCGATGGGCTGGGAAGTGGGCGTGTTCTTTACATTTTATGGCTTGACGTTACTCAAGCCTGAATTGACCGCGGCGGTCTCGCCATTGGGCAACCCCGCCATGCCGATGAAAATGCCGTTCGGTCCGGAGGCGTTTCAAAATGTAAATTGGAACATGCCGAATTTGTTGATGTCGAATATGCCGGGCTTTGAAGGTGTGGCAACCAGCCTAATGAAGCAAACGTTCAAGAACAAAGGCGTTGCCACGGTTGAAGAGTTGCGCGATGTCTGCATTGACATGGACGTGCGCTTGATCGGCTGTCAGATGACGATGGACGTCTTCGGCTTCAACAGGGAAGATTTCATCCCACAGGCAGAGATCGGCGGCGCGGCGACTTTCCTTGAATATGCCGCCGATGCGGATGTACAATTGTTCATCTAATGAAAGAACGTCCCGCAGGTTTCTGGGTAAAGTCGAGACTGTGCAATGAACCTGCGGGACGGTTCAAACCAAAACGAAACGAGAAAATAGAATCCATGACCATTTTGAGAATCCCAACTCCTTTGCGTCCATACACGAACGGGAGGAACGAAGTGAACGTGAACGGCGCGAACATTTCCGAAGCGTTGATTGATTTGACGATTCAATTTCCAAATATCAAGCCACACCTTTTCAACGAAGGCGGCGAACTGCGCCCGTTCGTGAATATTTTTATCGGCGAGAACAACATCAAAGATCTGCAGGGTATTGACACGCCAATCAAAGACGGCGAACGATTGATGTTGATACCGTCTATTGCGGGCGGGTGAAAAAACGGAATGCGGACTTCAGTCCGCAAGAAAATAATGACGCGGACTAAAGTCCGCGCTCCGAATGAAATGATGAAAAAACGGAATGCGGACTTCAGTCCGCAAAGAAAATAATGACGCGGACTAAAGTCCGCGCTCCGAATGAAATGATGAAAAAACGGAATGCGGACTTCAGTCCGCAAAGAAAATAATGGCGTGGACTGAAGTCCACGCTCCGAATGAAAAGAGACTTAATGACTGAAGAACTTTCACACCAACAAATTCTGCGCTATTCGCGCCACCTGCTGATTCCCGAGGTTGGACTCGAAGGTCAGCGCAAATTGAAAAGCTCATCTGTGTTGATCGTCGGCACGGGCGGGCTTGGCTCGCCTGTCGCGCTCTACCTCGCGGCGGCGGGCGTTGGTCGCATCGGGCTGGTGGATTACGATGTGGTTGATACATCGAACCTTCAGCGTCAGGTGATTCACGGCACATCAACCATCGGAAAACTCAAAGTGGAAAGCGCGCGCGATAAATTGCTTGATCTCAATCCCGATATTCAAGTGGATGTGTTCAACGAACCGTTCACTTCGGAGAACGCGCTTCGCATCGCCCGCGACTTCGACCTGATTCTCGACGGCACCGACAACTTCCCGACGCGCTATCTCACCAACGACGTGGCGGTCTTCCTCGGCAAACCGAACGTCTACGCCTCGATCTATCGCTTTGATGGACAAGTGAGCGTGTTCTATGCCAAAGAGGGACCATGCTATCGCTGTCTCTTCCCTGAGCCGCCCCCGCCGGGACTTGTCCCTTCGTGCGCGGAAGGCGGCGTGCTTGGAGTGTTGCCCGGAACCATCGGAACGCTTCAAGCCACAGAGGCATTGAAACTATTGCTTGGCATCGGCGAGCCGTTGATCGGAAAACTTTTGCTGTACAACGCGCTCGACATGTCGTTTGACTTCGTGAAGTTGAAGAAGAATCCAAACTGCCGCGTGTGCGGACCGAATGCCGACATCAAAGAGTTGATTGATTATGAGGAATTTTGCGGTGTGCCGAGTCACGATCATGATGAAGGTTCGGCTGGCGCGGGCTTGGATATCACCGCTCCCGAACTTTCCGAACGGATGAAGACGAATCACCTCAAGTTGCTCGATGTCCGCGAACCGCACGAGTTGGAAATATCCGCTTTGTCAGATGCGGTGAATATTCCGCTGGGTGAGCTGGCGGGCAGGCTCAGTGAATTGGATTCTGCCGACGAGATGATCGTTTTCTGCAAGGGCGGCTCACGCTCCGCTCGCGCGTTGGAGTTACTGGCAAGCGCCGGGTTCAAAAAGGCGAAGAACCTCAAAGGCGGCATCAACGCCTGGGCAAAGGAAGTGGATGCGAGTTTGCCGGTGTATTAACCGAATGAGACCTCCGAGTTTTTCAAAAACTCGGAGGTCTTTTCTTTCGTGGGGTAAAATACCCCCATCCCAACCAAAGGAGCGAGAATGGCATTACCAGTCTCAACAGAAAAACGTGTCTACGATAACATTTTAGGAGCGATGGGGAACACGCCTCTTGTGCGGCTGGGGAGGATTGCGAAAGATTTACCGGTTCCGTTGTATGCAAAATTAGAGTGGATGAACCCGGGTGGCTCTGTCAAAGATCGTGTTGGGGCGTTCATCATCGAGCAGGCTGAAAAGCGCGGGGAACTCAAACCGGGCGGCACAATCGTTGAAGCGACATCGGGAAACACGGGCGTAGGACTTGCGATCGCGGCGGCGTTGAAGGGTTATAAAACTATCTTCGTCATGCCCGATAAAATGAGCAATGAAAAGATTTTGTTGTTACGCGCGTATGGGGCGAAGGTGGTCATCACGCCGACAGCGGTTGAGCCTGATGATCCACGATCCTATTATCAAGTTGCAAATAAATTCGCGCGCGAAACGCCGAACGCGATCCTTGCGAACCAATATCACAATCCCGACAACCCGAAAACGCACGAGTTGACGACGGGGCCCGAGTTGTGGGATCAGACCGACGGGCGCGTGACCGATGTCATCATCGGCATGGGCACCGGCGGGACGATCACCGGCGTCGGGCGTTATCTGAAGTCGAAGAATCCGAAGATCCAAATTGTAGGCGTGGACATTGAAGGTTCGATACTCACGGAAATTTGGCAGAACAAAGGAACGATTCCCGAAGGCGCGTATCCTAAAACATACAAGGTGGAAGGCATCGGTGAAGATTTCCTGCCAACCGCGCTCGATCTTTCCGTAGTGGATGCGATCGAACGCGCGGGCGACCGCGAGTCCTTTTTGTGGGCGCGTCAACTTGTGCGGCAGGAGGGAATCTTTGCGGGTGGTTCGTCGGGGTCCGCAATGGCGGGCGCTGTCAAGTATTGCCGCAGGTTGAACGGCAACCGACTGCCTGTGGTGCTCCTCCCCGATTCCGGTTCGCGCTACCTTTCAAAATTTTATGATGATAAGTGGATGCGCGAGTCTGGTTTCCTTTCGATGGAGTTCGGCGAAACATCCCTTGGCGATCTGTTGATTGCAAAACAGGATAAGGTTTTGTACACAGCCACGATTGGAGATTCGATTCGCAAAGTGGTTGCCGCGATGCACCAGCACGGGATTTCGCAAATGCCTGTCGTCGGCGCGGATGGCGCGCTCGTCGGCTTGATCGAGGAAGTGGATCTGCTCAATCACATGCTCGATAAACATGAACACACGCAAGATGAAACGATTGATTCGCTTGTGCAAAATGCCGGGGCAGTCTTTCCCTCAGAGACATCGCTCGAAGAGGCGATGCCGTCATTAAAAATTGGGCTTGCGCTCATCGTCATCGATAACAGTCGTCCAGTTGGCATCCTCACCAAGATCGATGTGCTGGATTACGTGGCGGGAAAGATTTAGCCAAGCCTATAGAGCGCTTGCTCCCTGACCCGCGTCAAAAAGCGGACGAGTATCTCGTCCGCTCTTTGATTCAAACTTTAAGACTCAAAACCTTGACGAGAAATTCGCGGCGGTTAAAATAGAACATGCGTTCTAAAGGAGTTGCCATGACTGACCAAACCCATCGTTACGAACAGGCGCTGGACGCGCTGGTGGACCTCAAGGCGGAAGCCAACGCGCCTCATCCCGCGCCTGTGCCTGCCTTGCCCACCTGCGACCAGATCCTCGCCCAAATCGGGCCGTTGCCGCGCGAGGCATTATTCCTCGGCATGGCGTCCGACGGCTTGCCGGTCTTGTTGAACCTGCGCGACCCGGCGGTGGGACCGATCCTCGTCACGGGCGATGCCGGCTCGGGGAAAACCATGTTCTTGAAAAACATCGTGCGCGCGCTTTCGTTGACTCATGAACTATCTGAAGTTCAGTTCGGGGTGATCACGGCGCATATCGACGAATGGGAAAACGAGAAAACCTCGCCGCACCGCGTCGCCATCTTCGCGGCTCACGAAGATGGCGCGACGGAGTTATTGCTTTCGCTTGCCTCGTGGTCGCGCAACAGCCAAAACAATAAACAATCTGTGTTGTTGCTGATCGACAGTCTCGAAGCGGTGGCTGGGTTCGACTTCGACGCCCTGCAAAACCTGCGCTGGCTCCTTGCGCATGGGGCGTCGCGCCGGGTGTGGACTTTCGTCACCATGAATGCGGCGCGCTATGGTACGGTCATTTCATGGATTCCCGCCTTCCGCGCCCGCATTTTTGGGCGCATCAAGGACGCGCAGACTGCGAGCGCGTTAGGCGGGGATGCCGCGTCACAGTTGGAGCGGTTGCAGGCGGAGAGTCAGTTTTCCCTGCGCGAGAACGGGAAGTGGCTCCGATTCTGGTCGCTTAATTCGTAGTCCGCTCAATCCAGAGTGTGCTAAAATTTGGGTGTCGTTGCATGAGAAATGGCGGTCCGACAATCAGAGGGAAACTCGCTTCCTGGCACCTGGGTGTCTGTGATCACTACGTCATGCACTATCGTTCCGTCTTGCTTCGGCGGTCGCTTCACTGTCGAAGCCCACACTCAGGAGAATAGCATGGAAGCAAAATTGTATGTCGGTAACCTGCCGTTCAATACCAGCGATTCAGATTTACAGGATCTGTTCGCCCAAGCAGGCACGGTGAAGTCGGCGCAGGTCATTCGTGATCGCGCCAGTGGACGTTCAAAAGGCTTTGGTTTTGTGGAGATGAATACGGCTGACGAAGCCCAGAGCGCGATCTCCATGTTCCACGGCAAGGATTTTAATGGGCGAGCGATGACCGTGAATGTTGCCCGTCCGCGCGAGGAACGCCCCGGCGGGTTCCGTGGCGGCGATCGCAACCGCGAACGTCGGCGCGACTATTAAGTCACTAGGTTCGTTCTAACGTTGAGCCAAATGGGCGGTGCCAGCCATTTGGCTCAATTCATTTATGCAGGCGAAGGATTAACAGAATGATTGAAGGTTTGACGATCCGCGAATATCTCGACGCTGATTTCGATTCGGTCACGATCTTGTGGCGCGTTGCCCGTGAAAAGTCGTTGCCTGATTTTCAGCGCGAGAAAGGTCATTTCTTTTTCGAGGATCGCGGCTATTTTCAAGATCGAATTCTGAAGGCGAACAAAGTTTGGGTTGCGGCGACGAATAATCGAATTGCGGCGTTTATGGCAATGGAGAATGAGTTCATCGACCAGTTGTACGTTCACCCTGATTGTTGGCGGCAGGGGGTTGGCGAAGCGTTTCTCGCCCATGCGCGAAGGATCTCGCCTTCGCACGTTTGGCTCTACACCTTGCAGATCAATGTGAATGCCCGCGCGTTTTACGAAAAGCACGGGTTTGTCGCCGAGAAGTTTGGAACAAGCCCGCCGCCTGAAAGCGAGCCTGATGTCGAATATCACTGGCGTGATCAGCCAATCGTAACCTGTAACTCGTAACTCGAATCATGCGACCTACATTTCTTGAAGTAAATCTCACCCAACTTGAGAGGAACATCGAAGCCATCCGCGCGCGCGTTGCCCCGGCAAAAGTGATGCCGATGGTGAAAGCCAACGCCTACGGCCATGGCGTGGATGGGGTTGCCCCATTCATCGAACCGTTTGTGGATTATTTCGGGGTCGCGGTCGTGGAAGAGGGAATACATTTACGGGAGTTGGGAATCAAAAAACCGATCCTTGTCGCAGGCGGGACGCTGACAGAACAACTTCCCTTGTTTGCCGAATTCGGCTTGACGCTGACAGGCTCGTCTATTGCGTTACTCTCCGCCGCGGAGGATGTCTCCCGAATTTCTGGCAGGCGGATCAAAACTCATTTGAAATTCGACACCGGCATGGAGCGCATCGGGCTTCACGAATATGAGGCGGAGGAGTTTATCGAATATTCCCTGCGCCTCAAACACATCGACGTGGAAGGGATATACACGCACCTCGCCAACTCCGAACTGGCAGACCGTAGTTATTCCTTGATGCAACTGGAACGGTTTCAAGAAATCCTGCGCGTGTATGAAACTTTGAGCGAACCCCCGCCCGCATTGAAGCACATGAACAATTCAGGCGGAATCTTGAATCTCCCTGAAGCAAATTTCGACATGGCTCGCGCGGGCATTTTGTTTTACGGCGTCTATCCTGGAGATGAATCGCCGCGCGATCTTGAAGTCAAGCCGGCGTTGAAGTGGAAGTCGAAGGTCGCTTACTCGAAGCGGACCCAGCCGGGGAGGTCGGTCAGTTACGGGTCGCTGTGGCAGGCTGAAACAGAGACGCGAATCGTCACCATCCCATGCGGGTATGCCGACGGGTATTTCCGCCGTATGACGAACAAGGCGCAAGTCGTCATCCGCGGGAGGAAATATCCGCAAGTGGGTAGGATCTGCATGGATCAATTTATGGCCAACGTGGGAGACGACGCGATCGAGACAGGCGATGAGGCGCTGTTGATGGGCGATGGGATTTCCACAGCCGACTTTGCCGAATGGATGGGCACCAACGAATACGAAGTGTTGACGAGCATCAGCGCGCGCGTGCCGCGTTTGTTCGTGAACGAGTGATGATAGAATAGCGCAGTTTTGTATTGAGGTGAGTTGTGAAACGATTGTTTGAAAAGTATGGAATGTTATTCTCGGTGGCGGGGCTGATCGTGCTGTTCGACCAGTGGACAAAATCGCTGGTGCGCGCAAACCTCCCGTTGGGCGCAACGTGGCTTCCCGAATCATTGGAATGGCTCAGCCCATACGCGCGTTTTGTGCATTGGCATAACACCGGCGCCGCGTTCGGCATGTTTCAAGGCGGCGCCATGGTGTTCACGGCGCTCGCCTTCGTGGTGGTTGGCGCCATCATTTATTATTTTCCGCAAGTGGAAAAACACGATTGGACGCTGCGGCTCGCGATGTGCATGCAACTGGGCGGCGCGTTCGGCAACCTGCTCGACCGTCTCATGCGCGATGGGCGCGTGACCGACTTTATCTCGGTCGGCTCATTTGCAGTGTTCAACATTGCCGATGCCAGCATCAGCATCGGCACGGCGATCCTGTTACTCGGCGTGTACTTGCAAGAACGCGCCGCGAAGCGATCCGCCGCCATAGAAGCGAGCCAGTGACGTGACCGAGGAACGCATCTTCCGGGTTCAATATGATCGACAAACCGGCGAGCGGCTCGACAAATTTTTAGCGGAAGCCTTGCCGGAGTTTTCACGCTCACGGATTCAACAACTGATCGCCGGCGGATTCGTGGAAGTGAACGGTTCACCCGCCAGTAAGGCTGGTCAGCCGTTGGGCGCCGGCGCCGCGCTTGTAGTTCGCGTCCCTCCCGCCGCGCCGACCAACCTGGTCGCGGAAGACATTCCCCTTGACATTATTTTTGAAAATGACGACCTGATGGTCGTGAATAAACCGGCGGGCATGGTCGTCCACCCTGCGGCAGGACACTCCTCCGGCACGCTGGTCAACGCCGCGCTGGGGCATGCCCCGGATATCGAAGGCATTGGCGGGGAGGAGCGTCCCGGTGTTGTGCATAGGCTGGACAAGGACACCTCGGGGCTGATCCTTCTTGCCAGGAATGAACGCGCCCATCGTTGGTTACAGAATCAATTTCGCCTGCGAAAAGTGGAAAAAACTTATCTTGCCCTCGTGGATGGGAAACCACCTACTCCCTCGGGGCGCGTGGAAACTTTTATCGGCAGAGATCCAAAAAATCGAAAGCGCATGGCGAATGTTTCAAAGACAAAAGGGCGTGAGGCTGTGTCAGAATACAAAACCATGCAGAGTTTTGAACATCACACCCTGCTGGAATTTTATCCGTTCACTGGACGAACGCATCAGATCCGCTTGCATTGCGCGTTCCTGAAGTGTTCAATTGTCGGCGACCCGATTTACGGCAGAAAGAACCCAACCTTGACGCTGAAACGACATTTCCTCCATGCGTTTCGATTGAAGATCACTTTGCCGAACGAGAATGAATCGCGAGTCTTCGAGGCTTCTTTGCCCGCTGAACTGGAAGATGCGCTGGACCGACTGCGGTAATGAACAGGTTGATTCTTGTAAAACATTCTTCGCCGCAGATCGAGAAAAACAAACCCGCGCGCGAATGGAAATTATCACCTGAAGGCAAAGTTCGCGCGGGGAGGCTGGCTAAAGAGTTGGCGAAATATCACCCCCGGAAGGTCTATTCCAGCGCAGAATTAAAAGCCAGGGAAACTGCGGGCATAATTGCCGACAAACTTGGTTTATCCTATCAAGTTGCCGATAATTTGCAGGAACATGACAGGCGTTTTGCGCCGTATGTATCGGAAGTAGAGTTTCAATCACTTGCGCGGAGACTATTTGAGAATCCCGACCAGCAGGTATTTGGCGAAGAGACGGGGTCGCAGGCGCTTCGCCGCTTTTGCGGCAGTATTGAAAATTTGACCCAACATGAAACGACAGACACTCTCGTCGTTGTTTCGCACGGAACGGTCATTTCACTGTATGCCGAATGGCTGACAGGTTGCGACGGATATACCCTTTGGAAAGAACTCGGCTTGCCATCCTATATCGTGTTCGATCCGCAACGCAAAACAATCGACCATATCGGAAATCTGGAAGAAGGAAAATCATGAGCATCATCGATCTTCGCTCAGATACTGTCACCAAACCGACGCCCGAAATGCGCGAGGCAATGGCGGAAGCCGAAGTGGGCGACGATGTGTACGGCGACGACCCCACCGTCAATCGGCTCGAAGCGCTCGCCGCCGACATGGTTGGCAAAGAGGCGTCTATTTTCGCGCCTTCAGGGACGATGGGAAATCTGCTGGCTTTGCTCATCCATTGCCAGCGCGGAGATGAAGCGATCGTGGGGGAGCGCTCTCACATTTACTTGAACGAGGCGGGTGGAATGTCCGCGCTTGGCGGCATTCATCCACGCCCGCTACAAAATCAAAACGATGGCGCGCTCGCGCTGGAGGAGATACGCAAGGCGATCCGCTCGGAGGACGTGCATCATCCCAGCACGCGGTTGATTTGTATCGAAAATACGCAGAATAATTGCGGCGGGATGGCGTTATCCGTCGACTATACCCGGCAGGTGGGTGAAATCGCCGGAGCCAACAACTTGAAATTTCATATCGACGGCGCGCGGATTTTCAATGCCGCCGCCTTTCTACAAGTTGACGTGAAAGAGCTTGTCGCTCCCGCCGATTCGGTGATGTTTTGTTTGAGCAAAGGTCTGGCTTCGCCGGTCGGTTCGATGTTGGCGGGGACGAAAGCGTTTATCGCCCGCGCCCGTCACCTGCGGAAGATGCTCGGCGGTGGCATGAGGCAAGCCGGCATCCTTGCCGCGGCGGGAATTGTTTCGCTGGAAAAAATGTCGGAGCGGGTGGGGGAGGATCATGCGCGCGCCAAAAAGCTGGCGGATGGCTTGCGGAAGATACCGGGCATCCTGCTCGACGAAGGTACGCCGCATACGAACATGGTTTACTTCAATATCGCCGATACCATTCCGTTCGACGAAAAAGAGCTGTGCGGGAAAATGTCAAGCCAGGGGGTATTGATCGACTGGGCAGGCGCGCGCCGTATCCGTTTGGTGACCCATTACGCAATTGACGATGCGGGGGTTGAGAAAACGATTTGGGCGCTTGCAGAGATGTTCCGCTAACCGATCACGGCCGGGGTATGTTCGCGCTTTCGATAAAGTCATGATGCGAGATGCGACCGAGAGCCTCGATGATTTCAGGATCGAACAAAACGCCCGCGTTTTCTTTCATAAACTGGAGCGCCTCTTCCGGGGTGGACTTTTCGCGATATCTGCGGCGGCTGGTCAGCGCGTCGAAAACATCTGCCACAGCGAAGATGCGCGCTTGCGTGGGGATTTCCCTGGCTTGCAGACCGGCGGGATAGCCGCTCCCGTCCCAGCGTTCGTGGTGATGTCGAATCAAAGGCACGGCATCGTTCAAGAAAGGGATGCCTTCCACAATGCGCGCGCCGATGTCGGGATGCACGCGCATGATCTTCCATTCGTCCTCGGTCAATTTATCCGGCTTGTGCAGGATGGTGTCGCTGATGCCGATTTTTCCAATATCGTGCAACAGGGCGCCGCGCTCAAGCGATTTCAATTGAACTTCGGATAACCCCAACTCCTTTGCCAGCGTGCAGGCGAGACGGCTGACGCGCACGCTGTGACCTTCCGTTTCGCGGTCGCGCGCATCCAACGCGGACATGAGGGATGTCAACGTCCGGTCGTAGGTGGTTTCCAACTCTGCGTATGCCCTCTTGATCTCCTCTGCCTGGCGCTGCGATTCCGCCAGCAGGATGGCGCGCTCAAGCGCAATTGCGGCTTGATTCGCCAGCGTCTGGAGATTCGCAAAGTTCTGCCCGCGACTCTCAGGGATGTTCATCCACAACGCGCCATACGTCCCGCCGACTGTCAATAACGGATAGCAGACGATGGATCCGTTTTCGTTCGAAATGATTATGCTTTGCCCGGTTTCGATTGCCTGGTCGATGCTCGTTTGCGGATGTTCGCGGCGGTTGTGGACCCCGTTGGCGTCGATGCCGACCTCCGCCTCAATGATTCCCGACTTCGACAACAACGTGATGCCTGTTTCGCTTGCGCTCGTAAGTTTGCGCGCCGCTTGGGCGATCAGTTCCGCCGCGTTGCTTAATTCCTCCGCTTGAATGACATCCACGCTGAGTTGATACAACATGGATGTTGTATTCAAGGTGTTGCGCAATTCCTGGTACAGCCATGAACTTTCAATGGATGCCGCCGCTTGGGAAGACATCAAGTCTGCCAGCGATTCGTCGTTCTCTGAAAACGAAACCCCATCCTGTTTGCCGAACGCGATCATGGTGCCGATGCTCAGCCGGTGCAATCGGATGGGGATGGCGAGCGCGCTTCTCAAACCGGTCGTATCCACATCCAATTTTCCCGGCTGAACGTATTTGCGGATATCGCGTATGCGAAACGGACGCGAAGCGTTCAACGCCGCTTGAATGATCGGTTCGTTGGTGGAATTTTGGCTCAACGCGGAAAATAAACGCGGGGCATTGCCTGCCGCCGCAATCCGCGAGAAGTTTCCCTGTTGGTCGAGCAAGGTGACGAATACGAATCGAGCCTCCAGTGTTCTTTGCGCGATCAACGCCACTTCTTGTACCGCGGCTTGCGGGTCGAGCAGGGTGGTGAGCGAAATGCCCGCCTGAATGAGTTCCTTCAGACGCTGGTGATAACTGACTCGTTCCCAAGCCCGCGTTAATTCCAGCGCAACATCTTCGGCAATGCTGACATCGGCGCTGGAAAATGCTGAGACCTGATCCGAACATATCTCAATGACACTGCGGATCTTGCTGTGCTGGAGGATAGGCACGCTGATCATTGAGAGCGCCGGGATCGAGTCGACCGGCAGAAAGTCCGCGTCGGCTCGCGTATCGTTTACGATTTGGGTTTTTTTCAAGCGCGTGGTTCGCCCCAACACGCCCCTGGTTGCATCTTGTTGATACCCTGGCGGAATCGTTCCGATATCCTTGCCTGAAGCGGTGAGCATCACATAGCGTTTGTTTTCAGGCTCGTGCCACAGAAGCGAGGCAAATGAAGCATCGATTGCGTGGGCAAGAGTATTTACGGCAAGTTGCGCGGCAACTTCCAGTTCCAATTCGGCTTCCAACTGTTTGCTGAGTTCATTGAGGAACGTGAGTTGTGTAGTGCGATGTTTTTCATCAGCCAACCGTTGGCTGAGAGACTCAACTTGAGCGCGAAGCATGTTCGCCTCGTCGCTTTCGGTAGCGGGATCGAAACTCCCTTCCCTGCCCGCGACGGTGAAATTTAGATATAGCCCAAGGCTGGTGAGAACGGTGATCGCGCCGCTTAAAATGAACCCCGATTGCCGCGCTTCTACAGGCAGGTCTTTTAGCAGAAGCAAAGTTCCCACCACGGCGATTAGTTGAATGAAGAGCAGGGTCTCGGTTTGACGTTTGATCCGCTCGTGCGAAAGCCGTATCCGTCGCAAGGATTGAATGTATAACAGCCAGGCGAGAATGAGAAAAACGCCCCCGGGGATGATGTTCCCCACAGCGGATAAATACTTCAGGATGAACTCGAACGTGTGCGGAGCCAGCCAAAACCCCTGACCGAGAAGCGAAATCATCGTTGCGAGGAGCAACATGAATCGGCTTGCAGGCGGGAGCATATTTTTTTTCATGGCTGAAGTGAAATTTTTCGGTTATTGTACTTCATGACTGCGGCTTATTTGTAACCTTCTACTCGTAACTGCTCAGGCATGTCGTTGCGAGGAGGGCTCTTGCTCGCCTGCCCCGATGTTTTTTTCGGGGTCCCGACGCCTGTCCTGAGCCTGTCGAAGGGAAGCAATCTCCCGGTATGGGGAGACTGCTTCGGCAAAACCAAGAGCGCCTCGCAGCGACATGTTCCGAGGCTGAGCAGTTA
>Ga0138256_10006022_pt1 | contig 12840 bp, 7 predicted proteins | sample KNB2016incub_MG_FD_105486 | JGI IMG/M metagenome (GOLD analysis project Ga0138256, IMG submission 105486) | Active sludge microbial communities from wastewater in Klosterneuburg, Austria - KNB2014incub_MG | ecosystem: Engineered > WWTP > Activated sludge > Unclassified | place: Austria... | reverse complement strand
TGAACTCGATCCCGAAGGCGGCCCACGATCCGCGATAGGCGATGTTGGAGAACTTCATTGCCGAGTTCGCGTAGAACATCTCCGCGCCGTTGACCTTGTCCGTGCACGAGTACAGGTGCCCGCCGAGGTCGGGGAGGACGCTGCACTTCAGGTACTCGTTCTCCAGGTAGAGCGCGCGCCATGCCACTGGACGGCGCACATTGGTGAGCGCGTCACGTAGCGTGTACGGGTAGTTCGGCCGTCCCGGCGGCTGGAGCAGGTCGAACGGCGGATTGATGTCGGGTGGACCCTCGTCGTACGTCGGAAGCGTGAGCACTCCAGTCCAGACGCGCACGGGGGCGGGCGACTGCGCGGCAGCTGCTCGCGGGAGCGCAGCGACAGCCAGCGCTGCCACGATGATCGGGATGACTCGCATCCCGGGAAGGTGCGCCTCCCGGTGGACCGGCGATAGGCGAGGCGCGCGTCCCGGTTGCCCGGGCGGCGCCGCCCCGTCATACTCCCGGAGTTGGGAGGGCTGGCAGAATGGCTATTGCACCGGTCTTGAAAACCGGCGTCCGCAAGGACTTAGGGGTTCGAATCCCTTGCCCTCCGCTCGTTCGGTTGCGCGAAACGCCACCCCGTAGGGTGGCGTTTTTCGTTGACGACCGATCGCGCCGTCGCAGGGGACGCCCGACGCATGAAACACGACGGGCGCAGGGGAGTGATCCCCTGCGCCCGTCGCGGTTGTGCGTGCTGCCCGAACGACTACTGCACTGCTAACTGCACTGCTAACTGCACTGCTAACTGCACTCCTACTGCATGTTCGGGTTGTTGTCGCGCTCAACGCGCGGCAGCGGATAGCAGGTCTGCGTCCCGACGGCCGGATAGCCCGGCTTGAAGTATGCACCACCGGCCGGCGTGATGGCCGGGACGGCAGCCGGCTTGCGCCGGAAGTCCGCCAGTCGCTTCCCCTCAAGGTAGAAGTCGAGCCCGCGCTGCGTGAAGAACTCACGCAGCACGCTGGCGTCGTCCGTCGCACCTGCGTACGGAGACTGACCATTGGCGCTCCGACGGGCGTTGATCAGCGCAAGCTGCCCGGCATTCCCGCCCGTCGCTTCTGCGGCGATGTAGTCCGCCTCGAGCTTCGAGGCCAGGCGCATTCCAGCGCTGTACGAATTGAACTTGGTCTGCTGGAAGAACCCGCCCGGCACAGCATCCTGCCCCTGGAGGGTGCTGACACCCGGGGGGAGGTACGGCACGCGGGGATCGGTCACGCGGAAGAAGGGCGCCACGCTGATCGCGCTGCGATCAAACGTGAAGGTGTAAACGCGATTCCCCAGACGGTTCCGGTTGCTCAAGTCATCCGTGTACCGCAGGTTGTACACGTACCCTGCGGGGACGGCGCCGGCATCCGTCGCAGCACCGGCCAGGTCGCCCTTCTGCAGCTTGCTGCGCGCACGCCCAACACGAGCCGCATTCGCCAGCGACACGCCGTCGGCCGTCGCGTTCGCCGTGCCAACGGCGATTCCCTGGTCGAACATGGCGATCGCCGAGTCCAGCATCTGCGCCGTCGTGAGCTCAGGCGACGACGACAGCGACCCGGTGCAGAAGTCGGTCGCCATCTGCAGGATCGAGAAGCCGCGGAATGTCGCGGAGCGAGCAAGACTCAGGTTCGACGTCGGAGACGGCAAGGTGAGGTCGAGCACCGTCTTCGCCGACGCGACCGCAAGCGAGAGCGGCGCCCAAATGTCGGTGTTGAGCGAGCCATTCAGGTCGGAGATCGTCCGGAATCCGAACTCGTTTCGAGTGGGAAAGGTATCGGACACGTTCACTTCTTCCGTGAACCAACCGCCGTAGACGCTCAGGAGACCCAGCATCGCCGTGTAGTTCTGCTGGGCGGACAGGGCAAGGGTATTCGCGCCCGACGTCGGATCGACCGTTGCCGCATCGATCACGTTGGGGTTGGTGACGCTGAGGAACTTGTCGGAGCAGGCCGAGACGCTGAGCAGCAGCGTCGCGCCCGCGGCGGCGCGCGTAGTCGCGCGCCGGATCGTTTGAATACGGATCATGGCGCGATTAGAAGTTGAAGTTGACACGAAGGATCGTACGCTTCGGGTTTGGCACCGTCAGGAAGTCCTGACGTGAGAAGGCACCGGTCTGCGAATTGACCTCGGGATCCGGGCCGGAGTAGTCGCTCCACAGCGCGACGTTCTGGAACGCCAGCGTGACCGCAGCGCCCTGCAGGAAGCGGCTTCCCGCGCCGAGCATGGTGCGCGGCACCGTGAACGTCCCGGAAAGCTCACGCAGTCGGATGAAGTCGCCCTGCTCGAGGTAGGCATCAATTACGTCATTGACCGTGGACGCAGCGCCGTTGAGCTGGACGAACGGCCCGTAGCGGCGCAGCCGCTCCTCTGCCGACAGGAAGTTCACGTCGATGCGCTCCTGCGCGCGCGGAAGCTGCGTCTCGCGGAAGAACGCCGTGAAGTTCTGCACGAGGAAGTCACGCTTGGCGTCGAGCAGCGCGTTGACGCGGAAGTTCTTGAACAGCGTGACCGTGTTGGTGAGGTTCCACTCCATCGCCGGCCACAGGTTTCCCATCGGGTACAGCGTGTCGCTGACGATCACCTTGTTGTTCGCGACGTCAATCGACTGGATCTTCTTGGAGACGAAGACCCCCAGCTGCTGGCCGACGATCGTCCGACCCGCACCGCCCAAGGCGAACGGCAGGACGGTCCCGAGGCTCGTCAGCTCATTCTTCAACGTGTTGGCACCAGCGCGCACATCCCACCGCACGTTCCGCCGGTTGATGGCGTTGATGTTCACCGCCAGCTCCAGACCGCTGTTCTCGACCGACCCGATGTTGGCCAGCGGATTGGCGTTGAAGCCGAGCGACGGCGGAATCGGCCGCGCGATGATCAGGTCATCGGTCGTCTTCTTGAAGTACGTCAGCTCGGCCGATACGCGCTCCTGGAAGAACGAGGCATCGATGCCAGCCTCGAACTCGGTACCGCGCTCGGGGTTGAGGTCGGCATTGCCCGGGTTGCCCGGAATGGCGCCGGCCCCGGTCGCACCGGTGATGTTGTACGCCGAGGCAACGAGCGTCGTCAGCGCGTCGCCCGGATTCGGCGAACGTCCAGTCGTCCCGTACGCGGCACGCACACGGAGCGACGGAATCACGCCAAGCAGCGGCTCGAAGAACGACTCCTCCGAGACCGTCCACGTGCCGCCGATCTTCGGAAGCACGAACGAGGGGGAGCTTTCGCCGAACGACGAGTTCCGGTCGACGCGCAAGCCGAGCTGAATAAAACGCTTGTTCTGGTTGCCGATCTGCAGCTGCCCGAGGTACCCGTACTGGCGCTGCTCGGTGAAGCCACCGCCGCCGGAGATGGTCGCCGCCGACCCAACCGAGTTATTGGAGTTGGTGACCAGGCCAAGACCCGTGACATTCAGGTTCGTGTTGCGGGTCGAGATGACCTGCAAGCCGAACGAGAGGTTGGTCTCCCAGGTGCTCCCCCACTCGCGGCGCATGTTGCCGAGGTAGTCGAACGTGTAGCGCTCGGCGTTGCGATCGGTGCGGGCGTTCTGGCCGGTGTTCAGCGCACCGCCGTACCAGGAGCTGTCATTCTTCGGGTAGAACGACTTCTGGTTGTCGCCGATGTAGTCCATGCCGAGCGTGAAGCGGTTCGTGAACCACGACACCGGCAGATAGTTGGCGGTGATGTTCGACGTGACGCGATGCGAGAGCAGCTGGTGCTCGATCGACCGGATCGCGTTGTACTTGCGATTGAACCCGTAAAAGCCGTCGGCGGCCGCCAGTCCCGTGTCGTTTCGCCCGTTGCCGCCCACCGGCGACCCCAGCAGTCCGCCGCCGAGCCAGCCGTAGATGTTGTTGTCGTTGTCCGGCAGGTCAGTCTTGCTCTGGGTGAGCGAGACGCCGGCGTCAACGGTCAGCTTCGAGTTGGCGACGTAGTTCGCGCTGGTACGGACGTTGTAGCGGTTGAACGCGTTGTTGGGCAGCGTCCCCTCGACGGTATTGGAGCCGAAGCCGAGGTTGTACCCGTAGTTCTGTCCGCCGCCACGACCGCCCCAGCTCAACGTGCGCTCCTGGCCGGTGCGGAAGGCCCCGTAACGCTGGAGCGGGTTGTCGTGCACCAACGTGCCGACTGCCTGACCCCGGCAGAGCGGATTGGCGCTGGTCGCGGCAACGTCCGAGGCGGTGCACAACCCGTAGTTGTCCGGCGGCGTGTAATTCGCGTCGGCCGTGCCGTACGAGTAGCTCACATCCTGGTTGAACGAATTCGAGCCGGCGCGCCCCTTCTTGGTGATGATCTGGATCACCCCCGCCGAGGCATCGGCGCCGTACAGCGTCGCGGCCGCGGGCCCCTTCACGACTTCGATGCTCTCGATGTCATCGGGGTTGATGTCGTTCATTCGGTCGAACTGCTGACCGGACTGCCCCGAGTTCGTCTGTCCCTCGTTGATCCGGACGCCGTCGATGAAGAGCAGCGGTTGGTTGGACAGATTGATCGACGAGGCGCCGCGGATGCGGATCTGGGTGGCGGTGCCAGCCGAGCCGGACTGGCTGTTGAGCGCCACACCCGGAACGCGCGACTGCAGCAGGCTCGACACGCTGGTGATCGGCATTTCCTTGATCAGGTCGCCGGCCGACACCGAGGCGACCAACGCCGCCTGTGCCTTGCGCTCCTGGTTGCCCGCCGTTCCCGTCACTACCACCTGCGACAGGTTCACGACCGACTGCGACATCGCGAAGTTCAGCGTCAGCGTCTGGCCGGCAGCGACGTCGACCGTGTCGGTCACCTGTCGGTAGCCAAGGCGCACGACCGACACGATGTTCTGTCCGGGCCTGACGTTGATCAGGCGGTAGTCGCCGAGCACGCTGGTCTGAGCACCGAACGCGGTCCCCACCACCATGACCTGCGCGTTGCCGATCGGTTCCTGCGTCGCGGCGTCGGTCACCTTCCCAGCAATCGTTCCCGACTGTGCCAACAGCGCACTGGTCGGGAGAGCGAACGCCAGGCTCGTGACGACGACCCGCATCGTTCGAGAGAACACTCCGTGAGACATCGAACCTCCTTCGGTTGGCGGACACGAGCGACAGATCCCCCCGGGTAGGGGGATCACGCGAGGCATCGCCGCATAGACCTCGCGCCTTCAAGCAACAGCTAAACTTGCTACGGGGCACAACATAGGGCAACTGCGTACTACTGACGGACGCATGGGGGGCGTCGGCCGGGAAGGCGCTCCCGCGAGCGTACCCCCGTGGACCCTCACGCTGGTTGACGGGGTCGGCCGCGGCGACCGATAACCTTCCTCGCCCGTCCATCTTGCCCGGCTATTCCGCCCGAGACACCTTCGTTCGACGCCGGCTCCCGGGTGAGCGCAACGAATCGCCGGCTCGCCCCTCCCTGCTCGCAACCAGACGCGGCCGCTTGATGAAGTCCGGACGAAAGTGGGTGGGGCGACCGAGGGTGCCATGCCAGGCCGCGATACGCGGCGCCTTCCTCCTCGCCGTCGTGGTAACGACTGCGGTCAGCGCCCAGGATCCCGACCCGCCCCTCGCGCTGGCACGGGTGACCGGAACGGTCTTCGACAGCGTCGCGAACCGCCCGCTCAGCGGTGCCCTGGTACGCGTGATCTTGGCCAGCGACCGCACAGTCGGCAAATCGGCCACGACCGACAGCGCCGGGCGCTTCCGGTACGACTCCCTCGCAGCAGGGACGTGGCTCGCCTCGTTCGCGCATCCGGTGCTCGATTCGCTCGCGCTCGAACCTCCGATCGCGCGCATCGACGTTCGGGTGGACGGACCCGTCGTGCTCCTGCTGGCGACGCCCTCCGCCGCCACCATCATCGGCGGGCGCTGCGGCGTCCCCGTCGATCCCGAACTGGGCCTGCTCTATGGAGTGGTGCGCTCGGCACGCGACGAGCTGGCGGCACAGGGGGCAAGCGTTTCGGTGGAGTGGCCGGAGTGGGTGATCAAGAAGCGCACGTTCAGCACGGAGCTGATGCGCCGCGTGGTGCGCACCGATTCGGGCGGCCATTTTGTCGCCTGCGGCGTTCCCGCCAACAGCACGCTGCGGGCGCTGGCCTGGCGTGAGGGCGACAGCACGGGGGTGCTCGCCGTCCAGCTGCCACCATCGGGGCTCCTGCGGCAGGACTTCACGGTGGCGCCGGCCGAGTTGGTGGCGGTGGAGGTGGTCATCGACAGCGCGACGCGGGAACGCGTGATGGTGCGTCGAGGAGCCGCAGAGGTCACCGGGCGCATCACCGACGTGCAGGGACGCCCGATTCCCCAGGCGATCGTGCGTGTGCTCGGCAGCGGCGTCCCGGCCCGCAGCGGCAGCGAGGGGGCATTCCGCGTCGAGCGGGCGGCGGCGGGCACACAGACCGTCGAGGCCCGCGCCATCGGCTTCGAACCCGTGCGGCAGACGGTCGAGCTGCGCGATGGGGAGACTCACGCAATGTCGTTCACGCTGTCGCCGCAACTCGTGCGGCTCGACACCGTTCGAGTCATGGCCGGGCGAACGGTACCCACTGCCGTGACCGACTTCGAGCGACGTTGGCGAGGCGGCGGCGGCGGGGGCGGGGGCGGCGTCATGATGAGCGGCACGACCGTCCGCGAGCGTGCCACCATCTTCGTCACCGATGCCCTTCGCGCGATCAACGGCGTGAGGGTTGTACCGATCGGCGGCTTCGGCCAACGCATCCTGATGAAGGGAATACACGGCGAGAACTGCAGCCCGGTGGTCTACGTAGACGGCGTGCGGGTTCCGACGGACGACGTCAACTTCGTGGTCGACGACTTCCTGCCGCTCAGCGAAGTGGCCGGTCTCGAGGTGTACGCTCGATCGGCCCACGCACCACCGCAGTTCTCCGATCCAGGAGGAGGCTGTGGCTCGGTCGTGGTGTGGAGCAAGTCACGATTCGAGGGAGTGGAGCCGAGACGAGCGGCGCCTGCGGGGCGATAGCTCACAGGAGTAAGGGCCGGACTGCATCGTTGGCGCCGACGCCGGGAGATTGCGCCGAGCGGTTTGCACCTCCCCACCTGGGCGATTCCGCGATCGCGACACCCGGCATCCCCCCCCTCCCTTCCCGATTCCCGACCGCCAGCACCAAGTTTCCCATCGGTGCGTGCGCCGCGCGCTGCAGCCGGCCCTTCCCTGGCGTGTTGCCCTCCACCCAGAACCCGCGTCGGGAGTCCTCGCGTGCCGCGCCCCGTTCACCGCCTGTCGGTCCTCGCCACCGCTGTGATCGCGCGCGTTGGTGCGCTCGTGATCGCGCGCGTTCGTGCGCTCGTGGGTGCGCGCGATCGTGCGCTCGTACCTGCAGCGCTCCTCTTGTGCATGCTCGCGCTCGTCCCGACAATCGCCCACGCCAGCGAAGCGGCACGCGCGAGCACGACCGATCCCTTGTCCCAGGGCATCGTCGCCGCGACGATCGTCCTGCTCTTCGTCCTGCTCGCCCGTGAGGCCGCGCATCGCGTCCTCATCGTGCTCGGGGCGGCATCATTGCTGTGGGGCATCACCTACCTCACCCCGTTCCACCTGATCACCTTCGAGCGCGCGTGGGTTGCCGTCGACCTCAACGTGCTCCTCCTGCTCGGCTCGATGATGGCCGTGGTGGCGGTGCTCAAGGCCACGGGCTTCTTCGCGTGGGCCGTCGGGACCCTGATGAACCGCGCCGCGGGCGAACCACGCCGGGTGCAGAACCTCGTGGCCTGGTTCACCGCCGCGACCTCGGCGTTTCTCGACAACGTCACGACGGTGATCTTCGTGACACCAATGGCCACGGCGATGAGCGCGCGCCTCGGCCTCGCGCCCGCCGCCATCCTGCTCCCGATGGTGATCGCCTCCAACATTGGCGGCACGGCCACGCTGATCGGCGACCCGCCGAACATCATGATCGGCTCGGGGGCCGGGTTGAGCTTTCTCGACTTCCTCGAGGTCCTGGCCGCGCCGGTCATCGTGATGGTGATCGCCGTGCAGGTGTACTCGGCGCGCGTGTATGCCACGGCGCTCGACGGGGCCGTCCCGCCCGGCGGCGCCTTCGTCGCCGAGCCCCCGCCCACGCCAACCGATCCGCTGCTGCTGCGCTGGATGACTGGCATCTGCCTCTTCATCCTTCTCGGTTTCCTCACCCACGCCGCCACCGGGATGCCCCCCGCGATCCCGGCGGTCATCGGCGCCACCGCCGCACTCATCGTGCAGGACGTGCTGTACCTGCGCCGTCACCGGCCCACGCACGACGAGCGAACGCACGGCATCCTGCACGTGATCGAGCGCGACATCGAGTGGCCGACGCTGTGCTTCTTCTTCTTCCTGTTCATCGTCGTGGGAGCGGCCGTCGAGACGGGGCTCATCGGGTCGGTCGCGCATGGCCTGGAAGCCACCATCAGCGGCACCAGTCGCGCGCTCTCGCTGGGCGACTCGGGAACGCTGCTCTTCGCTGCCCTGCTGATCTGCTGGGTGAGCGCCATCCTGTCAGCGTTCATCGACAACATTCCCTACGTCGCCGTCAGCATCCCCATCGTGATGGCCCTGACCCGGGCGCTTCCCGGCGACACGCAGGTACTGTGGTGGGCGCTCTCGCTCGGAGCCTGCCTGGGAGGGAACGGAACGGCGGTCGGCGCGTCGGCTAACGTCACGACCATCGGCCTCGCCGAGAAGGAAGGGGTGCGCATCGGCTTCTCCGAGTTCATGCGCTTCGGCTTTCCGGCCATGGTGATCAGTGTCACGATCGCCTCGATCTTCCTCTCGCTGCACGTGCTGCTCGGCGAGGGTCGGGCGCGAGTTGCGGGCTGGCTGGTCGCAGTCCCCCTGCTCCTCTGGACCCTCCTTGCCGCGCGCGCGAAGCGCCGGCGAGCCTGATCATGCATGCTGGATGGACGGCATGACCGGGGCTCGGCATCATGCGGATCGGGAACAGACGTGGGCACCGCGAATTGCCCGTGCGTCCGTTGACGCCCCTCACGTCCCGGACTAACATCCTCTCGTTCCCAGCACGTCCTGGAGATGTGGCCGAGAGGCTGAAGGCACCGGTTTGCTAAACCGGCATAGGGGGTCAACTCCTATCGAGGGTTCGAATCCCTCCGTCTCCGTAGTAGAACTGCAGACGGGAGACGGGAGACGGGAGACGGGAGGTTTCCGTCTCCCGTCCGTCGTTCTGAGGACATGACCTGGCACGGCCCTTCGACGAGGCATTGCCGCTCCCCTTGCTCCCTGTTCGAGTGATCACTCCTCCACGCTTGCGCTTTGCCCCCTCGCCAACCGGCTATCTCCACGTCGGCGGCGCGCGGACGGCGCTGTTCAACTGGCTCCTGGCCCGCAAGACCGGGGGGAAGTTCCTGCTCCGGATCGAGGACACCGATCGCGCCCGCAGCACCGATGACAGCACGCGGGCGATCTTCGAGGGGATGACCTGGCTCGGGCTCGACTGGGACGAGGAGGTCACGTTCCAGGGGGCCAACCTGGCGCGTCACCAGCGCGACGCGCACGCGCTGCTCGCTTCGGGAGCAGCCTATCGCGACTTCACGACGGGTGAGGAACTCGACCGACTGCGCAAGGACGCCGAGGCCGCCGGCGAGCAGTTCCGTTTCGACCGCCGGTTGGCCGAGCTGCCGGCGGACGAACTCCAGTCGAGACTCGATCGAGGCGACCCGTTCACGATCCGCTTCCGCGTCCCCGAGGGGGCAACGGGTTGGGTGGACATGGTGCATGGACAGATCGAGTTTCCCAACAAGGACATCGACGACTTCATCATCCTGCGCTCCGACGGCACGCCGATCTACAACCTGGCGGTCGTCTCCGACGACATCGCGACCGCCATCACGCTCGTCATGCGCGGCGACGACCACATCTCCAACACGCCGAAGCAGATCCTGCTGTATCGCGCGCTCGGCGCGGCACTTCCAACGTTCGCCCACCTTCCGATGATCCTCGGGTCGGACGGGAAGAAGCTCTCCAAGCGTCATGGGGCCACCGCGGTGGGCGACTATCACGGCCTCGGCATCCTCCCCGACGCCATGTGCAACTTCCTCGCCCTGCTGGGCTGGTCGCCCGGTGGTGATCGCGAGGTGATGACCCGTCAGGAGCTGATCGACTACTTCTCGGAAGACGGACTATTGAAGAAGGCCGCGGTCTTCGACGCGACGAAGCTGGAATGGATGAACGGGCAGCATCTGGCGCAGACCCCGATCGACGCGCTCGATGCATACCTGCGGCCCTTTCTCGTGCGGGCGGGCTTGACCACGGCCGAGGCGATTACCGAGCGCACGGAGTGGTGGCATCGACTGCTCGAGCTGCTGCGCGTGCGCGCCCGCACAGTCAACGAGCTGGTCGCACAGTGCCGTCCCTACTTCGTCGATGAAGTGCTCTACGATGCGGACGCGGCCGCCAAGCAGTGGAAGGATCCCGCGGCGAGCGCCGAGCTGCTGCAGGCCGTGCGCGAGCGCCTGGCCGAGGGAGAGTGGGAGGCCGGGGCGATGGAGACGGCGCTGCGCGCCTTGGGCGAGGCCCGGGGAATCGGCGTCGGGAAGATTTTCCAGCCGATGCGAGTGGCCCTGACCGGGGTCGCCGCGACACCCGGGATCTTCGATGTCCTGCTCGCGGTCGGGCGCGAGCGCTCGCTGGCCCGGCTGGATGCCGCTGTTGTCCACCTCACCCGATCGTCGATCGCCGGTTGACGCCGTCGCCGGGGCGATGCAACGTCGTCGCCCCGGTGAGCCTCACCATCTCACTCGCCGGCCCTCGTCCCGCCATCCCCGGATGACCGACCCCCTCACGCCGCTGGAGCGGCGCGTCTATCACTATCTCCTGGACTTCCTGGCGGAGAACACCTTCCAGCCCAGTGTCCGCGAGATCGGCCGCCGCTTTCGCATCAAGTCGACCAAGACCGTGGCCGAGTTGCTGCAGGCGCTCGCCGACAAGGGATTCATCGAGCGAGAGGGGGCGCGATCGCGCGGCGTGCGCATCGTCGGCTGGTCGTCGATGGGGCAGGTGCAACCCGTCCCGCTCTACGCCCGTGTCAACCCGACGGACCCGTACCTGACGGAGGACAACCGTGAGCGCTGGGTGGCGATGGACCGTGCCTTCGTCCCGGCCGACGATGCCTTCTTCCTGCGCCAGAGCGGCGATGCGATGATGTCGCGCGGCGTGCACCACGGCGACTGGGTGCTGATCAGTCCCTCGACGCGCGCCCGCGACGGCGACCTCGTCGCCGCGCGGGTGGGGAGCCATGTGCTCGTGCGTATCGTCGCGAGGCAGGGGGCGGTGCTGTCGCTCGCCGCCACCAACGGCGAGTCGCGCGAGATCTTCCTCGGCCCCAGCGACGACTTCTCGGTGCTGGGGGTCGTTAGCGCGGTGTTCCGCACGTGGCACGACGAGCCGGCAACAGAACCAGTAGACGAGTAGCCTGCGGCAACGGAGGTGTGGCGGAGACGACGCGGCCTAACGCTCCGAGATCGTCTTGACGTCGCCCTTCTTCTTCGCCTCGGCTTCCTTCCGTTCCTTGTCCTTCCGGGCACGGATCTTCTTCACCGCCTGGCGGAACTCCTCCTCGTTCATCGCTGCCTCGGCCCCCTGCATGATGTCGATGCGCATCGCCGCGAGGCGGCGCTGCCGGTCGTTCTCGATCGGGTTGCCCTGCACCTGGTTCATGGGCAGGAGCGCAAGGAGCGCCGTGGGGATGGAGAACTTGCCGAGTCGGATGAATTGCTGGTCGATGCCATAGCGCTTGCCATCTTTTGTTCGGTAGGTCCAGTCGCCCTGCTCGAACCGATTCGGGGTGTAGCCGTTGGCGAGCAGCGAGTCGCGGTATCGCATGATGCTGGTGCTGACCGCCGAATCGAGTCGCTCCTCGTCGCTCTTGGGCGCATACACGAGCACGGGCGCCTCCACCCACAGGCGCGGATCGACATACCCCGGCTGCAGTCCCTTCACCGCCCCGCGCCCGCTGGCGAGCGGACCACCGGCGGGCGTTCCCACGTTGACGTCGAAGCCCGCCCCCGGGGCCGGGATGCCGACCGGGACCGCATTCGGTGATACGAGGGGGACGGAGGGAATGAGCGGAGTTCCGGGATCTGCCTCGCCCCCGGTCGTGCGACCCGCCTGAGGCGCCCCTCCCTGCGATGCTGGACCGGCGCTGGCTTGCGGCGCCACCGCCGGAGGCGGCGTGCGCGGCGGCGCGACGGCGATGTACTGCAGGCGCTCGATCGGCTGGCCGAAGGAGAAGTCCGTGGCCTTGACGAAGATTCGCTGGATCGCCCCGGTCGACTGCAGCGCCTGCACGAGCGCGAACAGGAGCACGATGTGTACGATCACCGACACCGCCGTCGCGCGCGCCGAACGACCGGCGCCGTCGCCGGGAATCGTGCGGTCGTGTCGCTTGTGCAGGGTCAGCATCTCGTTGGGTGCCTCAGGACTCCTGATGGATTGCGCGGGGGATCATCTCTTGGTAACCCTCGCTCGCTAACGGGTTTCCGCTCACGTGCAATGCGGCAGAAATTGGTCGCTCACCGCACGACATTCTTCACGCTGCTGACACCCACGATCTCGACCTCCACCACGTCCCCCTGCGTCAGCGGACCAACGCCCGCCGGGGTGCCCGTCGCCACGATGTCGCCGGGCTCGAGCGTCATGACCTTCGAGACGTAGGATAGCAGGAAGGGGACCGAGAACACCATGCTCGACCCGTGGGCCCGCTGCCGCTCCGCGCCGTTGACTCGCGTGACGACCTCCAGCATCCCGAAGTCGAACACCCCTCGCTTGGGAGTTCCCACGGCGCAGAACGTGTCGAACCCCTTGGCGCGGGTCCACTGCGAATCGGTGCGCTGCAGGTCGCGCGCGG
>Ga0138256_10006021_pt1 | contig 12841 bp, 16 predicted proteins | sample KNB2016incub_MG_FD_105486 | JGI IMG/M metagenome (GOLD analysis project Ga0138256, IMG submission 105486) | Active sludge microbial communities from wastewater in Klosterneuburg, Austria - KNB2014incub_MG | ecosystem: Engineered > WWTP > Activated sludge > Unclassified | place: Austria... | reverse complement strand
GGTCAAGCTCGGCTCGTCGACGCCGCGCGCCGACCCGTCGGGCGACTATGCGTTCCAGGTCTTCGACCGCGCCGAACGTCTGCAGCCGGGCGCCGGCGCCGCGCTGCGCGCCAAGGTGCGGACACTGACCGGCGGGCCCGATTCGCCGCCCCCGCCGCCCGGCCGCAACATCTACGGCCTGCTCGTCGAGCGCGGCGACGCCGACCTGTTCCTCACCTACTGCACCGGCGCCGTGCTGGCGAGGAGCGAAGTGCCGGCCTTGCACAGCGTCGCGCTACCGCCCGAGCTGGCGGTCGGCGCCGACTACGGCGTCGTCGCGATGAATACGGCGTCGGCCGAGGGTCGCCGGCTCGCCGACTACCTGCTCGGGCCGCAGGCGCGCGAAATCCTGCGGAACGTCGGCTTCGGAGTCGATCCTTGACACTGCGCAGCGTCTGCGCGGCAGCATTCGTCGCGCTGCTCGCGGGCGGCGCGTCGGCCTGCCCCGTCGATGCGACGCCGTGCGCGCCCGACGTGCTGCTGACGACGCGAGACGCCGACGGCCGCGTCGCAGCATGGACGGCCGAGCGACTGCGCGCGCTCGGCGTGCAGACCTGGACCGAGCGCCGCGTCGTCGAGCGGCCCGGCGCGCCGCGCGAGGAGCAGTCGATCGCCTACCAGGGCGTGCGCCTGCGCCCCGGCCCGCGCCACGTGCGCAACCTGTGCGCGGTCCGCGCGCGTCGGATGCCGTGACGGCGGCGATCGAGCCGCCGTCGGGCCTCTCAGCGCCCGGCTTCGTTCGCGTTCGGGAAGAACAGCTGCTCGCCGCCGATCTTGTAGCCGGCAATCGCCTGCTGGCCGGCCGGCGACACGACCCAGTCGGCGAACTGCTGTGCCATGTCCTTCTTGGCGTGCGGATGCTTGGCCGGGTTGACGACGATCACGCCGTACTGGTTGAACAGCTTCGTGTCGCCTTCGACGACGATACCGAGATCGGCGCGGTTCTTGAACGACAGCCAGGTGCCGCGATCGCTCATCACGTAGGCGTTGGTCGACGCGGCGATGTTGAGCGCCGGACCCATGCCGCAGCCGCACTCCTTGTAGTTGGCGAAGGCCTTGGCCGGCGCGTCGACGGCGGCGGCCTTCCAGTAGCGCAACTCGGCGGCGTGCGTGCCGCTCTTGTCGCCGCGCGACACGAACACCGCGTTCGCCGCGGCGAGCTTGCCGAGCGCGGTGACGATGTCCTTGCCGGCGGCCTTGGCGGGGTCGGCCTTCGGGCCGATCAGCACGAAGTCGTTGTACATCACGGGCGTGCGCTTCAGGCCCCAGCCGTCGGCGACGAACTTCTCCTCGGCCACCTTGTCGTGCACGAAGACGACGTCGGCATCGCCGCGGCGTCCCATGTCGAGCGCCTGGCCCGTGCCTTGCGCGACAACGCGCACCTGGATGCCCGTCTCCTTCATGAACGCGGGCAGCAGGTGGCCGAACAGGCCCGACTGCTCGGTCGACGTCGTCGACGACATCACGATGAACTTGTCCTGCGCGTGTGCGGCGGCACCGATCGCGCCGCAACCGATCAGGGCCAGCGCGGCGACCCAGCGCCGGCGCGTCGAACTCATTGCCATGTCGTTTCTCCTTTGAGGAAACGCGCCGCCGCATCGGGCAGACGCTCGGTGAAAAAGCGTTCGGTCGGCAGGGCGGCGATCAGCCGCCCGCCTTCGAGGTAAACGACGTCGGTGGCCAGCCGCTTGGCCTGGCCGAGGTTGTGCGTGCTCATCACGACGGTCATGCCCTCGGCGGCGAACTCCATCACGAGGTCTTCGACCTCCTGCTTGGCGGCCGGATCGAGGCTCGCCGTCGGCTCGTCGAGGAACAACAGCTGCGGCAGCACGGACCAGGCACGAGCCAGCGCGAGGCGCTGCTGCTGGCCGCCCGACAGCGCGCGCGCCGGCCGCGTGCGCTGCTCGAGCAGGCCGACGCGGCGCAGCGCATCGCGCGCGCGGTCGATGCGCTCGCGCGCCGGCACGCCGGCAAGCCACAGCGCGATCAGCATGTTCGACCACGCCGACAGGCGCAGCAGGAAGGGCCGCTGGAACACCATCGCCTGCGGCACGTCGGCATGCACGATGCGCTCGCCGGCGTCGCAACGCTGCAGGCCGTGCAGCGTGCGCAGCAGCGTCGTCTTGCCCGAGCCGTTGCTGCCGATCAGCGCGATGCGCTGTCCGCGCCCGACGCGCAGGCTGACGCCGTCGAGCGCAGTCACATCGCGGTAGCGCACGCTGGCTTCGCGCAGCTCGATCAGCGGCCCGGCCTCGCTCACCGCCCCTCCTTCGACAGCCGCTGCACCAGCGCGATCAGCACGTTGATCGCGCCGACGACGAGCAGCAGCACGATGCCCAGCGCGAGCGCCAGCGGCAGGTCGCCCTTGCTCGTCTCGAGCGCGATCGTCGTCGTCATCACGCGCGTGACGCCGTCGATGTTGCCGCCGACGATCATCACGGCGCCCACTTCCGAGATCGCGCGGCCGAACGCCGTCAGCAGCAGCGTCAGCAGCGACCAGCGGTCGTGGACCAGCACGAGCGCGGCGCGCGTCATCGGGCCGGCGCCCATCGAGCGCAGCTGGTCGCCGCTGCCGCGCAGCGCGTCGGCGACGAGCTGGCGCGTCAGCGCGGCGACCAGCGGCAGCGCCAGGATGGTCTGCGCGATCACCATCGCCGGCGGCGTGAACAGCAGGCCCAGCTCGCCCAGCGGCCCCGCGCGCGACAGCAGCAGGTAGACGACCAGGCCGACGACGACCGAAGGCAGCGCGAGCAGCGTGTTGAGCAGCAGCACGACGATGCGCTGGCCGGGAAAGCGCCCGACGGCCAGCGCCGCGCCGCCCGCCAAACCGAACAACGCGGCGAAGACGCAGGCCGAGCCGCTGACGGCCAGCGACAGGCCGACGATGCGCAGCAGCGCCGCGTCGGCGTTGAAGATCAGGTGGGACGCGGTCGCCAGGCTGGCGCCGAAGTCGTTCATCGGTCGGGCGTCGGACAAAGGGCGCCATTCTTGCGGCGCGGCCCTTGCGTGGCGATATGTCGACGCCTGCATAGGCCGGCGGTTGTCTCCGTCTTGAGGTCACATCGGGACGGCGAAGCAGCGGCGCCAGCGCGGCCGGCACTTCGATCGGCAGGTCGAGCGGCAGGAAGGCCAGCGCCTTGCCGTGGCTGTCGAGGTTGAGCGCGTCGTTGACGCCGCCGTCGAGCACGTCGTCGAGCACGAAATTCATCGCGTGCAGCGTCGGCATCAGGTAGCGTGCGACGCGTGTCGGCCGGCGGTGCGCGAACAGCGCGGCGACGGCGGCCTCCGTGACCTGCGTGACGAGCGTGCCGCAGAGCGCCGGGTGCCACGCGATCACGCTGATGTAGGAGCGGTCGCGCTGGCCGACCTGACGGACGAGCCCTTCGTGCACCTGGCACGCACGAGCAGCGTGCGCCAGCACATCGACGCCGCAGCCTGGCCGGCGCAGACGCACCGCATGATGGAGGTCGACCAGCTGCCGACCGTCGCCGGCATGGTGCGTGCGGGGCTGGACATCAGCGTCGCGCCGTCGCTGACGCTGTTCCACTTCGGCCATGCCGAGCTGGCGACGCGCCCGCTGCAGCCCATGCTGCAGCGCGAGATCTACGTCGTGCGGCCGCGCGACCGCAGCCTGTCGGTGGCGGCGCAGGCGCTGTACGAATGCGTGCTCGAGCACCGGCCGCGCAGGGCCGGAGCCGGCGCGACGCGGATCAGCTCAGCCCGCTGACCGGCAGCGCCGCACCGTGCACGGCGCGCGCCGCGTCGGAAGCGAGGAACACGATCACGCTCGCCAGGTCGGCCGGCGCGACCCAGCGTGCCGGGTCGGCACCGGGCATCGACGCGCGGTTGTCGGGCGTGTCGATGATCGTCGGCAGCACGCAGTTGACGTTGACGCCGCGCTCGCGCAGCTCGAGCGCCATCGATTCGGTGAGGCGGACCACGGCCGACTTGGCGGCGACGTAGGCGCCCTTGCCCGCCGCGCCGTGCTGCGCCGCCCACGCGCCGACGTTGACGATGCGCCCGCCGCCGGCATCGAGCATGCGCGGCACCACGGCGCGCGACGCGTGCAGCAGCGTGCGCGCATTGATGTCGAACAGGAAGTTCCAGTCGGCGTCGCTCGTCGCGTGCACCGGGTCGCCCATGCGGAACCCGCCGGCGATGTTGCACAGCACGTCGATGCGCTGCCAGCGCGCGACAACGGCGTCGACCGCGGCGTCGAGCGCGGCGGCGTCGAGCAGGTCGACGGCAACGAAAAGCCGGCGCTCGCCTTCGTCGCCATAGGCGCGCTCGAGGCTCTCGAGGCGCAGGTCGGCGAGCGCCAGCCGCGCACCCTGTGCCGCGAACGCCGCCGCGACGGCGCGCCCCAGGTGACCGGCAGCGCCGGTGATCATCACGGTGCGGTCAGCGAATTCCATCGCGGCTCCTGCGGCGTCGATGCGACGCGATCCACAGCCCGTACAGTAGCGCGTTGACCGCGACGACGCCGACGCCGAGCGTCCACTGAAGTTCACGCGTCAGCGCATCGGGGTAGAGAACCGGCACGACGTAGTGCTCGACGAATCCGCCGCCGTAGCCCGCCTCGCCCGCCTGCGCGCGCAGCCGGTTCTCCAGCGGCGTCAGCGGACAGAGGCCGCCGCTGAACTCGATCCACGCACCCCACGCCACGGCGGGCCCGTGCAGCCACACGACGCGCGGCCAGCGCCACAGCAGCGCCGCCCCGCCGACGACGAAGGCGACGAACGCCGCGTGCAGCAGCACCACGGCGTCGGCGGCGATCACCCAGCCGTTCACGGCGCGCAGGAGCGAAAGCCGACGAAGGCATCGTCGCATTCGGGCCGGGCGAAGCCTCGAATGCGCACGTCGCGCAGGCGGGCGCGCGTGGCAAACGATGCGCCGCGTTGCACCTTGTGCGTGCCGAAGCACGGTTGCGAATAGTCGCGCCACGGGCCCGGCGCGAAACCGGGATACGGCCGGAACGTGCCCGCCGTCCACTCCCGCACTTCGCCCCAGCGCAGGCCGCGCGACGCGCCCGTCGCGGCCGCGTGCTCCCACTCCACTTCGGTCGGCAGCCGACGGCCGGCCCAGCGGCACCAGGCGTCGGCCTCGTACCAGCTCACATGCATCACCGGTTGTGGCGGCGGCACGCGCAGCAGGCGCCCGAAGCGGCGCGCCAGCACGCCGTGGCGCAACTGCTCGACGTGGCGCGGCGTGCGGCGGCCGCTCGTCTGCAGCCACTGCCAGCCCGCGGGCGACCACCAGCGCGGCTCGTCGCAGCCGCCGTCTTCGACGAACTCGGCGTACTGCGCCCAGCTCACCGGCTGCGCGTCGATCTCGAACTCGGGCACCTGCACTTCGTGCGCCCACTGCTCGTTGTCGAACACGAAGCCGCGCCGGCCGCGTGCTGCGCCGAGCCGCCAGCGCGTGGCCGGGAAGACGAGCGGATCGCGCAGCGCCTTCGGCTCGGGCAACGGCAGCAGCGCGGCGATCTCGGCGCCGCCGAGATCGAGCGTCTGCGCCATGCGCGCGAAGGCCTCGCCGTGCAGGTCTTCGTGGAACAACGCGAGGCGGTAGAAGTAGAGCGCGTCGTCGCCGTCGTCGCGCGTGGCCGCGAGCAGTTCGAGCGTGGCGTCGAGCGTGTCGAGCAGCCAGGCGCGCGTCGCGTCGGCGGGCGGCAGCGCGAGTCGCCAGCGCGCGTCGTGCGCGACGGCCGAAGCGTCGTACCAGGCATCGGCCTGCGGATCGACCGACGCCAGCCGCGTTGCATTCGGGTCGCAGCTCGCGCCGCGCTGGCGCTGCAGGTTGCGCGCGATCCAGTATTCCTGGAACCAGCCGACGTGGCCCAGCTCCCACAGCGGCGGGTTCAGCTCGGGCCGCAGCGCCGGCGCGACGCCGCGCCCGCCGAGCGCCGCGTCGAGCAGCCCGAACAGCCGCAGCGTGTAGTTGCGCGCATCGATCAGCGCCAGCGACAGCGCATCGCGCCCGGCTTCGCGCAGCGGGACACCGGGGCCGGCGGTCGCATCGAGTTCCACCTTCGCTCGCAGGTTGTCGCTCTCGCGGCCATTATCGGCCGCAGGCCCGCCGCAGCGGCCCGGCAGCGGGCGCGTCGCTTCTCTACACTTGCATTCCGACTCACGCCCGCTGCTGCCGCCGCTTCCCGATGAACGCTCCGCTCCCGCCCGCCGCGCTGCCGCGCCTGACTTCGCTCTCCCACGGCGGCGGCTGCGGCTGCAAGATCGCGCCCGGCGTGCTGTCGAACCTGCTCGCCGGCACGCGCGGCATGGCCGTGCCGCCACAGCTGCTGGTAGGCATCGAAACCGCCGATGACGCCGCCGTGTGGCAGCTCAACGACGAGCAGGCGCTCGTCGCGACGACCGACTTCTTCATGCCGATCGTCGACGACCCCTACGACTTCGGCCGCATCGCGGCGACGAACGCGATCAGCGACGTCTACGCGATGGGCGGCACGCCGATCATGGCGCTGGCGATCGTCGGCATGCCGGTCAACGTGCTGCCGGGCGAGACGATCGCGCGCATCCTGGCGGGCGGCCAGAGCGTGTGCGCCGAGGCCGGCATCCCGGTCGCGGGCGGCCACACGATCGATTCCGTCGAGCCGATCTACGGCCTGGTCGCGCTCGGGCTCGTGCACCCGAAGCGCGTGCGGCGCAATGCCGACGCGCAGCCCGGCGACGCGCTGGTGCTCGGCAAGCCGATCGGCGTCGGCGTGCTGTCGGCCGCGCTGAAGAAGGACGCGCTGCCGCCCGACGGTTATGCGCGCATGCTCGCGACGACGACCAAGCTCAACACGGCCGGGCCGGATCTCGCCGCTTTGCCCGGCGTGCATGCGATGACCGACGTGACGGGCTTCGGCCTCGCCGGCCACGCGCTCGAGATCGCGCGCGGCGCGCAGCTCGGCGTGCACATCGACTGGGCGCGCGTGCCGCTGCTCGCCGGCGTGCGCTGCCTCGCCGAGCGCGGCATGGTGACGGGCGCCTCGGGCCGCAACTGGGCCGGCTACGGCGCCGACGTGACGCTGCCCGCGGGCTTCGCCGACGTCGACCGTGCGCTGCTCACCGATCCGCAGACCAGCGGCGGCCTGCTGGTGTCATGCGCGCCCAATGCCGTCGACGCTGTGCTCGGCGTGTTCGGCCGCCACGGCTTCGACGCGGCCGCCGTCATCGGCGCGACGACGCGCGACGGCGCGGGCCGGCTCGCCGTGAACTGACCCCACCACCCTCACCAGGAGCCTGCATGAAGACCGGATCCCGCGTCGGCGCCATCGTCCTGATCGTGCTCGGCAGCTTCTTCCTGCTGTCGAACTTCGGTCTCGTCCCGCGCATCGGACCGCTGATGGCGCAGTGGTGGCCGCTGATCCTCGTCGCGGTCGGCGCGTGGCTGCTGGTGCGGCGTTGAGGGCCAGCCGATGCTGACGCCGGAACACTTCAACGCGCGCAGCGTCGGCCACCTGCCGGGGCTGCTGGGCATCGTCGTCACGCGCGTCGAGGCGGGCGTGCTGCATGCCGGGTTCGCGGTGCGCCCCGACCTGATGGCGCCCAACGGCTTCCTGCACGCGGGCAGCGTCGTCACGCTGGCCGACACGTCGGCGGGCTACGGCTGCATCGTCAACCTGCCCGAAGGCGCGAACGGCTTCACGACGATCGAGCTGAAGTCGAACCACCTCGGCACCGCGCTCGACGGCACGGTGCTGTGCGTCGCGACGGCCGCGCACCTCGGCCGCACGACGCAGGTGTGGGACGCGATCGTCACGCACCGCGAGAGCGGCCGCACGCTCGCGCTGTTCCGCTGCACGCAGATGGTGCTGTACCCGCGGGCGGCCTGACGCTGCCGCCTCAGCGCGGCGCGCTCGCGGGCGGCACGTCGGTGGGCGCGACGATCTCGATGTATTCGCGATAGATGCCGCCGCCCTCGACGCTGCCGCTCGTCGTGCCGTGGCCCGTCATGCGCAGCCGGCAGGCGTCGCGGTCAGCCTCGGGCAGCGCCTCGCAGCGCCGCAGCGCGTTCGCGCGATAGTCGGCCGGCCCGTCGTCGAGCCGCCCGCGCCGTGCGTCGGCGGCAGCGGCCGCAGCTTCGCGCTGGCAGGTCGCGCGGTCCTGATGCGATTGCGCGCAGGCAGCATCCGCGGCGGCACCCGCGGCGCTCGTAGCGAGCGCCAGCGCGGCGACGAGCATGGCGTTGCGCACAGCCTTCGACATCGTGTTCATGGCATGACTCCTTCGATGCATGAAACAAGTGTCGCGCCGGCCCGAGCGCGTGTCTGTCGGCCGATGCCGACGCGCCGTCGGTGCCGGCGTACACTGCCTTCGCACAGCCGCGACACGCAGGAGATCGTTGCGATGATCGACCACACCGGCGTCACAGCCAGCAACTTCGCCGCCAGCAAGGCCTTCTACACGCAGGCGCTGGCGCCGCTGGGCTACGGTGTCGTGATGGAGATCGGCCCGGCGCAGGGCGCGCCGCACGGCGCCGGCTTCGGCGAGCCGGGCAAGCCCGATTTCTGGCTCGCCGAAGGCGCGCCGAACAAGCCGCCGGTGCACGTCGCGTTCCGTGCGCGCACGCGCGCGCAGGTCGATGCGTTCCACCGGGCGGCGATGACCGCCGGCGGGCGCGACAACGGGCGACCCGGCCTGCGCCCGCACTACCACCCCGACTACTACGGCGCCTTCGTGCTCGACCCGGACGGGCACAACATCGAGGCCGTCTGCCATGCACCCGCCTGAAGCCGGCTGCCGCATCGCGCTGGCGACACGCGACGACGTCGCAGCGATCGCCGCGCTGTCGCGCGACGCGATCGAGGCCGGCCTCGAATGGAGCTGGACGCCGCCACGCGTGGCGCGCAGCCTGCGCGACCGCACGACCAACGTGATCGTCGCGCGCGACGGCGCGCGGCTGCTCGGCTTCGCCATCATGCGCTACGACGACGAACGCGCGCACCTGCTGCTGCTCGCCGTCGCCGCCGCGGTGCGCCGGCGCGGCATCGGCACGGCGATGCTGCGCTGGCTCGAGGCGACGGCGCGCGTCGCCGGCATCGCGACGATCGAGCTGGAAGCGCGCGCCGACAACGAAGCAGCCGCCGCGTTCTACCGCCGCAACGGCTGGCGCCGCACCGGCATCGTCCACGGCTATTACCGCGGGATGATCGACGCGGTGCGGCTGGTGAGGACGCTGGGCTGACTCGCGGCGCATGGGCGAGCGAGGCCCGCCGCCGCTACGCCCGCTCGATCCGCGCGTACGCGCTGTGCGCGTGGATCGACTCGAAGTTCTCGACGTCGACCGAATAGCGGCCGACGCGCGCATCGGCGTTGAGCAGCAGCGCGACGTCGCGCACCACATCTTCGACGAACTTGGGGTTCTCGTAGGCGCGCTCGGTGATCCACTTCTCGTCGGCGCGCTTGAGCAGCGGCCAGACTTCGCTCGACGCGGCGTCCTCGGCGAAGCGCACCAGTTCGGGCCAGTCGATCGCCTGCAGCAGCTCGACGCGCACCGTCACATGCGAGCGCTGGTTGTGCGCGCCGAAGTCGGAGATCTCCTTCGAGCAGGGGCACAGGCTCTTCACCGGCACCATCACTTCGGCCCACAGCGTCTCGCTGCCGGCGCGCACTTCGCCGACCCAGCGGCCCTGGTACTCGAGCAGGCTCTCGACGCCCGACACCGGCGCGCGCTTGCGCAGGAAGAACGGGAAGCGCGCCTCGACGCGGCCTTCGGCGGCGCCGAGCCGCTCGAGCATCGCGCGCAGCGCGCGGCGCAGCGCAGCCGCGTCGAGCGGCGCCTCCAGCGCGTCGAGCCAGGCGACGAAGCGCGACATGTGCGTGCCCTTCTGCTCGGCCGGCAGCGCGACGTCGAGATCCCAGTAGGCGACGGTGGCGAGCGCGGCGGCCCCGACCGAGATCGTCAGCGGGTAGCGCACGTCCTTCACGCCGACGCGCTGGATCGCCAGGCGGCGCTCGTCGCGCTCGCTCTGCGTGTCGGGGATGTGCAGCGCGTCTTTGAGGTTCGTCATGTCGGACACGGAAGGCTCGCTTCGCCCGGGCTAGCGCCAGGCGGGCCGGTTCGGAACTGCAAGCATGACACCAAACTCCGCCGGTCGCCCGAACACGGTCTTCGCCCGCGTCAGCTGTTGACGGCCGGCCGCACCAGCGCGGGCCGCCCGCCGAAGCGCTTGAGCACGGCCTGCTCGATGCCCGCGGCGTCGAGCCCCACCAGTGCCTGCAGCTTGACCGGGTCGCCGTGCTCGATGAATTCGTCGGGCAGGCCGAGCTGCAGCACCGGCACTTCGATGCCCGTCTGCTGCAGCGCCTCGAGCACGGCGCTGCCCGCGCCGCCCTGCACGCAGCCCTCTTCCACCGTGACCAGCGCCTCGTGCGTGCGCGCCAGCTCGGCGACCAGCGCAGCGTCGAGCGGCTTGGCGAAGCGCATGTTGGCGACCGTCGCATCGAGCTTGTCGGCCGCCGCCAGCGCCGGGTAGAGCACCGGCCCGAACGCCAGGATCGCGATGCGCTGGCCCTGGCGGCGCACTTCGCCCTGCCCCCACGGCAGCGCGTCGAGCTTGCGCTCGATCGCCGCGCCGACGCCGGCGCCGCGCGGGTAGCGCACGGCGCTCGGGTGCTCGTGGCGGAACGCCGTCGTCAGCGCCATGCGGCACTCGTTCTCGTCGGCCGGCACCAGCACGCTCATGTTCGGGATGCAGCGCAGGTAGGCGATGTCGTAGGCGCCGGCGTGCGTCGCGCCGTCGGCGCCGACGATGCCGGCGCGGTCGAGCGCGAACACGACGGGCAGGTTCTGGATCGCCACGTCGTGCACCAGCTGGTCGTAGCCGCGCTGCAGGAAGGTGGAGTAGATCGCGACCACCGGCTTCATGCCGTCGCAGGCCAGCCCTGCGGCGAAGGTGACGGCGTGCTGCTCGGCGATGCCGACGTCGAAGTAGCGCTTCGGGAAGCGCTGCTCGAACTCGACCATGCCCGAGCCCTCGCGCATCGCCGGCGTGATGCCCACGAGCCGTGTGTCGTGCTCGGCCATGTCGCACAGCCAGTCGCCGAACACCTGCGTGAAGGTCGGCTTGGGCGGCGTGGCGGGCTTCTTGAGGCCTTGCGCCGGATCGAACTTGCCGGGCCCGTGGTAGGCGATCGGGTCGGCCTCGGCGAGCTTGTAGCCGTAGCCCTTCTTCGTGACGACGTGCAGGAACTGCGGCCCGCGATGCTGCTGCATCTGCGCGCGCAGGTTCTCCAGCGTCGGGATCAGCGCGTCGAGGTCGTGGCCGTCGATCGGGCCGACGTAGTTGAAGCCGAACTCCTCGAAGATGGTGCCCGGCACGACCATGCCCTTGGCGTGCTCCTCGAAGCGGCGCGCCAGCTCGAGCAGCGGCGGCGCATTCTTGAGCACCGCCTTGGCGCCCTCGCGCGCGGCGGCGTAGAACCTGCCGCTCATCAGCCGCGCCAGGTACTTGTTGAGCGCGCCGACGGGCGGCGAGATCGACATGTCGTTGTCATTGAGCACGACGAGCATGTCGGTATGCGACACGCCGGCATTGTTCAGCGCCTCGAAAGCCATGCCCGCGCTCATCGCGCCGTCGCCGATCACGGCCACGCACTGGCGCTGCTCGCCCTTGAGCTTCGCGGCCGTCGCCATGCCCAGCGCCGCGGCGATCGAGGTCGACGAGTGCGCAGTACCGAAGGTGTCGTATTCGCTCTCGTCGCGGCGCGGGAAGCCGCTGACGCCACCCAGCTGGCGCAGCGTGTGCATGCGATCGCGCCGGCCGGTCAGGATCTTGTGCGGGTAGGTCTGGTGGCCAACGTCCCACACCAGGCGGTCGTGCGGCGTGTCGAAGACGTAATGCAGCGCGATCGTCAGCTCGACCGTGCCCAGGTTGCTCGACAAATGGCCGCCGGTCTGCGACACGCTGTGCAGCACGAAGTCGCGCAGTTCGGCGGCGAGCTGCGGCAGCTGGGCGCGCGCGAGCCGGCGCAGGTCGGCGGGGCTGTCGATCGTCTTGAGCAACGGATGTTCCATCAGTGCCCGCCCGGCCGCCCGAAGGGCGCTGACGCCCCAAGGGCCACGAAGGGAACCCCCGGTTGCCCCGGGGGCAGCGAACGAAGCGAGCGTGGGGCTGTCATTTTACGAATCGCGCTCCACCACCTTGTCGGCCAGCAGGCTGAGCCAGGCCGTTTCGGCCAGGCCGCTGGCCGCCAGCGCCGCCTGCGCCTGGTCGCGCAGGTGCTCGGCGTGCAGCCGCGCGGCGCCCAGGCCGAGCACCGACACGTAGGTCGGCTTGTTGTCGTTGGAATCCTTGCCGGCCGTCTTGCCGAGCGTCTCGGAAGCCTGCGTCACGTCGAGGATGTCGTCGACGACCTGGAACGCCAGGCCGATCGCGGCGCCGTACTCGGCAAGGCGCTGCCAGGCGTCGGCGCCGACGTCGCCGCAGCACGCGCCCATCAGCACGCTGGCCTGCAGCAGCGCTCCCGTCTTGCGGCGGTGCATGTCGCGCAGCGCGTGTTCGTCGAGCCGCTTGCCGATGCTCGCGAGGTCGATGGCCTGCCCGCCCGCCATGCCGACGTGCCCCGCCGAGCGCGCCAGCAGCGCGCACAGCCGCGCCTGCAGCTCAGGCGGCACGCCGCCGGTGCCGGGGAACGCGGCGCTGTCGGCCGCGGTGGGCGTCAGCACCTCGAAGGCCAGCGCCTGCATCGCGTCGCCGGCGAGCATGGCCTGCGCCTCGCCGAACTTGACGTGCACCGTCGGCTTGCCCCGGCGCAGCACGTCGTTGTCCATGCACGGCATGTCGTCGTGGATCAGC
>Ga0138256_10006017_pt1 | contig 12850 bp, 14 predicted proteins | sample KNB2016incub_MG_FD_105486 | JGI IMG/M metagenome (GOLD analysis project Ga0138256, IMG submission 105486) | Active sludge microbial communities from wastewater in Klosterneuburg, Austria - KNB2014incub_MG | ecosystem: Engineered > WWTP > Activated sludge > Unclassified | place: Austria... | reverse complement strand
CCAGCATGACCTTTTAATTAGGTTGTAAAATTGCCCATTTAGAAGCCAAACACCTTATACATTTATTGAGAAGAATTGTATAATTCACACATCCAGGGAGATGGATGTATATATGGCCTCAACATTGTATTTTGTAGAGCCCGGTTGTTTTGGGAGTTTACCAAAAAAAAGTGCCGTTTAACTTTCACGCAGTTAAACGGCAACTTTCTATATAAAGCAACACATTAAAGTGCAGCAATAATATCCTGTAGTTGTTCTTTTGTTTTTCCCAGTTTAATTTGAATTTTCCTTAACATCTCTGCCTCTTTGCCCGCTTCAAACATCAAGTCGTTGTCGGTGAGCCAGGTATATCGTTGCTTGAGTTTGCCTTTCTGCTCATTCCATGTTCCTTGAATTACCTGAACTTCCATACATTTTTAATTTACCTGTGAAATTATCATCACATATTAAAGGTCAGCAATAAAGTGATGGAGGTAATTACATAATTCTGCTTTCCTTTTATACAATTCCTACCTTTGGATAGTGGCTATTCATTGCCTGGCAGTAACCCGTTTGCCTTTCATTTTCATAAGCGGAATTGTTGTGTCCCCCAACAAAAATCCCCATGGCTTTAAAGGTTCGATGCGGTCTGCTACAAGCTTGATCACTGCCATTATAGGAATGGAAAGAAACATACCTGGTATGCCCCATAAGGCAGCGCCACAAATGACCGCCAGAATAGAAATAAGGGCATTCAGTTGAACCTTAGAGCCAACAATTTTAGGTACGATATAATTATTATCCACAAACTGAATCACCAGATAAAGTGAGAAAACGTACAAAACGTAAATGGGCTCCTTTGTCAACAACGCAATCGTCATAAATAGAAGCACCCCGATAAGGCCACCCACATATGGAATAACATTAAGCAAGGCACCCACTATGCCTAAAATAATGGCGTAGTCAATACCAAGTATCAAAAGACCGGCTGAATTGAGAATGGCAATGATCACAAATTCAGAGAATAACCCTACGAGATATCCCTGAATGACAAATTTAGTTTCTGATAATATCTCATCAACTTTCTTATCATTAGCAGTTCCAAAAAGTTTATGTATAAACGTTAGAATATGCTGTTGGTAAAACAAAAGCATAAAGATGTATACCGGTGTAAGAAAAACGGTAGCCAATACACTTCCTAAAGTCAGAAGTGTGTTGCCAATACCAAATTCTCCGTTCTGCAAAAAATTTTTCTTTTCCTGTTCAAACCAGATATTAATCTTCTTAACACTGATGTTAAAGTTATCCGAGGCCCATAATGCACATTGATGCAGCATGCCTTGAAGTTTCTTTGACAGTACAGGCATAGCTTCAATCAGGAGATTTGCCTGTGATGCCACCAACAATATCAATGTTATGATAATACCAAGCGCTATTCCTAATACGGATCCTATGGCTATGCCCCGATTAATCCCTTTCCGTTCGAAAAAATTGACAGCGGGGCTAATTAATATGGCAATGATGATGGCATAAATCAGAGGCAAAAGTATGCCCTGCGCTATATACATCATGCTGATCAGGAAGAAGAACCCAACCGTGAGCAGCGACCACTTCGCATAAAAAGGAAATTTCAGAGTACCAGGCATTATATGCGAATGGAATTGAGGGAATCCAGAACACCAAAGGCCCGCAATAACCATAAGACGACGAGAATCACAACAACTGCATTCAGTATGTTCTTGATTTTTCGATCCATGGGAATATAGGTATTCACCAACCAAAGGAGAACACCGACCACAATCAGTACGATTAAAAGGGTTACTAATGACATAGTTAAAGATTTTAGGTTGAGGTTCAAAGATAGGTTCATGCCCTTCCCTTGTCTTTATACAATTGTTCAATATCCTTATATGATTCTCACATTGCTATTATGGCAAAATTCTCTCTTTCCCTGCAAGGAATTCAGGTCCATAGCTCCCAAAAGGAAGTACTATTCTACAACAAGAATGGAGTGCCTGCTTCTTTTGGAAACAGGCACTCCATCTTTTGTAATGTATTTTACGCTTACTAACTAACCTTCCTGATCGGGGGCTAGAACAAAATAGAGAATCCCAGGTAAGCGGAATATTGATACAGCTATCTGGTACCGGCTCCTAGAGTGAACTTTTTCCTGAAATGATCTTCAGTAAGACAGCAATAACAGCAATGACCAGGAGAAGGTGGATTAAGCCTCCTGTATTAAACCCCACAAATCCAATGAGCCAACCAATCACCAATATGACTGCGATGATATAGAGCAAATTTCCCACATTAAAGTTTGTTTAGAAATATATTCAACTAAGTGAATCTCCAGAATTTCATAGCATTGAGAATCCTGAATGTCCATGAAACCTGCATCACCCTGTAAAGATGGATTACAGAAACAACTAAACTGTTATACAATTCACACATTACACCTCGCTACGCCTCTTTTGTCTGAGTTGCTTAAAAAACGTTGGTGTCAAACCAGTTACTTTTTTAAACTGGCTGGAAAGATGTGCTACGCTGCTATAGTTCAGTTTATAGGATATTTCGGTCAGATTGAGTTCGTCATATATCAGTAACTCCTTGACCCGCTCTATTTTATGAGCAATGATAAAGTACTCAATAGTGATACCTGTTACTTCTGAAAAAAGATTGGCCAGGTAAGTGTAGTCATAACTGAGTTTTTTGGAGAGGTAATCTGAAAAATTCATAGTGGGCCATTCTTTCTCATGATGTACCATCTCCACAATGACGGATTTTATTTTTTCAATCAATATGGCCCTTTTATCGTCCATTAATTCCAGCCCGGTTGCAGCCAATGCCTCTCTGAGTTGCTCTCTTTGCTGATTGGTAATAGCCTTTTCCAGTTCCACCTCACCAAAATCAACTGTCAGGTAATGCAACCTGAGTTTATCCAACTCTGATTTGACCATCATTTTGCACCTGATCGATACCATGTATTTGATGTAAATTTTCACCAGGCACTTTATTTAGGCTTTTAGCCAATCTTAAGAAATGGATACGTGCAGGCCAAATCAGGTACCCAATCGGTATTGGATTATGGTTGCTCCTGCTTCCCCTCTTCCAATTCACAGCAACCCTATACAGCTGAAGATGATTAAAGATACAAAAGTTGTGTCCCATGAGCAAATGGCCTATTTACGAATGATTCGCAGGACGATCCTTTGAATAAACAAATGATCCTGCAACACTACTTGCGTGCAGGATCATTTGTCTTTACTGACTAAGAATTTCTTCAATTGTATGTCTATCCGGCTTATTCCAGCGGGATTCTATTCCCATTCTGCGCCAGCCACATATCAAATGACTTTAGGGCCGGATTTAATTCTCTTGAGTAACTGACATTCCGTGTTGTATTACATACTTCATCAAAGTCATGATAAAACTGGAACATGTTTCCCAAATCATCTGCCCCGGGGAAGCCAAAGCTTCTATAAACCTCAGGCGTAATCTCATTGTACTTCACATCCTGCCCGATGGACTTTGCCAAGGCAGTAGCCATTTCATCACCTGTTAGCTGATCGCCTGCGATTCCAATCTTCTTGCCAACAAGTTGTGTGCCCTTCTTGAAAATACCGTAGGCACATTTGCCGATATCATCAGCACCAATACCTGCCATTTTCTTTTTACCCATAGGCAGGGTAAATACCAACTTACCATCAGGTCCAGGTTTAGGGCCCATGCCAAAATAAATCAGGTTGTCCCAATAAAACGAAGCAAGCATAAAAGTTGTAGGTACCCCGGCATCTGTAAAGAAATGATCTGATTCACCTTTGCCATCAAAATGCGGGACCTTATATCTGCCTTGCAGCGTTGGCATCCGGTTGTCTTCAAGTGGAATCCAATTCCTCGTGTCTTCCAATGTAGACCATATGGCATGTTTGATTCCGGCCTCTTTAGCGGCATCTGCCATATCCCTGGCATGCTGGGCTTCCTTCTCCGGAGAGAAATGGGACCAGAAAAATGTAACAAAAAAGGCACCATACGCACCCTGCAATGCCTTGACCATACTCGCTTTGTCATCAATATCCGCAGAGACGACTTCTGCTCCTAGTTTTGCAAGATCTTCAGCTTTATCCGAATGGATATTGCGCGTTACGACACGAACCGCAAATTCGCTATTGGGATCATTTAATATGGCGTGAGCCAACCCACCGCCCTGGGCGCCTGTGGCCCCAAATACTGCAATAATTTTCTTTTGTGACATAGATGGTTGTTTATTGTATAAAGTAATGATTCATAAACCGGCCGTGAGTCCGCACAATCAATAATGTACTTACCTGACTTCTTGCCTTGATCTCCCGGAAATGATTTTCAAGTGGTTTCAACAATACAATGTCTCATTGGTTCAACCACGCTATTAAAGATTTTAAAAAAATGGGGAATCGGTTCAACTCTCCGGAAATAAATAGTTTAAGACGAAATGAAGGAATGGGAATTTCTATCCTTTCGCATTAAACCTGAAGATGGGAGGCATCGAATCGCCCAGTAAAAAGCCCCATGGTTTTAAGGGCTTGATGTGATCTGCAATCAGTTTGATGATCGCTACCAGTGGTATAGAAAGAAACATCCCGGGTACACCCCACAATGCAGCTCCGGAAATAACAGCCAGGATAGAAATGAAGGCGTTGAGCTTCACCTTGGAACCAACAATTTTAGGGACCAGGAAATTATTGTCAATAAACTGAACAAAGAAATAAATCACTAAAACATATAACACGAATATGGGCGTTTTGGTTAGCAAGGCAATAATCATAAAAATAGTTGCGGCAATTAATCCTCCTACATACGGGATCAGGTTGAGTAGAGCCCCCATGCAACCCAGTAAGATGGCATATGGGATACCAAGCAACAATAGTCCGGCTGAATTCAATGCAGCCACAATCACAATTTCAACCGATAGCCCTACAAGGTAGCTTTGGATAATCCCTTTGATGGCCGTCAATATTTCGTTTACCTCATGGTCATTGTCGGCACCAAAAAGTTTATGGATAAACTTTAGTAAATGCGGCTGATAATACAAAAACATGATGATGTATGCAGGTGTAAGCAGAGCGGTGGCCAGCACACTTCCAACCGCGCTAATGGTGGATCCAATACCAAATTGACTGGAAGCTATTATATCTTTCTTTGCCTCCAGTAATAATGCATCAATCTTCCTGGGCCTGGTATTGAAATTGTCTGAAGCCCATGCTACAAACTGATCAATCATCATCTCAAATTTTGCCGTGAGTAAAGGCCATGCTTCAATCAAAACATCAATTTGGGATATGAAAAACAGAATGATTACCGCAATCAGGATCAGGGCAAAAAACAAGACCAAACCAACCGCGATAGCCCTGTTGACATGCTTAGATTCGAGGTAGCTTACCAAAGGGCTCAACAGGATAGCGATAATGGCCGCATAGATCAACGGGAGTAGGATCGTTTGGGCTATAGAAAGCATACTGATCAACAAATACAGGCCCGCCAGAAGCATGGTGAATTTTATATAGAAGGGCAATTTGATTGTTGTGTTCATTTGGCTGATATCCTGTTGTTTATTTCTGTTCGGCTCGTTCTTTTAATGCATGGTTCATCTCATGGAACCCATTCCGGGTATTGACATCCAATAATTTGCCAAAAAATGGAATTAGGATTCCCTTAAATTTTTCGCAATGCCTGAAAGTAGTAGAGCCATCGGCATTATCTGCCAACTCAAAGCGGTGCTCCCCATCAAACAAACCTGGAAACAGCAAGTGACCTAACCAACGGAATTCTGTCTCAGGATTAAAAACTTGCACTATGGGTTTTAATGTCATACCAGAAGCACCCGGAGGTTCGATTCTGACCACAATAGTCTCCCCAACCCTTACAGTTCCTGTTATGGACTTTATAAAAGGATTCCATTGCGGATAGGAAGCAAAATCCGTGAGAATCGCCCAGACCTTCTGGGGCGAAGCAAGGATCAGGATGTCGGTGACTATCTCTTTCATACAATAAACCTATATTTCAAAACAATAAGACCAATAATGGTCAATACAGCAATGGCGATGATCCATATGTTCTTTTCATAAAAGGAGAGAATCGTCATTATGAAACAAGAAACGGCACAAAGCATAGCCCCTGCCATATAAGGGTATAGCTGATCAATCGTCAGCTGGCCGGGAAATGTATGATCTAATCTGAAAAATTCGCCAATGATCCTGATCAATGCCAGGAATACAATAGCCAAGGCTATTCTGGAAATGCGTTTACTGCTTATCCCAATCATGTATACTTTATTGAGGAGAACCTCTTCTTACGTCCAAAATATAAATTTTACGGATGTCCTGCAAGTTTATGGTGGCATGTCCATGAAAAAAAGGCCCCGGATCACTCCGAGGCCAAAATAAAAAACCACACCACTTTCCGGATTACGAATTGATGGTAGTAATCCTGACAAATTTCTCTGAACTTGTCATGGATATACCGCAGCGCTTAGGTGCTGTTGTTTCATACGTATTTCCACAAGTGGTGCACACATAGTATACGGACGGTAAAGATTTTACAGTATTAGTCTCCAGGGCCGCCAAAGCCTTTTCATAATATATTTTATGCTTTTGTTCTGTCTTGTAGGCGTAATTCAAACTTAGCAATGATAGCTTGTTACCTACCGCGTTGGCATCGGTGATAAACTTAGGATACATCGTCGTTATCTCATACGACTCACCCGTGACAGCATCCATTAAATTTTCTTTGGTTGACTTTACGGTAAACGTCGGTGTTACAACCGGTATAGTCTGGCCTGCATCTTCCAACACAGCCTTGTGATTGTTAGCATGGGTTTTTTCAGAGGTTGAAGCTGCGGCGAATAACAAGGCTATTTCATGATAACCTTCTGCTTCTGCTTTTGTACTATAGGCTGCATACTTGGCGCTGGCGGTGGTTTCACCTGTGAAAGCTTCCTGCATTTCTGCGTAATTGAGCGCTACGGCATCCTGCATGCTGCCTGCAGTAGCTACGCCTTGCCTGGATTCCATATCAGAATCTTCGTTTTCTGTGTCTTCACCATCATTGATGGCTTCAGATTGTGTTAATGGCTTTTGCATGCCTCCCTGATCCTGTGGATTGCCTGCGCAGGAAGAGAATAGCGCCATGATTGTTAATGTGGCAAACGCCAGAATAAATGATATCGTTTTCATTTTATAGTATTTAGATTGTGTATTAACTGATTGATGATGCAAAGATGCAGGTGCATACATTCAGACAACCTCAAGCGATCCTTAAGATCAGCTTAAAAAAATCAGCGTGGAAATTGAAGGGTAAACGAGCTGCCGACACCAGGCACACTTTCTGCAAAGAGAAGGATGTGCTGCAAATCAACAAGTTTTTTAACGATGGAAAGCCCTAGCCCACTACCTTTAACGGTTGAGCTCCTGGCTTCATCAGCACGGTAAAAACGATTGAAAATATTGGGCAGATGTGTCGGATCTATTCCGTGACCATCATCCCGGATAGCAAGTGTATTTGAATCAGCATGCCATTCAACAGCAACATGGCCATTTTCCTTTCCATACTTGATACCATTGATCACCAAATTGGTCAATACTATTTCCAGGAAAAGCTTGTCACCGTAGACAACTACATTTGCAGGAACATCAATGTCAATCGAAATTTGCTTGGCGGCAGCTGGTTCCTTCCATTTTTCGCTTAACGTAGAAATCATGCCGGATAGAGCGATTGCCTCTTTTTGAGCCACTGTGGTTCCGGATTCAATTCTTGCCAGTTGCAATAATTGCTGCAATAATTCATCCAACCGGTCCACTTGCTTAATGATCCCGGTAATTTTCTCATCGTACATTTTTGGTTCTCTCGGCTTGCGGATCAGCACCTCCAGCGTACCACGAATAGCAGAAAGTGGAGTTCGTATCTCATGAGACGCATCACTGGTAAATTGTTTTTGCTGAAGCATACTGTCTTCAATGCGAACCAGGAGTTCATTCATTGTTTTGGCCAGTGTATACAATTCATCTTTTCGCTCAGGTAATATGAGTCTTGTACCTATGGTGGAATCACTGATCCCGGAAGTAGTCTTGATCAGTTGGTGAATGGGTTCGATGGCTTTGGAAGCTGCTAATGAAGAAGCAAAAAAGAGTACCACCAGTACCAACGGAAAGGCAATATATAAAACGAGTACCAGATTGTTGAGAATAATATAGGATTCCTGCCGGGAGATCGCAATGGTGAGTTGTCCGATAACTTCACCTGCGTCATTCATGACAGGAAACTGCCCCAATCTGATCTTCTGTCCGAAGATTTCATCATTGAAAAACATTTCCTGGACAATTTTTGGATTGAAAAGGAAATGGCCCGTCAGCAGATTGGTAGAGTGAAATATGACTTTGCCTTTTGTATCTACCAATTGCAGGAGCGTAGGATTGACCTCAACTTTGTTGTGCTCCGCTTCATCCCATTCCGGCATTTTGTTGATGATGATGGAATCTTTATGCCAATCAAGATTGGAGATCACCTCATCCTTTTCTGCTAAAATATCTGAATCAAGGTGTGCATACGATGACTCGTGCACCACCCAATAAATGACGACAAAAACCAGTGCTGTAATCAATGCAACAGCCAGCGTATTGAAGATCGCTATCCGGTTTTTAAATTTGAGGGTCATTCGTCCGATTCGATTTTATAGCCAACACCACGGATGGTGGTAATGAGCGAAGGATGTCCTGCATCATCCAGTTTTTTGCGCAAGGCATTGATATATACATCGATCACTGAGAAATTGCGATCAAAATGGACATCCCAAACTTTTTCAATAATGCGCGTCCGTCTGCATACCTTGCCCTTATTGCGTAACAAATATTCGAGAAGCGAAAATTCTTTTTGCGTTAGATCAACGATCGACCCATATTTGGTTACAGTATGCTTTTCAATATCGAGTTGAATAGATCCCGCTTTAAAAACGACTCCCACATTTTCCCTTGTCCTCATCAATACGCGTATTCTTGCCAACAATTCCTCAAAAGAAAATGGCTTGCGTATATAATCATTGGCTCCTGCTTCGAGACCAAATACGGCATCATCCACGGTATCCTTTGCGGTCAGGAAAATGATAGGAAGGGTTTTATTTTCGAGTCTGATCTGCCGGCAGATTTCTATACCATTGAGGCCAGGCAACATCCAGTCCAGCAGTACCACATCATATTCCTCCAGATTATCGAGTGCTAATTGTAATCCCTTTTTACCATTGTCAGCTACATCGACTGAAAACCCCTCTTCTGTCAATCCGTCGCGTATAAAATTGGCAATGGAGGTTTCGTCTTCAACTATCAGAATGCGCATGGTCGTCTGTTCAAATCCTTTGTATGTCAAAGGTAAGGATAGTTAATCATCCTCTTCTGCTGAGGTATTAAGGCCTGGCAAAGCTAATTCGACACCTGCACCATGGCTGTAGACCAATTGTCCTCCCAGATATCCGGTCCATCCTACTGATCCTATGGTTGCAGCAAACAAGACAATACTTACCCATTTGCTCCAGGAAGCCTGTGATTTAAAATAGAAAATGCCTGTCCTGAATAAAGCAGTAATAATGGAAAGCCAGAGCGTGATAGTGGCCGCTTGTTCATGCAATTCCATTGGTCCTTCCAAGGGGCCATCTTCGATACCTTCTCCGGCATAATCGCCACTGAGATAGGCCGCGCCGGCACCCATGGCACCGAGAATCAAGAGATAGAAGGCTGCGTTGCGAAAAAACTCCTTTTTGCTGACCAGGGCAATTACTTCAGACAGAAAGCCTGCCATAAGCAAGGCAATCGGGAAGTGGATGATCATAGCGTGAAGATGGGATGCAGAAATCATAGCGTTATAGTTTTATAACGCAAAGATTCAGCATCCCACCTTAAAGTACAGTTCGGAATTTATTAAGATTGGCTTAAGGGCGCTTCTAATAACTATCAAGTGGCAACATATAATTTCCATCATGTGCTGATCAACAACATGGGTTTCCAGCTATCCAATGGTTATTAGAGGCTCCCTTAAGTCGTAAGCCGATTTTTTCCTATTGGATCAATAACTTCCTGGTATAGATTCCAGTTCCATCATACACCCTTACAAAATAGATCCCTTTACCAAAAGCAGTGAGGTCAATTTCATTGAGTGATTTTTGTTCCAGATTTCTGACAGCATATACTTTCCTGCCTTCGCTATTGATCACATCCATTTGAAAATCGGATGCATCTGCAGCTTTCTCCATCTCGAGTTGGAAAATGCCATTGGATGGATTAGGAAATAAGTTGAATGCAGAGGCTGTTGGTTGGTTGCTGCTACTGAGGACGTTTTCAACAATGATCATGCCCTTCATACCACTTGAAGCATGTGGTACGCAAACATACCAGTGCGTACCTGGTGTAAGTTGTGCAGGCAGGATAAGTCCTCCGCCAAAGGGCGTATTGTAGCCAGGTAGCGGGGTGTTATTGTTAGCATTCCATGTTGCCTCACTTACTTCTTCCACTTTGTGTATGCCGCCGATATTGAAACGTACGGAATCGCCGAATAGGATGGTAATGTTTGCAGGAGCAAATTCAAATCCTGGTGTGGTGACGATATGCGTGGTGCAAAAAGCAGTCATACCAGAACTTACCAGGAGAATAGAAAGGAGAATTCTTTTCATGTTTATAGGTTTAAAGGTTCAAAATGTTTCTCTTGTTTAAAAGGGATGAGGTTGTTCCTTCGGTTGATTCAGTTAAAAGGCTCAAAATAGCCAACACACATTAATCATTACCTTAAAGGGAAAGGGAGACGATTATGGACAGGGGCTGTGACAAAACTACACATTCGGGAAGGTTTTTCATACCCCCTACCCCTAAGCATCACCTGAAAGGGGAAAAATGATGTCTGAACAGGGTGTTATAATGAAGCGATCAACCCCGTATTTGAGTTGATCGCCAACAATTCGGCAAGAGCTAACCTTGAGATTCTTCTTTCCAATTATATGTGCAACTTGAAGTTGCCTACTGAATGATAACCACTTGTGATTGTATTACATCCTTCCCTATAAGCTTGAGTATATAAGCACCTGCAGGAAGGTTTAGATGGAATTCACTATCGTCGTGCGCAAGGTTCATGTTGTACACCGATTCTCCCTGCATATTCAAAACGGATACATTTAGATCATCCTGATGATCATTGTTGATTCGGGACAAATAAAATGTACCGTTTCCTGGGTTGGGATAAATCTCATATAGAGGTTGATTTTGTCCCACTTTATCAACAGCAATAATAATACAAGAATAAATGTCAACATTTCCGGTATATCCACCTTCCTGAAAACTCAATCCACCTGCTACCAGAAAATGATCACCATCAGATGCAACGGAATGATTCACCACGTCATGGGTCAGATATTCAACAGTCCATGCTTCTTCCTCAGGATCATAGATATCGACCACTGCAGAGGAACTGATCCAAACACCGGCAGGGAGATCCATGGTGCCGCCCCCTGCGAAAAATGCTTTCCCACAGGTGGTGCCTGCATTATCCAGGAAAGCCCGTGCAACGGAGAGGCTACTTGTAGTCCACTCATCCGTATCCATATTATAAATATCCACCCTGTTACTTGGGGTGTTATTGTTTCGCATGCCACCGGCAATCACGATTTTGTTACCTGCGGTTGTAGCTGTCAAAAAACCTCTCGGTTCAGAAAGAGAATCAATGGACCACGTTCCCCTGGTAACATTATAGATATCAACGCGATTAGTGACTGTTATTGCTTGCGTATTATAACCTCCTGCAAACATGATAATGGTTTCTCCATTTGCATTATGACCAACAGCGCTTCCCATAGCAGCTCTTGGGATAGTGAGATTAGCTGTTGTCCAGCCTCCATCGGTAAAGGAATAAATATCTATCATATCATAACAAACACCTGTCAACAAATCTGCCCCACCAGCAAAATAAACAGTGTTATCGACGATTTGAGCTGCCATGCTAAAACGAGGCGCAGAGAGTTCAGCCGTTGACCATCCGCTAGATGGCCTGAATATATCCACCCTTGAACTGGGTTGAAATGTAGCCAGGTTCATTCCACCGGCAAAAAATGCCCAACCCCCACTTCCAACACCCGTAGGAAATGCCCTGGCTTCTGACAATTCCGTGAAACTCCAGATCTGCGTTTCAGTATTAAATATTTCGACTTTACTTCGAGCTCCTGTAAACCCTTGGCCGCCAGCAAACCAAAATTCTCCAGCGGATGGTGAACAAGCTCCCATGGATGTCTTTCCTTCAGATAAAAATGTCGATGTCCATTGCGTATAACCAATGGAAACTGTAAACAACAATACCAGGATGATGTACAACTTTTTCATGATTTACCTATTTATCCTGCACCAAAAAAATCATATTATCGGCATAAGGTATAGGTGAAAAAACAGAAAACGCAATGATCTACATCACTCAGGGTACTGATTCATGACAGTTCAGATTAGCCTCTAAGATCGTATCTTAATATGTTCAATCGTAAATCGTAAATCGTAAATCGTAAATCGTAAATCGTAAATCGTAAATCGTCAATCGTCAATCGTCAATCGTCAATCGTCAATCGTGAGGCGTGAGTTGTGAACCTATCTGACGGTCACAGGCTGCCTTTCATTGCTCATTCAATAGATGCAGTTTTAGTATATTGATTTGAAGATATAAATCTTCAAATATCGAGAGGCCAAGTGTCCTGAGTCTGACGTCTGCGTGTCTGACATCTACAATCTAAAAGGAATCGTCATTTTTTTTTACCCAGGCTACACATACTCTTCTGGTCCCGGGACCGACGGAGGTGTCTTTGCCTTGCGCATCAGCCTAATGT
>Ga0138256_10006016_pt1 | contig 12851 bp, 12 predicted proteins | sample KNB2016incub_MG_FD_105486 | JGI IMG/M metagenome (GOLD analysis project Ga0138256, IMG submission 105486) | Active sludge microbial communities from wastewater in Klosterneuburg, Austria - KNB2014incub_MG | ecosystem: Engineered > WWTP > Activated sludge > Unclassified | place: Austria... | reverse complement strand
TGGCGCTGGTGAACAGCAACGAGGCCAAGCGCGCCATGGGCGACAGCTTCGACGACATGAAGAAGCGTTACACCGAGAAGGGCTACAACCACTACTACCTGCTGGACAAGGACCACCAGGTGGCCGATGCCTTCGCGGCGCGCACCACCCCGCACGTGTTCCTCTTCGACAAGGACCTGAAGCTGGTGTACAAGGGCGCGGTGGACGACCGGGTGGAGAAGGCCGCCGACGTGAAGCAGCCCTTCGTGCGCAACGCCATCACCAACCTGGCCGAGGGCAAGCCCATCGATCCGGCGGTGACGCGCAACATCGGGTGCAGCATCAAGCGCGTGGAGCACACGCACTGAAGCGATCTGTGAACAACGCCTGTGCGGCCGCTCCACCGGGGCGGCCGCGCTGTTGATAAGAGGCGCCGGTCCGCAGCGGCGAAGCGTCGTTCCTTTGTGCGAAAGGGAAAGCGGACATGAACGTGCTGCTGATCGGAAGCGGGGGCCGCGAGCACGCCCTGGCTTGGAAACTGGCCCAGAGCACCCTGCTCGACGCCCTGTACATCGCCCCGGGCAATCCGGGCATGGCCCGCCACGGGCGGTTGGTGGACCTGGACCTGCACGACGGCAAGGCCCTGCGCCGCTTCCTGCTGGACAACCGGATCCGCATCGTGGTGGTGGGCCCCGAGGGCCCGCTGGTGGACGGTCTGCACGACCGCATCGCCGATGACCCGAAGCTGGCGGACATCACGGTGATCGGCCCGCGGGCCGCGGCCGCGCGCCTGGAGGGCAGCAAGGACTTCGCCAAGGAGTTCATGTTCCGCCACAACATCCCCACGGCGGCGCACCGCACCTTCCGCCAGGGCGAGCTCAAGGAGGCCATCGCGCACCTGGAGCGGGTGAAGCCGCCGTACGTGCTGAAGGCCGACGGCCTGGCCGCCGGCAAGGGCGTGGTGATCACCAGCGACCGCAGGGAGGCCGAGAAGGTGCTGCGCGACATGCTGGAGAAGGGCCGTTTCGGCACCGCCGGCGAGCGCGTGGTGATCGAGGACCACCTGGCGGGCATCGAGGTCAGCGCCTTCCTGATCACCGACGGGCGCTCGTTCAAGATGCTGCCCGCGGCCAAGGACTACAAGCGCATCGGCGACGGCGACACCGGCCCCAACACCGGTGGCATGGGCGCCGTGAGCCCCGTGCCCTTCGCCGACAAGGACTTCATGCAGAAGGTGCACGACCGCATCGCCGCGCCCACCATCCGCGGCCTGCAGCAGGAGGGCATCGCCTACCAGGGCTTCCTGTTCATGGGGCTGATGAACGTGGGCGGCGAGCCCTACGTGATCGAGTACAACGTGCGCCTGGGCGACCCGGAGGCCGAGGCCATCCTGCCGCGCCTGCGCAGCGACCTGATGGACCTCTTCGAAGGCATCGCCACCGGCACCCTCAGCGAGCGCCACGTGGACGTGGACGACCGCACCTGCGTGAGCGTGGTGCTGGCCAGCGAGGGCTATCCCGGGGAGGTGGCCAAGGGGCGCGCCATCCACGGGCTGCAGGAGGTGCGCGATGCACTGGTGTTCCACGCCGGCACGGCCGAGGGCCCTCAGGGCCTGGTCTCCGCCGGGGGGCGCGTGCTGGTGGTCACCGCCATGGGCAAGGACCTGGAGCACGCGATCCTGAACACCTACACGCAGGCGGCGGGCGTCACCTTCCAAGGGCGGCAACTGCGCACGGACATCGGGCACGACCTGGTGCGCCAGCCGACGAAGAGCGGTGTGGTGCAGGCCTGATGGGGAGCGATCAGAGCATGCCGCCCTGTTCCTTCGCCTTCCGGTTGTACCGGCCCTGCAGACGCATCCAGTAGATGGCGCCGAAGCCCAGCACGCAGGAGAAAAGCACCGGCGGCAGCCAGCCGAACGGCGTCAGGAACCAGTCGAAGGTCTTCTGCATGAAGTGACCGATGCCGAACCAGATCTGTTGCATGGTGCGCGTGCTTAAGGCCCGCCAAAGATAGGATCCCGCTCCATCCGCATGCTCGTCCGCGCCTACCGCACCTACCAGCCGGCGCTCCTGTTGGGGCTGCTGGTGCTGGCCCCGGCCGTATGGTCGGGCCTGTTCGTGCATGGCGCACCGGTTCCGCCAGGGCCTCACATGCCGGGCTACCGGCCCTTCGCCCTGGCCTTCGCGCTGTGGCCGTGGACAGCGCCGCTGACCGGCGTACTGGCCACCCTGGCGCTGGGCCTGCAGCTGGACCGCCTGGCGAACGACCGCGAACTGTTCGAACGGCACCATCACCTGCCGGCGCTCCTCTTTCCGCTGTTGCTGGCCATGGGGCCACTGCGCATGGCGCCCGATCCGGCGTTGCTGGGCATGCCGGCCGCCCTCCAGGCCTTGCGGATCACCTGGGGCACGCAGGGTCGCACCCGCGCCCTGGGCCCCTTGTTCGACGCGGGCTGCCTGATCGGTGTCGCCGCGCTGCTGTACTTCCCGTACGCGTTCCTCGTGGTCGTGCTGTGGGCTTCGGCGGCCGTGATGCGCCCCTACGGCTGGCGCGATTACGTGGTGCCCCTGCTGGGCACGGTGGTGGTGCTGATGCTGGCCTGGGCGGTGGTGGCGCTCTCGCAGGCCGGTGGATGGGCGCCGATGGGCACCCTGGCCCTGCGCACGCCCGAGCCCCGGTCCGCGCATTGGCTGCGCGACCGTGCTGCGCCGGCGTTGGTGGCCGTGCTCCTCCTGGTGGCCATCCCCGTCCTGGCCGGGTTGTACCAGCGCAGCATCATGCGCGAGAAGAACGCCCGCGCCTCCTTCCTGGCCTTCGCCTTCGCCTGCCTGCTGCTGCTGGGGTTCGCCGCCGTGCTGGGCCACCCGCTGCCCGCCGTGCTCGTGGCCTGCCCGTTGGCGGTGGTGCTCAGTTACCCCTTGGCGGCCACACGCCGCCTCTGGCTTGCTGAGCTGACGGTGGCCGCTCTGCTGCTGGCCGCCGTGGCCGGCCCATGGTGGGGCTGAATACCTTTGAGGCCCCTGCGCACAGGCGCAGCACCATCCACCATGAAGTGCGGCGTCGTCATCTTCCCCGGCTCCAACTGCGATGAGGACATGATCCAGGTGCTGGAGGACCAGGGCGGAGGTCCGGTGGAGCGGCTCTGGCACAAGGACCACGACCTGCGCGGCTGCGACCTGGTGGTGCTGCCCGGCGGCTTCAGCTACGGCGACTACCTGCGCAGCGGGGCCATCGCGCGCTTCTCGCCCATCATGCAGGAAGTGGCGGCGCATGCGAGGAAGGGCGGCCTGGTGCTGGGGGTGTGCAATGGGTTCCAGGTGCTTTGCGAGGCGGGCCTGCTGCCCGGTGCGCTGCTGCACAACAGCGGTCAGCGCTTCATCTGCCGCAACGTGCACATCACGCCCGCCACCAAGCGCACGCCCCTCACGGCGGCCATCACGCGCAAGGCCCTCACCGTCCCCATCGCCCACGGCGAGGGCCGCTACCACATCGACGCGGCCGGCCTCAAGCGGCTGAAGGAGGAGGACCAGGTGCTGTTCCGCTACTGCGACGCGGAAGGCCGCATCACCGATGAGGCCAACCCCAACGGCAGCCTGGACCACATCGCGGGGGTGTGCAACACGGGCCGCAACGTGTTCGGCATGATGCCGCACCCGGAACGCGCAGCCGCGGCCATCCTGGGCAATACCGACGGGGTGGCGCTCTTCAAAGGGCTATTGCAGGCCGTGACCGCCTGAGCCCGCCGGAGCGAAGAGCGGCCGCACCGGTCCGTTTTCCGAAGGGTCCACCCACAGTTCCGTGCTCGTGTCCGTGCGGCCTTTCCAGCCCACCAGCCGAAGGCCAGGTGCGGGCAGGGCCTGCACGCGCAGGGGTGCCCCGGCGAACGCCATGATGCCGTGCGTGCCCGGAGCGAGCGCGATGCCGTCCATCATCAGCCGGCCTTCCCGCGGGTCTGGCGCGTGCACCGTCAACGGTCGCAGGTCGGACCCGGTGCGGCGTGCCAGGTCGCGCATCAGGTGGCGCGCACGCTGCTGGGCGTGGGCCCGCAGGTCGGCGTGGCACTCCTCCGGAGCGGGCGTGGCCATGCGGTGCTGCCACAGGGCGTGGTCGGCGCGCATCAGGTCGGCGTGGGCCGCGTAGAGGCTGTCGGCCAGCGCCGAGGCGGCGCCGGGTTCGAAGACGGTGGCGGCCAGGGTGGCCAGCCGGGCCAGCAGCAGCGGTCGCAGCTGCGGATGTTCGAGCAGCACGGACAGATAGGGCGCCGCGGGCAGCGGGGCCTCCGCGATGCGCTCCACGCTCGGATCCTCCGGCGGGGCCCACAGGTCCATGTCATAGAGCACCCAGCGCCAGCGGCCGCCGGGCTGCGCGGGGCGCCAGCAGCGCATGTTCAGGTCGTGGTCGGCCCGCCCGGTCCACAGGTCGAAGCAGGCCAGTTCGATCAGGCTCTCCACGTCCATCAGCTCCTGCAGACTGTCCAACGGCGCATGCCGGGCGAGCCGGTCGAGGGCGCGGTCGTACGCGGTGCGGTCGCCCTTCACCACGCGCCCTTCGGGCCCCTCCACGATGTCCAGGTGCTCGGCCTCCGTGCGGGTGAGCAGGAAGTCCTCGTTCTTGGCCGGCATCAGGCGGTAGGCGCCCTGCGGCGCGCCGTTGAGGGTGAGGGGCACCGGGATGCCGGGCTGCACCTCGAGCCGGTCGCCGGCGCGGTGCACGGCCACCTCGGCGAAGAGGTTGCGCAGCAGCGCGTGGGGCGTGGCGTCGGCACGGAGCACCACGTTGCGCCAGGTGCCGCCGCCCGGCAGGTGCAGCCGGGGCGTGCCGTCCGCGGAGCTCAGGTTGAAGGAGCGCTTGGGCAGGCTGCGCGATCCGGAGCCGGAGAGCCGCAGGCGCACGGCCACCGCGGCCGTGTCCGCCAGACCAGGCAGGGCCACGTGGGCGGGCCGCACCCACGCCTCTCCCGTTCGGGTGTGGTTGGCGCGGTCGCCCGTGCTCAGCAGGCCCCGCTCGGGGTCGTGGAGCTCGGCGGGGTCGATGCAGAGGGCCGCTCCCTGTGGGCTGACCTCACCACGCACCCACGTTTCGGCACTGGGCAGCAGGTCGGGCCGCCAGGCCACGGCGCGGAGGGTCCGTCCTTCATCGAGCATCACCGCCCCGTCGGCATGGGTGCCATGCGCAGGGGTGGGCGGGCTGCCGTCCGTGGTGTACGCCACCGCGCATCCTGCGCAGGCGCTGAACCGGAGCCCTTCAGCGGTGTGCTCCACCGCAGGGGCCGGTGCGCGTCCCTGGATGCGATGATCGGCGCGGTTCGGCGCGCCGGGGCTGGGCAAGGGCAGGTAGCTCCACGTACCGGCCCCGTCCGTCAGGCGGCCGATGGAGACGTTCGGTGGCACCTGGCGCCAACTGAAGGCATCCAGGAGGCGCCCTCCGTCCGCACCGAAGAGCAACAGATCGCCGCCCGCGGCAGGAAGGTGCAGCACCTGCGGGTCGCCCCAGCGGGATGTCTTGGTGGAGAGCACCTTCACCACGCGCCGTTCGCCGGGCGGCAGGGGCGGCTGTGCGGGCAGGGTGATCCGGTAGCTGCCTCTGACGAGCTGCAGACCGACGAGGTCCACTGGCCGGGCATCCGCGTTGAAGAGCTCGACCCAACCGGTATCCGCCGGATGCGTCATGGGCCGCAGTTCGTTGATGCGCACGGCTTGGCCGCGTACGCCGGCCGCGGCCAGCACGGCCAGCAGAACGGGGGCGCGACGGGCGGACATGGTGCCAAAGGTGGGAAGGCTTGGCGGGTGGGGCGGTGTGTGCGGGCCACTGCGGTCTGCTTACCTTGGCGGCACTTCAACCCGAACCGCACCCATGCGCCATTCGACCCTATTCCTCCTGACCGGCCTCTCGCTGAGCGCCATGGGCCAGGGGACCATCACCAACGTGCAGATCACGCCCAATCCGCTCACCGAATGCACGTTCATGAACGTGACGGTGATCGGCACGATCCCGGGCAACGCCCAGGTGACGGGCTTCACGCCGGGCCAGACGGGCAACACGATCACCCTCGTGATGAACGCCTCGGGCACGGGTGGGGGCACGGGCTCGTTCAACCAGCCGCTGCCGCCGCTGGGTCCTTATCCGGCGGGGGTATACACCATCCAGGTGTCGCTGGAGCTGAACGGCAACATCGTGGACACCGAAAGCCTCCAGCGCACCGTGCAGCCGGGGGTGAACCCGGACGCGGGTACGGATGCTTCGGTCTTCGGGGTGTGCGACACCGATCCGAACTTCCTGCTCATCAACGAGCTGGGCGGTTCGCCCGATCCCGGGGGCGTGTGGACCAACCCGCTGAACCAGCCTCACAATGGCAACTTCAACCCCGGCACGGACCCGGGCGGGTTCTACCTGTACACCATCGAGGCCCTGGCCCCGTGCAGTACCGTGCAGAGCAGCGTGTACATCGAGTACGCGCCCAATGGCGATCCCGGTGACGATGGCGCCGTGACCGTGTGCGTGAACGGCACGCCGATCGACCTGTTCGCCAACCTGCAGGGCACCCCGCAGACCGGAGGCACCTGGAGCGGCCCCAGCCCGGTGGTGAACGGGCAGTACGATCCCGCCACGATGACGCCCGGCGCTTATGTGTACACGGTGCCGGGCATCGGCAACTGTGGCGATCCTTCGGCCACGGTGACGGTGACGGAGGCCAACCTGCCCAACGCCGGCACCGCCGTGCCCATCACGGCCTGTGCCACGGACACCAGCATGACGCTCAGCATCGGGCTCACGGGCAACCCGCTGCAGACGGGGGTATGGCTCGATCCGCAGGGCTTCCCCCTGGGCCCCTACAACGTGGTCATCAACCCGTCCATCTACGGCCCGGGAAGCTTCACGTTCCGCTATGTGGCCATCAACACGTTCTGCCCGAACGACACCACGAGCGTACCGGTGACGCTGCAGCCGGCACCGTGCGACATCAGCGTGCAGGAGAACGCCGCCGGGGTGACGCGCTTCACGGTGATGCCCAATCCGGCGCATGACCGGGCGACCATCGAGGTGGCCTTCACGGCCGGCCTGGGCGCCGTGCAGCTGGAGCTGCTGGGCACGGACGGCCGCTTGGCGCGCCGCGCGCGGCTGTCGGGCAACGGCCGTACCGACCTGCGCCACGAGCTGGACCTCACCGGACTGGATGCCGGGGCCTACTTGTTGCGCCTCACCACCGACCGCGGCAGCGTGTCACGCACCCTGGTGGTGGAGTAGATCGGACTGAACTGTTCCGTCGCGGGGCGGCGCATCACGCGATGCGCCGCCCCGCGCGCTTCACAGGGCGTTGCGCGTCACCCAGTAACGCCAGGCCACCAGCAGCTTCTGCGCACGGCCCAGGCGCGTGAGGTCCTTGTCCCAGAGCTTGGGCAGCAGGGCCCTGTTCAGGCGGGCCAGCAGGCGGAAGACGGCGCGGCGCATCGTGGTCAGGTGCACTTGGTGCCGCACTCCTCATCCTCCCATTCCAGTTCGATGGTGGCGTGGTGGATGCCCTGTTCGCGCAGCACCTCACGGGCACGGACCTTGATGGCCAGGGCCTCCTGATGCTCCACGCCGGACACCACCAGGTGCACGGTGTGCACCACGAAGCTGCCGTCCAGGCTCCAGGTATGCTGGTCGTGCAGGTCGCGCACATGCGGGATCGCCAGCAGGTGGTTGCGCACGGCGGCCAGGTCGATGCCCTCGGGCACGTGCTGCATCAGGATGGCGGTGCCACGCCGCAGGGTGCCCACGGCGTTCACCAGGATGTAGAGGCTGATGCCCACGCTCAGCAGCGGGTCCACCACGGCCCATCCCGTGTAGTGGATCACCACGGCGCCCACCAGCACCGCGGCCCAGCCCAGCACGTCCTCCAACAGGTGCAGGTAGGCGCCGCGCTCATTGAGGGTGGCCCCGCGGTGCAGGCGCCAGGCCGCCAGGCCGTTCATGGCCAGGCCGAAGAGGGCGATGCCGAACATGCCCGCCGTATCCGGTGTCTCGGCGTGCATCACCTTGGGCACGCTCACCACCAGCATGCCCACGGCCCCGGCGATCAGCACCAGGCTGGTGAGCCAGCCGCCCAGCATGCTGTATCGGCCGTAGCCGTAGCTGTAGTGCGCGTCGCGGCCCCTGAGCGCCACGCGCTGCAGCCACCATGCGGTGCCCAGCACCAGGCAGTCGCCCGCGTCGTGCAACGCGTCGGTGAGCACCGCCATGCTGTGCGTCCACCAGCCGCCGGCGAGCTCCACCAGGGTGAAGGCCAGGTTGATGAGGAAGGCCGTGCGCAACGCCCGCGCGCCATCGGCATGCACGTGACCGTGCGGATGCACTTGGTCAGGATGGGCGTGGCCGGCGTGTGCGTGTCCCACGGGGGGAAAGGTAGGGCGGTGATCGGATGAGCCTGCCGGACCGCTGATCGCGCCTTCGGGAGCACGGGTCCCTCCCCGACGTGTCCACCGCTACCTTTCGCCCATGACCACCTCCGTCGCACCCGCGCCGCGCACCTTCGGGCAGAAGGTGGGGCGCTTCACCGTCCGGCTGCTGTTGCTGGCCCTGGCCGTGCTGCTGGCTTGGCTGCTGTTCATCTACTTCGCGGTGTACAGCGAGGGCAGTCGCAGCGGCATGGTGATCAAGCTCAGCAAGCGGGGTGTGGTCTTCAAGACCTGGGAGGGCCAGTTGAACATGCAGAGCTTCGGGGCCATGGACCCTTCGGGCGCATCGCTGAACGAGGTGTTCAACTTCAGTGTGCAGAAGGGCGACAAGGTGCTGTACCGCGAACTGGAGGAGGCCAGCCTGAGCGGCGAGCGGGTGAACCTGTACTACGTGGAGCGCTACGCCAGGCTGCCATGGCGGGGCGAGACGACCTACTTCGTGACGCGGGTGGAGCGCAACGGGGCGCCGGCGGCCTCGGACCTGGACAAGTCGCCGGTGGGGCACTGATCAGCCCACCACCACGCGACCGGTCTTGCGGGCCAGCGCCACCTTGGCGGTGAGGAGCCGCATCTTTTCGCGGATGATGCCGGCCTGTTCACCGGCCTCCGTCGCGTTGCGCAGGCGTTCGTCCAGCTCTTCGAGCATGCGGTCCAACCGACGCTCACGCAGGATGTCGACGCCCTCCTCGAGCGCGTCCAGCAGCTTGTCGCGCTCGTGGTTGGTGTGGATGCGATGGCGCTCCTTCCAGTTGGGGCTCAGCAGGTGGCGCTCGGTGAGCAGGTCGATGGCCAGGTCGCGCCAGCCGGGCTGCTCGTGACCGGCATACCGGGCGGAGTCCACGGCCTGGCCCAGGTTGCTCGCATGGCGATAGTCCAGGTAGATCTCCTTGAAGAGCGGCTCGTCGAACAGGATGTCGTCCAGGGCCAGCAGCTCGAACATGAGCTCGGCCACGCTGGTCTCCCCTTCGCTGGTGCTTCCATCCTCGTTCTGGAAGGGCACCAGGATGCGCTCGTGGCCGTAGTTGAGCAGCATGCGCAGCAGGTCGCGCTCCTGGGCGTTGGTGCCTTTGATGGGCGCGGGCGGCGGCTGGGGCGGCTGCAGCTCGGGCGCCACGGCCTCGGGCGCGTCACCAGCACCCTGCTGCTTGCGGTAGGCGCGGCGCAGCACCTTGTTCAGCTCGCTGATCAGCGCCTGCTCGCTCACCTCCAGCAGCCGGCCGCACTGCTGGATGTAGAGCTGGCGCAGCACCTGGTCGGGGATGCGGGCGATGCTCTCCACGATGTCGTGGATGGCGGCGGCCTTGCGCACGGGGTCGCCGCCGGTGTCCTGCACCAGCAGCTCGGTCTTGAAGGCCAGGAAATCCTTGGCGCTGTCGCGCAGGAAGGCCTCCACCTCGCCGCTGGGCCGGCTGCGTGCGAAGCTGTCCGGGTCCTCCCCGTCGGGGAAGAGGACCACCTTCACCCCAAGGCCTTCGGCCAGGATGAGGTCGATGCCGCGCAGACTGGCCTTGATGCCGGCGGGATCGCCGTCGTACAGGATGGTGACCTGTCGGGCGTAACGCTTGATCAGCCGCACCTGGTCCTCGGTGAGGCTGGTGCCGCTGCTGGCCACCACGTTGTGGATGCCGGCCTGGTGCAGGCTGATCACATCGGTGTAGCCCTCCACGAGCAGGCAGATGCCGCTGTCGGCGATGGCCTTCTTGGCGAAGTGGATGCCGTAGAGCGAGCGGCTCTTGATGTAGAGGGCGCTCTCCGGGCTGTTGAAGTACTTGGGCAGCTTCTTGTCGCTGCGCAGGGTGCGGGCGCCGAACGCGATCACCTGGCCGCCCAGGCCGTGCACGGGAAAGGTGACGCGGCCGGCGAAGAAGTCCCAGGCGGTGCCATCCTCGCGGCGCTTGATCCATCCCGCCTTCTCCACCAGCTCGGGGTCGAAGCCCTGGTCGCGTGCCGCAGTGGCGAAGGCGGCGCCCTGCTCGGGCACATAGCCCAGCTGGAAGGTGCGGATCACCTCCTCGCGGAAGCCGCGTTCGCGGAAGTAGGCCAGGCCGATGCGGCGCCCCTCGTCGGTGTCCCACAGCTGGCCCATGCTCCATTCGGTGGCGAAGCGCTGGATGGCGGCCAGGCTCTCGCGCTCGCTGTGCTCCAGCTGCTGCTCGGGGGTGGCCTCGGCCTCGGGCAGGTCGATGGCGTACCGCTTGGCCAGCCAGCGGATGGCCTCCACGTAGCTCAGGTGCTCGTGCTTCTGCAGGAAGGTGATGGCATCGCCGGCCTCGCCGCAACCGAAGCACTTGAAGATGCCCAGCGCGGGGCTGACGTTGAAGCTCGGCGTCTTCTCGTTGTGGAAGGGGCACAGGCCCAGGTAGCGGGGACCCTTGCGCTTCAGGGCCACGAAGTCGCCCACGACCTCCTCGACGCGGACGGCGTCCTTGACGCGTTGGATGGCATCGGGGGCGATCACAGGGCGGCCCGCGCGTTCAGCGGGGATCGAAGGTAAGGTGCGTCTGCCCGGGGGTCAGCGTTCGGCCGTCACCGTGCCGGTGCTGTCGTAGACCACGGTCTTGATCAGGGCCCCCGCCTCGTCGTGGAAGCGCCATTCGCCCACGGCGGTGCCGTGGTGGTTCTGGCCGAGGTAGCGCACCGAGCCGTTGGTGTGGAAGACCACCACGGGCCCGTGGGGCCTGCCGTCGCGGTACTCCGTCTGGCTCAACAGGCGGCCCTGCGGGGTGAAGCTGCGCCAGATGCCCTGGCGGTGCCCGTCGCGCAGCACCCCGCGCAGGACGGTGCCGTCAGGCAGCTGCTGCACCTGCGGACCGTTCAGCGTGTCGCGCGGGATCGTGCCGGTGGCCGTGACCTCCGGGGTGGATGGGGCGGGGGCGGGGTCGCCGCAACCCGTGGCGAGCACGAGGCTGGTGAGCATGGCGGGGACGGCGAAGGAGCGGAGGGACATGGGGCGGATCATTTCTCGCGGTCCACGGTGAGCTGCACGAGCCCTTCGAGGGAGCGGCGTGCGGGGGTGTCGGCGAAGGTGTGCAGCACGGCCAGGGCCTGGTCGCGGTGTTCCAGCATGCACTGGCGGGCATGGGCCACACCGCCGGCCTCCACCACACGGCGCACCACGCGGTCCACGGCGGCGGGGTCCTGCCGGCGGGCCTTTACGGCGCGCACCATCCAGCGCCGGTCATCCGGGCTCACCTGGCGCAGGGCATGGATCAGGGGCAGGGTGAGCTTGCGCTCCTTGATGTCGAGCCCGGTGGGCTTGCCGGTGCGGGTGCTGTCGTGGCCGGCCACGGGGTAGTCGAACAGGTCGTCCTTGATCTGGAAGGCGATGCCGGCCAGTTCGCCGAAGCGGCGCATGCGCTCCACCTCCTCGGGGGTGGCGCCAGCGGCCGCGGCTCCGCTGGCGCAGCAGGCGGCGATGAGGCTGGCGGTCTTCTGGCGGATGATGTCGAAGTAGACCTCCTCGCTGAAGTTCAGCGAGCGGGCCTTCTCCAGCTGCAGCAGCTCGCCCTCGCTGATCTCGCGCACGGCGCGGCTCACGATGCGCAGCAGTTCGAACTGGCCTTTGTCCACGGCCAGCAGCAGGCCGCGGCTCAGCAGGTAGTCGCCCACCAGCACGGCGATCTTGTTCTTCCACAGCGCGTTGATGCTGAAGAAGCCGCGGCGCAGCGGGCTGCCGTCCACCACGTCGTCGTGCACCAACGTGGCGGTGTGCAGCAGTTCGATCAGGCTGGCGGCCACGAAGCCGGCATCGTTCACCGGGCCGAACTGGCGGGCGCTGAGCAGGGTGAACATGGGCCGCATCTGCTTGCCCTTGCGCTTCACGATGTAGTGCATCACCCGGTCCAGCAGGGCCACGCGGCTGCGCATGGCCTCGCGGAAGCGCCCCTCGAACACACGCATCTCCTCCGCGATCGGGCGCTGGATCTCCTCGAGGCTGGGCATGTTCCGGGGGCGGGGTGGCAAAGATGCGCATGGACCGCACGGTGGCCGCGCGGATCGGTGCGGCGCCTTACATTCGTGGGGCATGCGCACCCCCCTTTTCCGCGTCGCCCCCCTGCTCGCCGTGGTCGCCGCCCTGCTGCTGGCCGTTCCGGTCCGGGCCCAAGGCAAGCCGGGCAAGAAGAAGACCGGCGTGGTGTTGTACCGCGACATGGTGGCGGCCAAGTGGGACACGGTGAAGTGCGTCAAGAACGCCATCAAGCTCAACCCGCTGCTTTTCTTCCGCGGGGAGATCCCGCTGCTGTACGAGCGGGCCCTGACGCACCGCCTCAGCATGGAGCTGGGCGTGGGCTTCACCTGGCGCAACTACCTCAACCTGAGCGTGGGCAACAACGATGCGGACGACTACGGGGCGGGCACCAACATCATCGCCAAGCCCACCTACCACCTGGGCATCCGGTGGTACCACTCGGACGACATCGAACCGCAGGG
>Ga0138256_10006015_pt1 | contig 12851 bp, 9 predicted proteins | sample KNB2016incub_MG_FD_105486 | JGI IMG/M metagenome (GOLD analysis project Ga0138256, IMG submission 105486) | Active sludge microbial communities from wastewater in Klosterneuburg, Austria - KNB2014incub_MG | ecosystem: Engineered > WWTP > Activated sludge > Unclassified | place: Austria... | reverse complement strand
GGAGTAGCCATTGAACCCGCCTCGCAGGCGGGTTCAATGCGTTAACAGCCCCGTCACGCGGGAATAACTCTTGCTGCCAACCAACTGGTTTCCCCGTGACTGTTTGCCCCTGGTGAATTGAACCCATAGACTTAGCGCTTACGCCGTCCATTTGACCCATCGGGAGACTGTCATGGTTCGCAGCCTGATCGTTGCGTTGCTTTGCCTGGTTTGCGCCAATGCGCTGACGGCACAGACCGTGCAAAACACCTGCGTGGAAGTCAGTGCGGTCGCGCAAGTCAGCCCTCCCCAAATCACGTTCAACTGGCCGGTCGATGCGACGGCCCTGGGTTACACGGTTTATCGACGGGCGATCGGTGCTACCTCCTGGGGCAGTGCCCTAACCACACTTCCAGCCGGCGCCATCACCTGGGTGGATACAGGCGTCGCGTTGGGACAATCCTTTGAGTACCGATTCGATAAGTCCGGCAGCCCGACTGGCCGCGGGTTTTGCCAGGCCGGTATCCAGGTGCCTGCTGTGCACAGTCGCGGCAAGGTCATCTTGATCGTGGCCGACAACCACGCGACTTACCTGTCTACCGAGCTGGCGCGCCTGATCCAGGACTTGATTGGCGACGGCTGGGAGGTGCTCAGGCACGATGTTGCCATCACCGCAACGGCCGTCGCGATCAAGGCACTGGTGGTTGCTGACTACAACGCTGACCCCGCTAACGTCAAAGCCGTGTTCGTGTTTGGTGACGTGGCCGTGCCCTACTCGGGAAACTCAGCCTGGGACGGCCACGCCGATCACCAGGGCGCATGGCCCTGTGACGGTTTTCTGGGCGACGTGAACGGTACGTTCACGGACTCAACGGTAAACAACACCACTCCGGCTCGGGTGGAAAACGACAACGTCCCCGGCGACGGCAAGTATGACCAGAGCCAGTTCCCCTCAACGCTCGAGTTGGCGGTTGGCCGCGTCGATCTCGCCAACATGCCGGCCTTTACCGCAGTTGAACGCGACTTGCTCAAGGCCTACCTGAACAAGAACCACGATTTCCGGCACAAGATCATCTCCTGCCAGGAACGCGCCGTGATTGACGACAATTTTAGCTACTTCAGCGGCGAGGCCTTTGCCTCAAGTGGCTGGCGCAACTTCGCGCCCATGTTTGGCGCGGCCAACAGCGCAGCTGGCGACTACTTCACATTGCAGAACACGGCTTCAGGGCCTGGTTACCTCTGGAGCTACGGGTGCGGCGGTGGCAGTTACACCAGCGCAGGCGGTGTGGGAAGCACAACGAATTTTGCCACGAGCACCAACCGCAACATCTTCACGATGATTTTTGGCAGCTACCACGGCGACTGGGACATCGCCAACAGCTTTCTGCGCGCGCCCCTTTGCTCGGGCTGGACGCTGACCAATGCGTGGGCTGGGCGCCCCGGCTGGTCGTTTCACCCCATGGCGCTGGGAGAGTCGATTGGCTACTGCGCCCGTTACTCGATGAACGACACCAGCCCCTACAATCCCTCGGCCGCGCGAGGCTGCCATATGGGCCTGATGGGCGATCCCACACTCAGAATGCATGTGGTTGCGCCGGCCTCGAGCCCCGTGGCAGCACTGGGCTCGACCCAGGTGAATCTCACCTGGGCGGCGTCAACGGATGCGGTACTGGGCTATCACATTTACCGCGCTGCCAATGCCAATGGGCCTTTTTCGCTGGTGAACACGAGCGCCGTATCGGCGACGAGCTTTGGCGATACTGCACCATTGGCCGGCATGAACTATTACATGGTCCGCGCACTCAATTTGCAGGTTGCAGGCAGCGGCAGTTACTACAATTTGAGCCAGGGTGTGTTTGCCTCAGTCAACAACACCGGCCTGACGCCCCCGCCCGCTCCCGGCAGTGGCAATGGAAACAGCGGTGGTGGCGGCGGTGGCTGCACCAGCGAGGACGCACGCGGCAGCTTCACGCTTTGGGCTACGCTGGCGCTGCTCGCAGGCGCATGGCGACTGCGCCGGCGCTTCGTAAGCTAGGCAAGTGGCCACGCTTCACGAATTCCTGGCGCGCCTGTTCAAGACCGGCGAAATCGCGTTCGATCGCCGGCCCGCTCCGTCGCAGGAGCGCAACGCCTACGACATCAGCCTCCTGGAAACGGAGTTCGAGAAGTATGCGCTCAGCGTGCCCGGAGAAGTCATCCGCTTTGATGCACAGGCCGCGCTCGCGGCCGCTGAACTCGTGCGGCAAGCGGCCTGGTTTCTGGTCAGCCGCGACGAGCCGGATGTTGAGGTCGCCAGGCACGTTGAAATGCGGCTTTCACCCCGCACACCCAGCCAGCATCTATCGGCGGATCTGCTGTTGCGCTTTACGCCACAACTGCTGAATCGAGCGCGGGCAATTGCACCCAGCGACATTCTGGCCCGCCAGCTGGAGAGCAACCTGCGCCGCTGGCCCCTGAGTGGCGTGTCGGCAGCGATTGTGGAAGCGCCCGTGACGCCGCCCGTTTTCGGCCACGACGGCCTGATGCTGCTCTACGCAGAGCGCTTGGCAGACCACGACAAGCCGGCATGGATTCCCACGGGTGCGGGACTGGAGCTGCTCCAGCGGGTGCGCGTAGAGCGCAAAGGCAGCGTAGCTGAACCGCCTTTGCCCTGATGTGTCGTCTGGGCTGCGTGAAGGAGCGGCCGGATTTGTAACATCCACTCCACGTCGCCGGAGGCCGCAACTAACGTGAATGAGATAGTTCAACGATTGCGTAATGAGGTCATCGAGCCACTCAAGGCCCGTTTTGTGGGCCGCGATGAAGTCGTTGACCTGATTGCATTGGCGCTCGTCAGTGGGGAACACCTGTTTCTGCTGGGGCCGCCGGGAACTGCCAAGAGCGCCTTGATTCGACAGTTTGCCGGTGCGGTTCGCGGGCGCTATTTCGAATACATGCTCACCCGCTTTTCCGAGCCCAACGAAATTTTCGGGCCGATCGACATTGGCAAGCTGCGCGAAGGCACTGTTTCAACAATAACCACGGGCATGCTGCCTCAAGCCGAGTTCGCGTTCCTTGACGAGATCTTCAACGCCAACTCGGCGATTCTCAACAACATGCTCACCGTGCTCAATGAACGCGTTTACCGGCGCGGCGCTGAAACCCACGAGCTTCCGCTGCTCTCGCTGTTTTCGGCCAGCAACCAGTTGCCCGATGACGATGCATTGCGCGCGCTGTTTGACCGCTTCCTGCTTCGCTGCCACGTTGAAAACCTGCCTCGCAATTCCATGCCCCAGTTGCTTTCGACGGGCTGGGCGCTGGAGCGGCCCCGGGAGCTGAGCTCAAGCATCACGGCCCATGACCTGCGAACTCTGGCCGCGCTGCTGTATGAGGTCGACCTTAAGCCCGTTGCCGAGCTTTACGCCGATACGGTGTTCAAGCTGCGTGACATCGGGATTGCGTTTTCTGATCGTCGTGCGGTGAAAGCGCAGAAACTCGTGGCGGCTTCTGCGCTGCTTTGCGCCCGCAAGCACGCCGTTGCCGCCGATCTCTGGGTCATGCGTTATCTCTGGGACCGCGAAGAACAGATCGCGCCTCTGGCTAATCTGGTGAACGCGGTGCTCGAGCAACACCCCAGTGAGAAAGCCCATGAACTGGCCCGGGCTGCCGAGCGTGTCGATGGAGAAGACCTCGCCCGCCAGCTTGAATCAGCGGCTTCCGAAGCCACCGGCAAGCTCAGCCTGGGTGCCCTTGCACGCTTGAAAGAACGGGTAACCCAGCTGGTTGACCGTGCTGCGTGGGTCAGCGATTCGAAGTCACGTGAGCACCTCGTGGGCCGTGCACGAAAGCTGCTGGAGCAATTGGCCTGAAACCGCCAACTGAGAGGTTCCCCTGCCGGCCACGCTCGACCAAGCCTGTTTTGCAGTGATTGAGGCATCGGCGTTATCGCTGCTGGCGCCGCTGCGCAACCTCTCAGGCGTCACGGTCTGCGTCAGCGACGGCTTTGCGCGTGTGGCCTGGCCCGTAGGTCTGCAAGCGGTGCAGGAGCGGCTACTCGCCGCGCCGGGCGTCAGGTTCTATGCCAGGCTCGACGGGAACTGGTTTGGCATCGGCCGCGCACTGCCGGCCTTTGAACTGAACCTCGGCGGGAGCTTCGTATCGCTGGCCCAGGCGCTCACGCCCCAGAAACTTGAAACGGAACTGGCCCCAGAGCTGCAACGGGCTCTGCCGGTTCCAATGAAGCTGGTTTCCAGTGACTTGCCGAAGCCGGTATCGGGTGCCCTGTATGAAGTATCCGTTCTTGCGGCCTGGGCCGAGATGGCCTCGACCCATGTGCTTGAGTCGTTTACGGCCGCGCGCCGGGAACACCGGATCCTGCTGGTGGGAAGCAATCCGCCCTGGCTGGCCGCGAGTGTGCGGCTCTGGGGCGATCGTGTGTTGTGCCCGCTGGGGCAACGTGTTGAACCCGCGCTCCCTGAAAGCGCAATTGGCGAGGCGCTGGGATTGGCCGCTGGCGACCGCGCGATATTCTGCGAGGGCGAATTTGATCTGGTCGAGTCTGCGGCGTTTTCTCCGCTGAGCCGGGCCGCGCTCAGGCTTTGCCTGCGCGAGGCAACTCACGGCGGACCGACCCCATGAACGCCCTCGATTATCTTCGCATTTTCTCGCCCTACGCTGACAGCATTGGACAGGTCCACTGGTCTCCCGATGGCGATGCGGTGCTGGGCGGTGACGGCGCCACGCTGGTACTCGCAGGCGAGCTGGCGCAGTATCTGGAGGGTTTTGCCTCTCAGGCCGAGTTGATCCACTTCGCTCACCAGTTGCATATTCTTCATGTGCTGCGCTGGGGTCCGCTCACGTCCCAGGAGGCACTCAAACGCGCGCAAGCGGCCTATTCACTGGCGCGGGCGGGCACGCGAAATGCCGGTGTGTTCTTCGCTCATGTCACGGCGGGTGCTCCGCGCCTGCCTGGCGGCATTGACGCCCACGACGTCTGCCGCCGTCTGCGCGGGATTCACAGCCGGCCCCAATCGCCATCGATCAGGGGCCTGGAACTGCTTCCGACAATCGACGCTGCGAGCTTTGAGCGACTTCTGGCCGAGTCCTTGAACGACTATACGCTTGAGGAACTTCAGCATTGGTTTCGCCACGGACGCGGCAGCGTTCGCGAAGCCGCAAAAGCAATTGCGCGCGAATTCCATGTTGATGCGCCACGCACGTTGAATGGCGTAATCGAGAGCCTTCTGCAACGTGGCCGGCTCAGTGGCGCGGAGCCATTGATTGAGCAGTTGGTCAGCGCCCTGACGCTGCCGCCCCGGCGCATGGAACCCGATATGCTTCCTGTCGGCGGTTACTCCGGCATTGGCACGCGCGGCCACCCGGACCAGATTTTGCCCAGCGAATTTGCCGTTGATGAGCTTGAGTTCCTGCGCCGGTATGCAGAGAACGAGCTGCTCTATTATCGCCGCGAACAGCCACGGAAGCGGTTGCGTGAGGAGTTAGTAGTCCTGGTTGACCAGGGCGTGCGGACCTGGGGCGATGTGCGCATTGTGCTGTGCGCATCTGCACTGGCGCTGGGACAGTTGGCCGCCCGTCGAAACGCCGGATTTGCGATTGCGGGTACTGCAAACGGGGGTGCGCCTGTAGACCCCACACAGGCAGGCGTTGAAACTGTGGCGGAGGTGCTGGAGGCCAGCGATCTTTCGCCCAGTCCCGCGCTGGCGCTGGAGCATCTGCTCGAAGCGGATGCGCTCAAGGGAGTGATTGAGCAAAGCGCCCGCGATGTCATTGTTTTGACGCACCCTCGCAGCCTTGAGGGCGATCTTGCGCTGGCCTCACGACGCGCAAACCCCGATACGCGGGTGTTTTCCATAAGTGTTGACGGTGAGGGCCACGTCGCAGTCAACCAGTACCGCCATGGCGCGCTGGTTACGCTGAGTGCGTTCAAAGTGGACCTTGCTCGGGGCGCCGCCAGCCGCGCCATGATCGCATTAGCTGAAAGTGACTGCCGGCCCTGGAAAGGGAGCATCGAACCGCTGGGCTTTCCGTTCGCCTTTGCCGCGCCTCACGGCCTGGAATGCTTGCCGCTTGGATTCGCGCTGGCGTTTGATGCGGATGGGAAATGGCTCGCGACGGCTGCGCGCGGGAGTCTGGTACATGTGTACCCGCTTGATGGCTCGCGATGCGAAATCATGCCGCGAGGCACCTGGCGCGGCCGCGTGCTGGACAGCATTGAAACTCTGGTGGGCGTGGCCGGCGGTTTTGCGGCCTGCGGGACGATTTCCGGGCAGGCGTTTGTCGTCCACTACGACTTGATCAAGCGCCAAGCCACGATCCACGCCCTCCGACCCAGCGATGCATCTAGGCCCCGGTGCTTTGGTTATGACAGCTCCGTCCACGCCATTTGCGTTACGACTGGGGGCTCTTGCCTGGTCCTGGACCTTGCTTCGGGTGCAGTCGTTGACTCTCCCCACGGGGAGACGCCACTGGCCGGGGCTTGGCACCGGGCCAGTCAGCGGCACTTGCAGGCGCCCAGAGTCGAGGTTCGTGATGATGATGCGAAAAGCCCGCCCCGTCCGGTCGGAGTGGCTTCGCCTGCGTCAATCGCCCACTCGCCCAGCCGAGGCAGCCTGCAATTTGGCGGCGCGGCGGCTGCCTGGCGCACTCCGCTGCTTGATGGCAGGCCACTCCTAGCTCAAAGCCTTATGGTTGAAGCCCAGCAGGTTTCAGATTGCCTCGTCGTGAAGACCTCCAGGACCGGAAAGATGCGGCTGCATGTATTGCGGGGCGAAGAACTCATCCACCAGCATGAACTCGAGGTTGGCGCAACCACCGGTAACTACCTGCTTCACGATTCGCACTTGCTGGCGATTTGCCAGCCTGATGAATCTGTGCGCGTGCTCGACCTTGATTCCGGCCCGCGCCAGGTGATGCGCACGAGCGGGAGCAAGTGCCACAACGAATTGTTCTTCGAGGTCGGCAACTTTGCGCTCTCGGTCTACGGCGGCAAGTTCACGCACATTCTGCGCTGGGACCACGGAAAGCTTGAAGCGACGCACCGCATCGGGCATGTCGCTTTCACGCAGGGCGGGCGGCGACCGGGCGTTATTGTGGCCCCCGAGCTGATTGGCATTCATGTCAATGCGCAAACCGGGCGGCCGCCGATGCTGTCGCTGGCGCCGGAGCGTTTCCACAAATTCGCCGTCAGTCCCGCGGGCCTGTTCTTTGTCAGCGATACCTACGGCCAGCTGTTTGTGCTTGAGCCAGATGGCGCAGTCGTCGTCGCTTTCTTCATTTATCGCGCGACTGTGGCTGCCTGGCTGCCCGATGGCACCCGCTATGGCCCAAGTTCAATCACGGGTGCCGCAACTTCACCTGATGCCCTGGGTCGAGTCGGCCGTGCGCTGCGTGATGCCAGCCAGCGCGCACTTGGGGCGACATCAACGGGAGGGCGGCTCCCATGAACGTGCCTTTCAAAATGGTGCGTGCCCAGACGCAGTCGCCCGTGGCTGCGCTTTGGTTGCCCGTGGCCTCCACGAGCCAGCTTCTGGGCGCGATCTGTGAGCTTGGTCTGGAGCCGACGCCGCGGGTGTTTGCGCTTTCGCGGGGTTGGCTGATTGTGCTGGACGTGCCTGACGCCAAGGCGCAGGCCGCTGGCGCGCTGCGCATGCGCGCCCTGTGCGCGAATTGTTTCGTGCCGGTGGATGCAGTATTGGGCGTGGCGTTGCTGGATGACGAAGCGCGGGCACTGACTGCCAATCGCGGCTTGCTCCTGCTGCCCGCCGGGGAGGCCCTGGAGTTTGATTTTTCGCGGCCCGTGCCGTTGCGCTCGCTGCTTGCCGTCAATCGGGCGGCGACAAAACCCTGGCAGGCGCTTCCGGTTGTGCCCGTATCGATCGATCGTATCCAGAGCATCACGCTGAACTTTCCTGACAGCGCTGATGATCTGCTGGGACAAGGCGGCGCCGGCGTTGGAGGCCAGTCGCCCAGGCCCGATGACGCCAGTTTCAGCGACAAACTCAAAGGCCAGACCTCAATCACGGCGGGGAAAGTTCTGGCGGGTTTGGGGAATTTCTTTGGCCTGGACGGAATCACGCGCAAAGGCGCCGAGCTCATTGGCAAGGGGCTGAACAGCGCGCCGCGACTGGGCGAAAAGCTGATGGGCTCGCAGGAAGCTGCGCTGCGCGACCTGTTGCGAAAGTTCCGCGAGGGCAAGACCGACGATGCGCTCAAGCGCGCAATTCCGTTTGGACAGGAAGGCAAGCGCGGCGCCGTGGGCACCGATGACGCCAGTTTGCCGTTCAACAACATCCTGTACTCGCTTGGCAACATTCTGGGTGGCAGCAGCCGAGGAGCGGCCGGGGTCTGGTTCGCGCAGGAGGATGTGACCGCGGCGTTGATGCAGGAGTACCGCAAGGCCGCCCAGGAAGCTGCTAAAAGGGGCGATCACCGGCGCGCGGCTTTTATTCTGGGAAAGCTTCTGGGTGATTTCCGCTCGGCCGCCGCGGCCCTGATGCAGGGTGGCCTGCCGCATGACGCAGCCCAGCTCTACATGCAGAAGCTGAATGATCCGCTTTCGGCGGCGCGCGCATTTGAGGCCGCGGGCGAAATCGACATGGCTGTGGCGATTTATCGGGAGCGTCACGAACACGCACAGGCCGGGGACCTGCTAATGCGTGCCGGTGAAGAGGAGGCGGCCGTTGAAGAGTACCGGCATGCGGCGGAGTTGCTGGAAGCGCGTGGCGACTTCCTTGCGGCGGGTCGCCTCATGCTGGACCGGGCAAAACGGGCTGAACTTGCCCTGGCCTATTTTGAAAAAGGCTGGAAAGAGCGCAGTCACGCCAACGCCCCGGCCTGCGGCCAAGCGCTGCTTGAGATGTTTGCCGGCGAGGAGCAACCCAAACGCCTGTTGGCACACGTTACAGAGGCTGAGCGGTTGTTCCTGCCCGACGGCATGCAGTCCCACGCTGCGCGCTTCTTCAACCGGCTGGCCGAACTGAGTGCGCGTCGAAACCTGGAGTCGGTGCGTGCCGAGCTGCGGGATCGTGCCCTGATGGGCCTTGCCGCCAAGTTGCGCCAGCGCGCAGGATTTGCGGGAGGCGGTGCCGTGGCAGAGCTGTTTGGCGCGGGAATCTGGTCAGCGGCGCAGGTAAGTGATGCTCGCGTGGCGGCGCTGCAGGCTGGCAGGCAGCTGCGGGCTTTGCCAGTCTCGGTTCGGGATGCCGGCCAGAGTATGCTCAGGCTCGGCCGCGGCCAGGTTAAGTTCGTTTGTTTCGCGCAGCATTCGGATCAGCTTTTTGCCGGGCTCGAGGGCGGTGAGGTGGTGGCGCTTCTGCCCACCGAAGGATCGGTGCAAACGATTGGGTGTCGTGATCGCGAGGTCACAGGTTTGGCCGCAACTCAAGACGGCGATGCACTGTTTGTTCTGCGTCAGGGAAACGGCTCTTGTGAGCTTTCGGCAATTCTCAGGAAAGGCATTGGCTTTGACGTTGAATCCCCGTCAGCAATGACCGGCGACGAGATGCTGCTGTCGGCAGCTCGCTTTGGTGACGAGTACTGGAGCGTGAGCGCCAAGGGCGAATTGCTTTCCCTGCGTCGAGGCGTGGCGCCGGCGCTGGACCTCGTGGTCACTCACGGTCAACTGAACGGCACGGCCGCCTTCGCCGCCGCGATCATCGAGCCTACTTTCCGCCGCCTGGACGCAACGCTGGCTCTGCTGACGCTATCCCGGGGCGACGACAGCATTGGCTACTTTCCGTCCATCACCGGCGCTGAAAGCATTTCGGCGATACTGGGCTGGCACCCGGGCCTGCCGTTTGCGGGCGCCCGCCGGGCTGTGCCCGTCAGCTACCTTCGGACCCGCCAGGATGAAATCGAGTTCTGCGGCACCAACTCGCGCGGCTACGTTTTCTGGACCCGTCTCAACCTGACGGAGACACGCGTCGAGAATGTCGAAACCAAACTCTGCGGGCCACGGCAGGATTATCGCTGCGCCTGCATGTTGCGCGGTGGGCGCGTGGCCGCTGTAGCGCCCTCCCGCATTGACTTGTTTGTGCGTGGCGGCAGCGAGATGTTGCTCAAGGGTAGTATCAATGGCGACTTCCGAGGCGCGCTTGCGGTGCATTACGCCAGGATTACGGAAGAACTTCTGGTGGTATGTGAGGACGGTCGCATGGTGCGGGTGCCGGTATAGGCCGCGCTCTTGAGAATGTTATCCTGCGCCCATGCAATTCGAAGAAGATGCCCGCAAACTGCTCAAGGACGCGAAGTTGCGCGTTACGTCAGGCCGCATTTCGCTGCTGGCGATCATGCTCAAGGCAAGCGGGCCATTGTCGATGGATGACGCCAGTGACTTGTGCGGATGGAAGGGCGGCGACAGGGCCACGGTGTTTCGCAACCTGCAGGCGCTGAGCGAGGCGGGGTTGATTCGCATGGTGCGCAGCGCGGGCAAGCGCGACGTGTATGAAGTCGCCAAGAAGCCAGGCACGCCGCAGCACGCCCATGCTGTCTGCACGCAGTGCGGAAAGGTTGAATGCGTCGACTCGGCGGCGGCACTGGCGGGTGCTCAACCTCCGCGCGGCTGGGTGCTGGCCTCGCAGGAAATCACGCTCTGGGGACTTTGCCCGGCCTGCGAACGGGCGTAAACAGGACAGTGGCCGCGGTGAGCGGTTGGCGACTCGAACTTTTCGGCCGGCCAGCTATCATTCGCGCGGGGGCACCATGACTGACGACCGCAGACACATGTGGCGCGCACTTGAGCTAGCGCGCCGGGGCAAGCCTTATGTCGCGCCAAATCCGATGTGCGGCGCCGTGATTGTCAAGGATGGCAAGGTGGTTTCCGAGGCTTGCCACGAAGCCTTTGGCGAGCCACACGCTGAAGCCAATGCCCTGCGGCTCGCGGGTGCCGCCGCAAGGGGCGCGACCATGTACGTCACGCTCGAACCCTGCTGTGAAACCTACGAAGGCAAAAAAACTCCACCCTGCCTGCCTGGCATCATTGATTCGGGCCTCAAGCGCGTCGTCGTCGCCGTTGAGGACCCGCACCAGAACGTGCGTGGCAAAGGCCTGAAACTTCTGCATGAGGCGGGAATCCAGGTTGAACTTGGTGTGTGCAAAGACGAGGCCCGCGAGATCAACGCAGCCTACTTCAGCCACGTTGAGCGGGGGCGCCCGCTGGTCACGGCCAAATGGGCCATGACTCTGGACGGAAAAATTGCAACGCGCACGGGCGACGCGCGCTGGATCACCAGCGAGCAGAGCCGCGCCGAAGTTCACTTTGACCGCGGCTGCACCGGCGCCATCATCGTCGGAATCGGAACGGTCTTGATCGATGACCCTGAGCTCACGGCGCGAGGCGAAATCGGTCGCCAGCCCGTGCGCGTCGTCATTGACACCGACTTGAAGCTGCCCGCCGAAAGCAAACTGGTCCAGACTGCCGATCAGGGCCCGGTCTTTGTTTACGCCGCCGATGATTCCGATCCGGAGCGACAGGCGAAGCTGGAAGATCTCGGCATTTACCTGATCCTGATGCCGCGGCACGCGAAAACGCATCTGCGCTGGATGGAAATCTGCAATGACCTTGGCGAGCGCGGCGTGAACTCGGCGCTGGTTGAAGGCGGCGGAAGTGTTGTCGCCAGCGCGTTCCAGGAGCGCGCCATTGATCGGGTGAAGATTTTTGTGGCGCCCAAAGTGTTTGGAGGCGAGGACGCCAAGAGCCCCGTAGAGGGCCCGGGTGTTCCTGATGTGTCGCGCGCGGTTACGTTCACCAAACTATCGACGCGCAATCTGGGCCCCGACATCGTCATTGAGGGAACGGTGGTTTACCCAGCCGATGACGGCCCCTCACCCAGCGGATACTGGACTGGGTACGGAGGCGCGGGCGAAACAAAGCCGCGCTGACGGACCGACCGCCTGTTGGGAATTGGATCCATCAAGGCTGGAGCGAAGATCACACAGGACGTCAAAGCTGCACACCTCGCACAGTTTGCACCGATTGGCAGGTCATCGGACTGTCAGAAAGGCCGTTTTTTTACTGATTGATTGCCCGCTTTGCGTGTATCGGCTGGACGTAATTGGACACCACTGGTTTGATTCAATCACGCGTTCCGCTACTGTTCGTAAATCGAACGATTACCGCAGGTTGCGCCAAATGGCGTGCCGTTTGTTGCCTCCACCATGCGCTACTACACCACCAGCGAAGTTGCCAAAATCTGCAAGGTCCACCGCAACACGATTCTTAGTGCTATTCGTAAGGGCGTATTGCGAATCCACCGTACGCCGGGTGGCCATGCGCGTATCTCGCAGGAAGATCTCGACGAGTTTATCCATCGTCGCAGCCTGCCGGCCGTTGGCCACAAGGCCACGCGCCGCGTTCTCCTGGTCGATGATGACCCGGTTTTCACACAGGTCACCAGCACCGCACTGGCCAACGCCGGTTATTCGGTACGCGTGGCTGCCTCGGGCTTCGAAGCCGGCCTGCTGCTGTCAGAGTTTCACCCTGACATCATCGTGCTCGACATGATGCTGCCCGATATCCGCGGCGATGCGGTCTGCCGGCGAATGCGCGCCACGCCCACCCTCAGCGAAACCGCAATCCTGGGCGTTTCTTCCAGCAGCGATCGGGCCCAGATCGATCGCCTGCTTAAGGCCGGCGCTGACGATTTCCTGGCCAAGCCTTTCAACTACGAAACGCTGCTAGCGCGGCTTAGCCAATTGCTCAACCCCATCGGCGCTGCGTCCCGAGCGACGGGTCGCCAGATCTGAATTCAGGGCCAACAAAAAAGCCGGTCATGCCTGAACCGGCTTTTGCATGAACCATGCTCGCCGAGTTACTTTGGAGGTGCAAGTTCGATGGCGGGCAGCGTTTTCTGCTCTTCGGCCGTGGCCTGCGATTC
>Ga0138256_10006014_pt1 | contig 12851 bp, 9 predicted proteins | sample KNB2016incub_MG_FD_105486 | JGI IMG/M metagenome (GOLD analysis project Ga0138256, IMG submission 105486) | Active sludge microbial communities from wastewater in Klosterneuburg, Austria - KNB2014incub_MG | ecosystem: Engineered > WWTP > Activated sludge > Unclassified | place: Austria... | reverse complement strand
CGTTATTTCCCTCCTTTGAGTGAGGCAGAGAAAACCAGATACTGGGATCTGCTCTCACCAAGGTTTGAACGTTTTTACAATTTTGCAATTGATGCAGCCAGCAATACGAAAGAACTGGTCAATGATATGCTGGAGTACCGCCTGGCCACCAAGGGGCTACTGCTGAGTTCCACCAAAAAAGTGAACGAGGCTATTCTGAATAGTGGTAATCAGAAACTGATCAGGGATTATACAGACTGGCTCGACAGTAAAGAACAGCTGACAGCACTTTATGCTTATTCCAAAGAAGATTTGCAGGAACAAAGCATCAATGTGGATTCATTGGAGAAAGCCACCAATGCCATGGAGAAAAGACTCTCTGAAAGTTCAAAAGAATTTTCACAGTTCTTTTTTACCAGTAAAACAAAGATGACTGATCTGCAAAAAGAATTGAAAGCCGATGAGGCCGTGGTGGAAATTATTCGCCTTCGGCAGTTTGACCAGGTACTGACAGACCAGTGCCGGTATGCGGCTTTAATCATCAGCAAAACAGGTACTGAACCGGTGTTGCAATTACTGCCAAACGGGAATGACATGGAAGGCAAGCATGCCAAAACCTACCGGTTGTCGATGAAAAATAAATCACCGGATGAAAATTCCTATACCCAGTTCTGGGCACCTCTGGATGCATCCGTAAAGGGGAAAAAGAAAATCTGGTTCTCACCCGATGGTGTATACAATCAGGTGAACCTTTATACTTTTAAAAAACCGGGTGCCGATTTCCTGATCAATCAGTATGATATCATATTGATAGGTAACCCGCGTGACCTGGTGACCAGTAAAAGCAAAACAACAATGGGTGCTGGTAAAAAAGCCACCCTGCTGGGATTCCCCGATTATGGATCCGGTACTGTGATAGTACAGTTGCCTGGCACCAAAGTGGAAGTGGATAATATCAATAAACTGCTCAAGACATCCGGGTTTCAGGTCGCAGAGCTCACCCAGCGTGAGGCCACGGAGACTAACCTGAAATCAGCCCGCAAAGCTTCCATCCTGCACATTGCCACCCATGGCTATTTCCTGAAAGATGTTGAAAAAGCAAGCTGGCCGATTGGGGTACATGCTGACTATGCAAAAGATAATGTATTGCTGCGTTCCGGACTGATGCTGACCGGGGCCGGAGAAGCAAATAGTGCAGCACAAACGCTCGACAGCAGCAATAATGGCATCATGACTTCCTATGAAGCGATGAACCTTGACCTGAAAGGAACCGACCTGGTGGTGCTGAGTGCCTGTGAAACCGGACTGGGTGAAGTGAAAGCAGGGGAGGGTGTCTATGGTTTACAACGTGCCTTCCTGGTTGCGGGTGCAGAAGCCATTATCATGAGTTTGTGGAAAGTTGATGATGAGGCTACTCAATTACTGATGAATAATTTTTACGCGAACTGGGTCAAAACAAATGATCGTCAAAAAGCTTTTAAACAGGCCCAGCAGCAATTAATGGCAACGGAAAAATTTAAAGCGCCTTTGTATTGGGGAGCATTTGTGATGATGGAAGACTAGAGGGAGTCGGGAGTCTAGAGTCATTAGTCGATAGTCAATAGTCGGGAGACGGAGGTAGTCACAGAGAGGCGTTAAGTCAGTTATGAATTAAGAGTTATGAGTTATGAATTGCTTAAGAACTTGCCGCCTTTGCTTACACTACATCGGACAAGCAATATCCTAATATCTCAATATCCCAATATCTTAATATCCCAATATCCGCCTTCGCCAAGGCTTCGGCGGACAAGCCCAATAACTAATACCTAATACCTAATACCGAATTCCCATGGACATCTCAGGAGAATACATGCTCACCAATGTCAGAGAAATGGCCTCCGGTTTTTTATTAATGCCGGATCATCAGTTTCAGTTTTTTTTCAGTTATGGTGCACTGGACCGGCAGGCAAAAGGAGAATGGAAACTGGAAGGTGACCAGGTAATATTCAACAGTGCAAATTGGTCTGGAGCCGATTTTACAATAATCAGTAGCAGCGCTGACAATCCGGAAGAAGGAATTGAAGTGGTGCTTGATCCGCCAAATCCCATGCTGGCGGCCTACCTGCATTTAAGTCTTTCCCGCGGACAAGCGGATAGCTGGATACAGTTTCGCGGACCTGGTGAATTAAGATTGCAACCACAGGAATTTGATGCACTGGCCTTACAATTTGAATTTTGCCCTGAGCGGTTTACCGTACTCCCCGTTACAAAAGGTCATACCCGTTTTGTCATCCGGCCCGAGCCTACTTTATTCGAACTCTATCTGAATCAGTTTACCCTCCGGTATACAGCGGAAGGATTGTCAGGCAAACATCCTTTGCTGGAAGGAACTTTTGAATATAGCCGCACGGGTGCAGGAAATCCTTAATGGATTCTGCCGTAACTTTCCCCTGCAAAATTCGTTTACATGTTTAAAGGCAGGATGCGCTTCTATATTATTTTCTTTCTGGCTGCTTTGATTATTTCGCCGGGTACTTATGCCCAGCAATTTGGCGGGAACCCGACTTCCATACAATGGCGGCAGCTCAATACAGATACGGCCCGGGTGATATTTCCCAAAGGAATGGACTCCGTAGCCAACCGGGTAGCATCCGTGGTGCATTTTATGGCCGGCCGGCAGCCTTTCTCATTAGGTAAACAGCAACGTAAAATAAATATCGTCCTGCAACATCAAACCGTGGTAGCGAACGGGTATGTAGGACTCGGACCTTACCGCAGTGAGTTTTTTCTTACACCAGAAATGAACGGCCTCGGGCAGGGATCAATCCCATGGGCCGACCAATTGGCTGTTCATGAATACCGGCATGTGCAGCAAATCAATAATTTCAATAACGGACTCAGTCGTTTCATGCGGGTCATCGCCGGTGAACAGGGGTATGACCTGGCCATCAACGCAGCAATACCCAACTGGTTTTATGAAGGAGATGCCGTGTATGCGGAAACGGCTCTCTCCAGGCAGGGAAGAGGCCGATTGCCCCAATTCATGAATACATTTCCTGCCCTCTGGCAGGCAGGAAAAAATTATTCCTGGATGAAACTAAGAAATGGCTCTCTGAAAGATTATGTACCCAATCATTATAACCTGGGTTACCTGCTGGTGAATTATGGCAGGGAAAAATATGGCGCAGATTTCTGGACAAAAGTAACCCGTGATGCCAGCGCTTATCATTCTTTGTTTTATCCTTTTCAGGCGGCTGTATGAAAACACGCTGGCATTAGTTATCCGAAGTTTTCCAGTGAAGCGCTAGCTTTCTATAAAAATGAAACTGAGAAAAAAACGGATGCTCCGGCTACCGGGCCGATTCCGGTAACTAATAACTATGTCACCAATTACTTTTTCCCCTACGCTGCCGGGGAAGATTCACTGATCTATCTGAAATCCAGTTACAGGGAAAGACCCGCTTTTTATCTGAAGGATAAGAATGGGGAGCGCCGGATACGCTTCCGGGATATTTCTATTGATGAGCAATTCAGTTACCGCAATGGCAAAATCGTTTATGCCGCCTATGAAAGTGATCCCCGCCGGGGCTGGAAAGACTATAGTGTAATCAGGATACTCGATCTGCGTACCGGTGATCAGCAGACGATAAAAAAACAATCAAAGTATTTCACCCCCGATATTTCTGCAGATGGCACTAAACTGGCGGTGGTTCAAACAGGAGAAGACGGTGTTTCATCTCTCCAGGTAATTGGTATTCCAGATGGGTCATTATTACATCAGGTGCAATCATCGGAGATAGCACTCTTTACAGATCCAAAATTTACCGATGATGGTCAGCTGATTGCTGCAGCCAGAATGCAGGACGGTCAAATGACCCTGATAAAAGCTGATCCGGTAAAGGGAATAGTCAAAAAGTTAACGACTCCTTCCTACAATGTATTGGGTTATCCCTGCGTAACAGCTACCCATATTTATTTTACGGCTTCTTATGGGGGGAATGACGATCTCTTCGCTTTCCGGCTTGCGGATGAAAAACTGTTTAGAATTACCAATGGACCTGCCGGAAATTATTTTGTAAATGCAGGAGATGGAAAATTAACATGGTCGGTATTCACTTCGGAAGGATATCAGCTCAGTCAACAGGCTTTGGATAAACTGGAGATGACAACAGTCAGTGAAAACCAGCAAACCCAGTTAATTGAAAAAGCAAAAGTCAGCCATAGTGATTCACCCGGTGATATTTTGAAAAATGCGGTTCCTGACCGGCAATTTGTTTCCGGAAAATATCCCAAAGGCAAGGGCCTGTTTAATTTCCATAGCTGGCGGCCTTATTATGCTGATCCCATTTTTACATATTCTCTTTTTGGAGAAAATGTACTCAATACCTTTCAGTCTGAATTATATTATCTGTATAACCAAAATGAAAAAACGAGTGCGGTTGGTTTTACCGGTACCTATGGTGGCTGGTTCCCCTGGTTAACAGCAGGTACTGAATACACTTTTAACAGGATGACTGAATTGGGTAACAGGACCCGGCAATGGGATCAGTTGGACAGCAGGGTGGGGTTGAGTATTCCCCTTTCCTATACAAAGGGGCAGACTTTCCGCAATTTCAATGCAGGTAGTTTTTATGTATTGCGGAATGAATTCAATAAAGGTTTTTTTAAGGACTCGCTTGGGAATAACGCACTCAGCTACCTCCTGCATACTATTTCCTGGACCGAACAGGTACAAAGAGCCGTTCAGCATATCTATCCCCGGTTGGCTTATTCCGTTAGTGCCAGTCACCGGCATGCCATATCCAACGCAAAAGGTTACCAGTTCATTGGGTCAGGTGCATTGTATGTACCCGGTTTAATGAAGAGTCATAACCTCGTGCTTATCGGTTCCTTTCAGCAAAGAGATACATTGTCGCAGGTAGTCTTTGCCGATCGCTTTGCCTATTCCAGAGGATATACTGGCCGCTATTTCTCCAGAATGTGGCGCTTGTCTGCCAATTATCATTTACCGGTGATATATCCGGACTGGGGATTTGGCAATATTCTTTACCTGCAAAGAGTAAGGCTGAATGCATTTTATGATTACAGTAAAGTTTATTCAAAGGACAAGACACAGACCCGCGACCAGCGCAGTGCCGGCGGCGAATTATTTGTGGATACCAAATGGTGGAACCAATACCCGCTGAGTTTCGGTATCAGGGTCAGTTATCTCATGGATCCAGATCAGTTCGATGGACGAAAAGGAACCCGATTTGAGCTGGTATTACCTGTCAATATTCTGCCTCGTTAAAGCTGAAAATACCCGGTAGCGGGTACCTAGTCTTCATTGGTTGGGTTTAACTTTCCGCTTAAATCTGTAAGTCCTCATGCGGATCCTGCTTATCTCATTATGTTTATTGGGAACAGCCCATGCTCAAATATTCCCTTTAGAAAATGACAGTGCTTTTGTCCGGTATCAGGAAGGCCTGCCGGCCACTGAACCATTTGATACTGCACAGCCATGGGAAAAAGCAGACGGGCTTTACCAGTATATTGTCAGTTCGAATGACCTCTACGATTTATTTGGCTACAATCAGTACAGGCATTTTGAGGGTTTTGATTTTAAAAAATACCATATCCTCGGGGTACAAACCTGTTCAAAGTGTCAGTTGGTTTGCCGCTTAACCGGTCAGCCTCTCCAATGTCATGCGGATCGATGCAATTATAGCTGGGTATGGATGGTCAGGGAAAATGACCGCGCCTTTACTTTGATTCCATCGCTTACCCTGGAATCTGATAAGCATGATACATTATCAAATGCAGTAAGGAGGAATTACAGAGACACTGTACTCGAAAGACCAGGAGAAGAGAAAAGGAAAATATGGTATACCAGTGCCGGAGGCGATTGCCATGCAAAATTCAGTTACGCAGTTTTGCAGGATAAATATTTTCCGGTCTTCTTGTTAAAGGAATGGAATTTTTATGGCGGCTGCAGGGCCGGGGGCTCCTGGGAATTCACCATACAATTTAATCAGCCTGATAAAAGCAGACAATATGTAAAAAGGACCATCTTGATGGACAGATGGACCAGGGACTGAATAGGAATCTGCAAAAATCAGAATCGCCTGCGGTTGTCGCCGTATCCGGGTTTACGATAGCCGCCCGTTCCGCCGCTACCACCACTACCACCTTTGTAACCGCCGCCACTTCCGCCACTACCGCCTTTATATCCGCCGCCACCACCAGAACCGCCGGGGCGATCTTCAGCAGCTTTTACAACCAGTGGTTTTTTGCCCAGAGAAATATCATTGAGATGCTCAATGGCATCCCTGCCATCGGCTTCTTTTTCCATTTGAACAAAGCCAAATCCACGGCTTTTGCCAGTCTCCCTGTCCATGGATACTTTGGCAGATAATACCTTTCCAAATTTTTCAAAAATCTCTTCCAGTTCAGCATCATCAAGGTCATAAGGAAGGCCTGCAACAAAAAGGTTCATACGTTCGTTTTAGCAAATGTAATCATCTGGTGAACTGCAAAAGCAGGACCTGGGTCATAATTTGTCAATAATTACTCACAAATCTGGTTACAGTATGTATTTTGCCGGGTACCAAATGATCAAAGAGGGCAGGCTTATGAGCGGCAGTTACCGGATTTTACTGATACTGATTTTCATTCCGTTTTTCGGATCTTCTCAAAATTATCAGGCCGTGCATGGATCATCTTATGCCGGTAGCCTGGGAGTTACCAATAACCCGGCATCCATCGTACATGTGCCTTATTCCTGGGACCTTACGCTGTTTTCAGTACAGGCCAGACATAGCAGCAATGCGGTTGTTATCAATAATTTATCCCTATTAAAGCCTTCATCCAATACCCGCATTGACGCCGTACAGGGGAGTAATAAATACTTCCTGATGGCCAATCAGGATGCACGAATTCTGAATGGGAGGATAAGGCTAAATGAAGAATCGGCCATTGCATTTGGAGCGGCGATCCGATCAGGCCAGTCTTTTAATACCGGGATGGTCAGCTGGAGAGATACGATCAGTTCTGTTCGACAGTTCATGGCAGATAATTTTGCCAACTCTCCCTTATCGGCTTATATCCGGGGACAGGCCTGGGCGGAAATATATGGCACTTATGCCCGCCGCATCATGGAAAATGAGAACGGGATACTGAATGCGGGTGTCACCTTAAATATCAACAGGGGTATCGGCGCCGCCTATGTGAACAGCACTGAATTGTATTTAAAGCCTGGTCAGGTACACGGACAGGCAGGCTATATTTTAAATGATGGCAAACTGGATTATGGGTACTCTTCCAATCTGGATGAGTGGGATAAACCCGGCACCAATCAGGAATTAAGAAAAGCATTTCTAAAAAAAACATGGTCGTCGATTTCCCTGAACCTGGGAGCTGAATATATTATACCCGCAGAGGATGAAGATTACTATAAATATGACCTCAAACTGGGTGTATCCTTACTCGATCTGGGTTTTAATAAATACCAGTACAGCAGCAATAGCAGGAGTGCCGTGATGAGCCTCGACAATATTTCCGATTCACTGGTACAGGCCACTTTTGAAGGATTGGAAGCTACCAGGGATCTGCCTGACAGTATCGCACAGATAGCAGGATCCATCCAGCAACTTGCTGGTTATTTCAGGGTATTCACACCGGCCAGACTGGTGATCAATGCAGACAAGAGAATCACCGGCAATCTCTTTATCAACGCAGAACTGACCCTTCCCATTACATCATTACTGGGCCAAAAAAAACTGTATGTCAGGGAAATGAGCCTTGCCGCGCTAACGCCTCGTTTTGAAACGAGGGCATTGGGGATTTACCTGCCGCTTACGATCAATACCAGGGGGGAAGTATGGCTGGGAGCAGCCCTGAAACTGGGCCCATTACTGGCCGGGGTGCATAATTTATCCAATGTATTTACAACGAATACCATGCAGCACGGTGGCGCTTACCTTGCCGTCAATATCCGCCCTTTCCAGAAGCGGGATAAAGAAGAGCGTACACCCGGAGAAAAAAGAAGCAGGGGCGGTGGTGGCAGAAAAGGAGGAAGGTATGGCTGTCCGGGTTCTGTACTCTGATCAGAAAATTCCAGTAACTGATTTTCGCTTTGAGGCAACTATTCGCGTTTTCCTCCGTTATATTTAGTTCCGGTTGACAGACTGTTCGGCTAAATCATCTATTTTCAAACTGGAAAATCAACAATATGCGGGCTCTATTCCTCTGTTTGCTGCTGGTACCGGCACTTACTGTATTCTCCCAATTTGAGAAATACCAGGAAGGTTACCTGGTACTGGTTACCGGAGATACTATTCGCGGGCAATTGTCCTGGAAAAAGAACAGCACACCTTCTGACAAAGTCAATTTTAAAAAGCATGAACTGGACCATCCCCAGGTATATACCTGGGCGTTGATTGCCGAAATACTGGACAAGGACAAGCAGCAGGAAATGATGGTGGTAAATGTCAAAAGAAACCTGGAGTATATCAGAGATCTTGATTATACCATCATGCTTAAAGACAGCACGGCGGAGGGGCCCGTACCACTCAGGCCTTTATATAGAGGGAAAAAACTCTCACTTTATACGCTGTATGATAAATCCAGCTTCTTCTTTGTGTATGATGGAAATCAGGTAAAGCAGCTGGCTCAGAAATACCGTTATCTGACCTCCAATGAGCGAATGTTCGATTACGAAAACGGAAGACGTTTTCATATCACTGATGAATTTAAAGGAGTTCTGGCGGCTTATTATGATTTTTCGGATGACCGCAAAATGCGTTTCCTGCTGGCTAACACCCTTTTTGAAGACCGGTCCATGAAAGTACTGATCTCAAAGATGGACAGTAAAATGTGGTAATTCCTTCATTCCTGCAATTCTGGCATATCCTTGGTCAACGGCTTCCTTTTTGCTTATTTCAATTTGAAATAACCAAAACATGGAAATAGAAATATTCAGTCTTGCCGATTTTGCACAGGATAACCAATCCAAATTAACCGTTGTTGGCACATTTGATAGTATCAATGCCCTTCAGTTTCCCGTTCAGCATTCCTCCTGCAGTATTGCCTGCCGGCTCCGCTTTGCTGCCAAAGAGGCGGGGGAGCACTCATTTAAACTCAGACTGATCAATAAAGAAGGGGTAGAAGTGATCCGGCCGGTTGAAGGGAATATCCAGATTGGAAAACCCGAAGGCAGGGACCTGGTTACCATCAACATCGTTGTTAATTTTAACCAGTTGCAATTTGAGAAACCGGGTCGGTACTCTTTCGAATTATATATTGATGGTGACTGGAAATCAGGATTGCCATTATTCCTGAATCAGCAGGTATAAAACGAAGCTGAGCTGGATTTGATTCATGATCAAACCAACTATTCTTCCTGTTTAAAATAAAAAGTAATCAGGCGCAGCAGGGTTTTGATAAAAACGTAACAGAGTCTTTGCCAGATCCAAAGAAAAAAACCGGGGCGGGCCTGCCAGTTGTGTTCAGTTACTTCTTTACAATCTGTTGAAATAATTTCTTCCAGCCTTTTTTTGGTTTGAGAGGCAAAATGATTGTCCTCCACATCCAGATTGAGTTCCAGGCTGGCGTAGGCGCTGATATTATTTACATTGTAGGAACCCACCGTAACAAATGCTGCATCACAAACAGCCATTTTTGCATGCAGAATTGTTGGCTGGTATTCATAAATGAAAGCCCCTTTTTTTAAAAGCCAGTGATAGAGAAATCGTTCGGCATGTTTGGCTACCATCACATCAGAATGGCCTGCCAGGATCAGTCTGATTTTAACCCCTCTTTTAATGGCATTGGCTATTTCTCTTCTGAATACCCTCCCCGGAAGGAAATAACTGCACATGATGATGATTTCTTCCCGGGCATATAAAAGCATGGACAGATAGCTGCGGGTGACCTGGTTTTTTCTTTTCACCCAGTCATTTCGACGAACCCTTACCTGCTGAACGCCGGCTGCTGATTTTTTTTGAATCAGTTGATTGACCTGATCCTGCCATTTGTAAACCTGGTCACGACCCCATAGTTGCTGGCAGACCTGCAACATTTTTTGTACTTCGCTTCCTTCGCAATAAAGGGCCATATCCATCCAGGCGGCGGTACCTGGCATATCATTATAACGGTTGCTGATATTGATACCACCTGCCATGGCATACAGACCATCTGTTACCACCAGTTTATGGTGCATCCGGCGGCCAAAATAAAATTTTCTGCTTTTAAAAAGTGGTTCAAACCATTTGAACTGTACTCCTGCATTTTGAAGAGCAGAGATGGTCGCATTACTTAAGCGCTGAGAGGCATATCCATCTGCCAGCAGATAAACAGCCACCTGCCGGCGGGCAGCCTGAATCAGTAAATCAACAACCGCCAGGCCTGTTTCATCATCCATGAAAATGTAAAACTGCAGCCAGATACAATACCTGGCCTCGCGAATCATTTGGTGGAGCCGGTCGAAATAATCACGCCCACCTTTGATCAGCATTACCTGATTTTGATTGGAATAGCCTTCATTTTTCATGTCAGTTTTTCCTTTTACAATCATCGGTTTCCCGGGAACACATTATGATGATCAGGGTCACAAATGATTTTGATAGCGCTCATCAAAAAGGATAGAGTAGAACAATATCTTTCAGCTGATGAATGGCAAGTTATGCTGATTGCAGTAAAACTATATGAAAGATTGGTTGATCCAGTTTTCCTGGGTTGGCTTTTTATGTTTTTTTTCCTGACCCTCCTTTTGTACAGCGGCAGGAGTATCATCGCATTGGTTTTATTCAAACTGCATGAAATTTTCATTCAGCGCAACATCTTCCTGTCATCCGGCAGGTTGAAAGGTGGAAAATGATGTTATACCGGATTTGCTTAAATTACCCAGATGCAAGGACTCGAATTTTGGCAAATGCTTGCAGGCGTGGCCCTGTTTCTGCTCGGTACCCGGTTCATGGAGGAATCCCTAAGGCAAATGACAGGAAGGCAATTCAAGCTTTTCCTGAAAAAACAAACAGAAAACAAGGTAAAAGCGATTGCAGGAGGTGTGCTGATCACGGCCTTACTGCAAAGCAGTTCGGTTGTCAATCTTCTGGTACTCGCTTTTGTTGGTGCCAGGATCATCAGTACCCGGAATGCACTGGCCCTGGTGCTCGGGGCCAACCTGGGTTCCACTATAACCGGATGGATTGTTTTGATGGCCGGTTTTAGTTATAATATCAGTGATATGGCTTTACCGGTTGCAGGGATTGCCGGATTGGGATTTGCCCTTTTTCCGCAACAGGGTAGGGGACATAACCTGAGTCGTTTTTTCTTTGGATTCAGTTTTCTTTTTATTGGCCTTGCCTACATGAAAACCGGAATGGAAGGGGTCGTGGCAAGTCTGGATTTTAATAGCATTCGGGAAGCTCCCCTGGTTGTATTTCTGCTCAGCGGATTTGTTATCACCACGCTTATACAGTCCAGTGCGGCCACCATTGCCATCATCCTGACGGCCCTGTATGCGGGAGCTATCAGTTTTAATGATGGTATTGCCCTGATGCTGGGGTCGGAGTTGGGTACAACCATTAAGTTATTCATAGCCGGTATCAGAGGGGCCCGTGCAAAAAGAAGCGTGGCTATGGGGAATTTTATTTTCAATGTAGTCACGGTACTCATTGTCTTTATTTTCCTTCAGCCGCTGAGCCATTGGGTTACTGTTAGCTTAGGGGTTAGTGATAAACTGCTGGCCCTTGTTTTTTTTCAGACCCTGGTCAACCTGCTCAGCATCCTGATTTTTTATCCATTCCTGGGTCGACTCAGTCATTTTCTTGAAAACAGGAATAGCCGGAATGAGGAAGAAACCAGTTTTATTCACCGGTCTGATTTACAATTGCCGCAAGCCGCTTTGATGGCACTTGATAACGAAACAAGAACCTTTATCAGAATGGTGTTGCAGTATGCACAGGAGGGTTTTCAATTAAAAGACAGTTCCTGCCATGACCTCACTGTCAAGAAGCGCTTCCAGTCCATGAGCGTCCATGAAAAATATGAGCATCTTAAATACCTGTATGGTGATATTCATGGTTTTTGTATCCGCCTGCACCAGCAGGTGCTGATTCCGGAAGAAGCGGCCAGACTGGAGCGGTTGGTTGCCGCGATCCGCAATGCGATGTATGCGGCTAAAAGTATCAAAGATGCCCTCCCGGACATGTATCAGCTGGAGCATTCTTCCAATGATATAAAATTTGCTTTTTACGGACAAACCAGAGCAACCTTAATAGAGTTTTCTCAAAAAGCCTGTCCAATGCTGGTGCCAGCTCATTTAGCTAAAGTAGAGGAGCTGGCTGATATCTATCACTCCGTCAGGGCTGGTTATGCAGCAACAGTACAGGAATTCTATAAGGAAAATACTGCAGGCGGGTTAAGTGAAACAGAAATTACCACCCTGCTCAATTTCAACAGGGAAATTTATACCGCATTTAAATCCTTTGTTTTTGCAATGAAGGATTGTCTGTTTGATAAAAAGGAGGCAGCCTATTTTGATGAACTACCAGGCTTTATTCGTTAAGGTGAAGAACCTGTAAGGAAATTAGCCTTCTGAATAATAATCATAGACTTTCCCTGCAATCTTTTATTCGCTGCAAAGGCTCAAAGCCACAAAGTATAGAACACCCATTCGTGAAATAGTGGCATTTTATAGAATTCTTTTATTGTCAATCTCAGGAGTATTTATTAGCCACAAAGGCTCAAGGCCACAAAGTATTGAACACCTATTCGTGAATTAGTGGCATTTTATAGAACTCTTTTAGCGTCAATCTCAGGAGTATTTATTCGCCACAAAGGCTCAAAGCCACAAAGTATTGAACACCTATTCGTGAATTAGTGGCATTTTATAGAACTCTTTTAGCGTCAAT